>Ga0207689_10003706_pt1 | contig 13935 bp, 10 predicted proteins | sample KBSMisM52_FD_184312 | JGI IMG/M metagenome (GOLD analysis project Ga0207689, IMG submission 184312) | Miscanthus rhizosphere microbial communities from Kellogg Biological Station, Michigan, USA - KBS Miscanthus M5-2 (SPAdes) (version 2) | ecosystem: Host-associated > Plants > Roots >... | reverse complement strand
TGCAGTCCTCCACCTGCTCGCTATCGCTCATGCCGCCAAAGTCGAACTCTCGTTGGACGACTTCGAAAGGATTCGTAAACGGATTCCGCTCTTCTGCGATCTCAAACCGTCGGGCAAGTACGTTGCAACGGACCTGCACAAAGTCGGTGGGATACCGCAGGTAATGAAGATGCTCCTCAATAGGGGACTCTTGCATGGCGACGCTCTGACCATCACAGGTGAAACGATCTCGCAGGTGTTGGCCAATGTTCCAGATGAGCCGCCGAAAGATCAGCAAGTGATCAGACAGTGGGATGAAGCGCTATATCCTGAAGGCCACTTGGCCATCCTACGAGGTAATCTCGCAACGGAGGGCGCAGTCGCGAAAGTGTCGGGGGTAAAGAACCGACGGATCACTGGACCAGCGAGAGTATTCGAATCCGAAGAGCTTTGCCTGGCAGCAATATTGTCGGGCCATATCAAGGCTGGTGACGTGATTGTTATCCGCTATGAAGGACCCAGGGGCGGACCGGGTATGAGAGAGATGCTGGCGCCAACGTCCGCAATTATAGGCGCGGGGCTGGGCGACTTTGTCGGCCTGATAACTGACGGTCGGTTCTCCGGTGGAACTCACGGGATGGTAGTTGGCCACGTCGCACCTGAAGCGGCCGTTGGCGGTGCCATTGCGCTTGTTGAAGAAGGCGATTCGATTACGATTGACGCCGATGCGCTGTTGCTGCAATTGAACATTTCCGACACCGAACTGGCGCGTCGTTATGAAGCGTGGCGCCCTCGCACACCAAACTACACAAGCGGCGTCCTGGCGAAGTATGCAAAGCTCGTGACGAGCGCAAGTGTTGGAGCAGTGACGGACCTGGCGCTTGATTTGTAAGTTGAATGAGGTCAGTACCGCAACGCGGTAGCGTGTGGCTCAATCCTACGAACCGTTCGTTGTTAACTAGGAGCCACACGCTACCGCGTTGTGGTACTGACTCATTTCTACCAACTTGACCCACCCACTTGCTTCCCCTAAAGTGGCTGCCTTCGACTTCATACCATTATCGAATCCAGGAAAAGACGAACTGTGGCAATACGCATTGAAAATCAATATGAGGGCAACTTACCCAAAGGTGCTCTCGAAACAGTTGAAGACGCATTTAATAGCCTTCCACGTGAACACACGCGAGGTATCGAAAGAATCCGGCTGGTTCGGGTAATCTCGGACCCAAGAATCAAAGCCACATTCCAGGCGACGGAGCTCCCTGGCCTGTATCACCCTAAACAGGGGCCGAAAGGGCCATGGCTCGAACTCGCAATTAACGTCCTGTTACCAACCGACAAGCCTTTCCACAAAAGAATCGTTCCGCGTTTGTCCTTCAAGAGTAATCTCGTTGCACTCGTCTTTTCACTAGTAGCACAACACTACCACCTGACGTTGCGACACTCGCTGAAGAAGGGACAACTTGAGAAAGAAATTCGGTCCTACACCGAAAAACAACTGAAGCTTTGGAACGAGAAGAAACACAGCTTCCGAGCGCGACTCTTCAAGCCTTTGCAACCAACCTTTGAGCGTTGGGCAAAAGGCCTTCAAAAGCGAGCTGCTGCTGAGAAGAAGAAAACGCTGGCTTCCAAGTGAGAAATGAGGGCTTGGTCCTAGATCCTGGCGTCCGCGTGGAGATGTAGTCAGTACCACAACGCGGTAGCGTGTGGCCCGGCGGATGACACCACTACAGGGGCCACACGCTACCGCGTTGTGGTACTGACTGGATCACTGCGCAGAATCCTAAGTTCCAAGACCGAAGACCAAAAACCTAAGACCTACTCGTTACTATCTATCTCGTCCGCGACTGCCCTCAAGATCAAAGCTACATCCGCATCTGGAACGGCTGACACTTTGAACTTGATCTCGAGGTTGAAATCTTTGTCGGGCGATGCATATTTGAAAGTGTAAGGTTTCGAGTCCGGAACAACGCGAGGTCCCATCTCTTGTCGACGCGCCTCACGAGCGTCGTTACGATTGAGTCCCTTAGAAGCAATCTGCTTAGCCAAACTGAGCATCGTTTCGTCATCTGGTTGTCGCACAATCTGCAACAGTGAAGACTTTGCGTTGATGTCTCCCTCCCTGCAGATTTCCCGGACTTCATTCGGAATCCTGGCGATCGCCATAGCTTCAGTTACAGTTGTTCTACTCTTTCCAACCTTGCGAGCAACATCGTCATGTGTGTAACCAAAGCGCTCAGTTAGCGCGAGTAAGCCATCAGCTTCTTCCCAAACAGTCAGATCCTTACGCTGCATGTTTTCAATCAGCGCGATCTCTGCAATGGTCCCTTCGTCGACTTCCATCTCAACGCAAGGCACTTCCTTTAGTCCGGCGCGTTGGGCCGATCGGAAACGACGTTCACCGGCGATAATCATCCAGCGACCCGTGATGCGATTTGGCTTCACGAGTAGCGGCTCCAACACGCCTTTCTCTGCGATCGAAGCGGTCAACTCAGTGAGATCGCCAAAGTCCACACGCGGCTGTTCAGGATTTGGATCCAGTTTGTCGAGAGGAATCATCCGACCCACCTGCTGTGGGCGGTGTTGCGAGAGTTCCTCTACGTAATGCGCGTCATGACGCATTTGTAAGCCAGTTGGCAATCCCCTCTTAGACACGGCTCATTACCTCTTTACAAAGTTTTCCATACTCGATTGCACCGGAGGAGTTTGGTGCAAAGCTAAAAATCGATTCCTTGTAGGCCGGCGACTCCTCCAGCCGGACGCTTTTGGTGATCACGGTATTAAACAGTTTGGGACCGAAGACGTTTTTGATTTGTTCGTGTACTTCGCGCGCAAGTGTTGTCCGCTTGTCATGTAGCGTTACCAGCACTCCTAACAGTTCAAGGTTCGGATTCGGGCGCGCCTTCACCTTTTCGATAGTCTCCAGCAGATCGTCTGTGCCTTCGAGCGCAAAGTACGATGACTGAATCGGAATCAACACGTGGGTTGCCGCTACGAGGGCGTTCACCGTGATCAATCCCAAGGTCGGTGGCGTGTCGATAATGATAACTTCGTAAACTTTACGAAACGGCTCCAAACGATCTTTGAGCCTGAACGGCGCGTCGAAGTCGCCTATCAGTTTTGCTTCCAACTTTGCCAGGCTGATTCGTGCTGGAACGATTTCAAGGTTCTTAACCGGCGTGCGATACACCGAATCCTCCACCGGTGCCAGGCCATCGATCATTAACTCGTAGACTGATCGCTCAATAGTTAACGGATCGAGAAACGAAATCGAACTATTTGCCTGGGGATCGAGATCGAGCAGGAGGACACGTTTTCCCAGACGTGCAAAAGCGGCGGCCAAATTGATGGCGGTAGTTGTCTTTCCTACCCCACCCTTTTGATTTGCGATGGCAATTACCATTCGCTGCACAGTGGGCATCTCGAGATGTGTCGACTCATGAACTCACAGAAATTAAAAACAGACTACATGGGTAAGTCGCCGGCTTCACCAATAACGTCGGGCCACTCTTCCTCGCTTGCTGGAAGATCACTTTCGTCGCCCTCTTCCGTTGGCATTGTATTTCGTGAAGCCTTAATAACATCCATATCGACGTAAATCGGGCAGTCGGCCCTGAGCGCCAGGGCAATTGCATCGGACGGTCTCGAATCGAGCACCATTCGATCGCCTTCGTTATTTCGCATTTCGATCACAGCAAAAAAGGTGTTGTCTCGCAAACTCGTTACTACCACTCGTTCAACTTGAACTCCCAATTCCGTTATCAAGTTCCGTAGAAGATCATGTGTCATCGGTCGCGGTGGTGAGATTTTTTCAATCTCAAGCGCGATGGCATTCGCTTCATAAGCTCCCACCCAGATTGGGAGCATCGTATCACTCTGAACATCTTTCAAAATGATAATCGGCGTTCCGCTGTTGGGGTCCATCATTAGTGCCCGGATCTTTACTTCGATTTCCATACCGTACCCCTTATGCTACTGCCGAGCGATCCGCCAGAGTGCCGTAGAGACTGTTGGTCTTGGTCGCTGTAATAAACACGTCAACGATATCGCCCGCGATATGATTCCCCGCTGCAAAGTTAACGACCTTATGACAAGTTGAATGTCCCATTAGATCAGATTCTGAGCGTGAACTTGACCTTTCGACAAGCACGTTGAGCGTGCGACCAACATAAGATCTGTAAACTCGCTCCTGCGCCTTGCGATGTGCTTTTTCAAGTTCCAAAAAGCGCTCCGTTTTTTCCGCCTCCGAGATTGTATCCTCAAAATTGGCGGCGGGCGTGCCTCGTCGCTTTGAATACTTGAAAATGTAAAGGCTGTCGTAATCACACTGTTCCACGAGACTCAGCGTCTGCTGGAAGTCTTCATCCGTTTCACCTGGGAAACCGACGATGACATCACTGGTGAGTGCGAGTGGACGTTTTGAGTTCTTGATGCGTTCAATTCTTTGAAGATAATCGGCCCGCGTATGTCCACGTCTCATTAACCTCAATACGCGATCGCTGCCCGATTGGACAGGCAAGTGAATCCAATCACACAAGTTCTCATTCTCTTCGATTGCAGAAATGATATCCGGATGGAAATCACGCGGGAACGAAGTCGTAAACTTGATTCGGGGCATTCCAGTCGCAGCGACTGCCCGCAGCAATCGACTAAATGGAGTCGCTCCGGAAAATCCCTCCAGCCCGTTTTCTCCTCTCGGCCGATAGCTGTTCACATTTTGGCCGATGAGATGAATCTCCTTGTAACCCAATCGTTGAAGCCTTCTGACTTCGTCGACGATTTCGCTCGCCAATCTACTTCGTTCACGCCCGCGCGAGTAAGGAACAATACAAAACGAACAGAACTTGTTGCAGCCCTCGATGATGGGAATGAAAGCAACGTGTGGTGAGTGTCGCTCAACGGGAGAGATTTCCCATGAATCATTGTGATCACGCTCATCGAGGTCCAATACTTTTCGCTGACCCTGCCGAGCCTTCTCGATTAACGACGGGATGCGATCAGTAGCGCGTGTTCCAATCACCATATTCACCGTCGGTGATTGTTTAAAAATCGAGTCACCCTCGAGTTGGGCCACACACCCCATTACGCCAACCAGTAACTTTCGATCACCAGGCCGGGCCGCGCGAATTTCACCTATACGAGTAAAGGCTTTTTGTTCTGCTTTCTCACGGACTGAACAGGTGTTCAAAAGAACGACGTCGGCGTCATGCTCCGAGGCACACAAGTCGTAACCTGAGTTTCTCAGACCGCTTGCAGCGCGCTCGGTGTCAGTGACATTCATCTGACAACCGAAAGTTTCTATGTAGACTCTGGGCCTCATTGCGAAATACCAATCAAAGTGCCGACAGTCTATCAGAAATCATTTACCAAGCGCGATAGCGTTACTTTTGTTGATCGTCATCAGAATTGGGTGCGCTTGATTCTTCTCTTGTGCGCTAGTAGTATCGCGTCGATTCGAAAATCCCAGAAAAGGAAGGCTCCTCATGTCCTTTAACAAAATAATTCTCGTGGGAAACCTCGGGCGCGATCCGGAGTTGCGATATACACCTCAGGGTACGCCGGTTTGCACCTTCAGTCTTGCAACAAATGATCGCCGCAAAGACAAGACCGGCGAAATGCAGGACCAAACTACTTGGTTCCGCGTAACGCTGTGGAACCGTCAGGCTGAGACTGCCTCACAGTACCTGCAAAAAGGACGTCCGGTTTACATTGAAGGCCGATTGCGCGTTGAAGAGTACACAGACCGCGACGGCAAACAGCGACACTCACTCGAAGTAACCGCAACGGATATGCAGTTCATTGGATCAAGACACGATGAACCTGCGCCCGAGCGTGCAGCATCAACCGGCGCATCTGCGGGACCAGCAGGACCGGCAGAACCGGCGGAAATGTCTGACGAAGACATTCCGTTCTGAGCTTGGCTGAACAGCTGACAGGTGGGATACGTTAAGGATGAAATACCCCACGAGTTCTGAATAACAGTTTGTAATTACAAGCGAACGTTAGATGAAAGTCATAGCCCGAGCAATGACTTCGCTTCCACTTATCGCTCGTAATTGGCAGTCTCCACAACCTCACAACTCCAAGGTTCGTCCAGTCGGTACCTGCACTTCGCGGATACGTGATGAAGTCTAAGCTAGGTCCGCGCCACGTCAGGGCGCGGTAGGGGCATAGTGTGTCCTGGCGACTTCGGTACGACTGGGTGACACAACTGCCTATTCGAAAGTGAGCGAGATCTCACTCCAAGTGATTGTTTTGGCAACGCGTGTTTAGGGGTGGAATCCGAGGAGGGCGTCCCTCAACTCCTAATTACAGACTTGAACCGATCACTACGCAGGGTCTGCAGTTCCCCAACGACCAAACTGTCGAAGCTTGGCGTAACGACGTGAGAGGCGTTCTTCCTGAGTACAACTGACTGCTTCGGCTAGACGCTCACTTAAAGCGGAGTCGAGGTAGCGAGCGGTTTTTTCGTAGTCGTTGTGCGCACCACCTTCAGGCTCGGGAATTATTTTGTCGATGATCTTCTCGGCAAAGAGATGTTGCGCCGTCATGCAAAGCTCTTCGGCAGCGCGCGGTGCTTGAGCAGAGTCTTTCCACAGAATTGCCGCACAACCTTCTGGCGTGATCACGGAATAAGTTGCGTTCTCGAGCATCATAACCTGATCGCCAACTCCTATGGCGAGCGCTCCACCTGAGCCACCTTCACCAATCACAGTTACGATTATAGGAACCTTGATCTTCGCCATCTCGCGGAGGTTGTACGCAATCGCTTCTGCCTGCCCGCGTTCCTCAGCATCAATTCCGGGATACGCGCCAGGAGTGTCGATGAACGTAAAAATTGGGCGGCCAAATTTCTCTCCAAGTTTCATTACTCTTAGGGCTTTGCGGTAGCCCTCCGGCTTGGGCATGCCAAAGTTTCTGTAACTGCGTTGTTTCGTGTCTCTCCCCTTCTGGTGACCGACAACAACGACCGGCAACCCATGAAACCTTGCGAGGCCACACACAATGGCTGGATCCTCGGCAAACCTTTTGTCGCCATGGAGCTCGACGAAGTCCTCAAACAAGCGTTCGATAAAGTCCAGTGTGTAAGGGCGATCAGCATGTCTGGCGAGCAGCACGCGATCAAAAGCAGTCTTCGTATCTGTCTCTTCGACCGCTGGAGCTACCTCATCCTGCTTCTTCTCTTTTTTCTCTTTAGCCATCTTTCGTTTCTCGCGACCGACGCTCACGCTCGAGTTTGAGTGATCTTTTCTACAGCCACCTGGCAGCCAAGCTGCTTCAACGAGTCTTCCAATTGAACACTGCGTTTGATTCGAAGCGCGGGATTCGCCCTGATTCGAACGATCGTGTCTTCGTTGACTTGGGCTTCAACCGCTACGTCACAATCACCAGGACTTGAACTCAACACGCTCAGGATCGAATCGAATAGCGCTGTAAAATCGTCCTGCTTTGGCGCACGCAGCACGACAAACTCGGTGTTTTCAGATGCTGCTTCCATTGTCTGAACATGATCGACAATGATCGTCGGGGGATTGTCTTCACTCAGTTCAAGGCGCCCCTTGATGATAGCCGGAAGATCATTCTGAAGCACCCCGGCATGCTTGCGGTAGACCTCGGGCCAAAGGACGCACTTGGTTCCACCCGCTTCGTCCTCCAAACGGAGTAGCGCGAACTTATCTCCCTTTTTGGTTGTGCGAATCTGTAAGTCACCAATGATTCCGCCCGCAACCACCTTCGAGCCCGTTGCCAGGCTCGGTAGTTCAGTTGACTTGGCTGCCTTAAGACTTTGGAGCAGTTCAAAGTGTCTCTCTAATGGATGACCAGTGATGTAGAAACCCAGAGCTGCTTTCTCGGCAGCCAGCATTTCAGCCGTCGACCAGCCCTTAGCATTCGGGGCAATCTCGTTGGCGTAGTCGACCTCGTCGGGAACAGTGCCAAACAGACCGGTCTGGCCCTGAACACGTTCGCGTTTGGCGCGTTGAGCCCTGGCCAAAGCAGTATCAATCAACCCGAACAAAGCACCGCGCCATTCGCTAGCAGCTCGGCCGTCCTTCACTGAATCAAAAGCGCCCGCGCTCACCAAGCTCTCCAACACTCGTTTGTTTAGCGTTGCCGTGTCTACACGCTCCGCGAAGTCGAAAAACGAACGGAACGGTCCGGCCTCCCGAGCTTCACAAATAGCTTTAACTGCGGAATTGCCCAAGCCCTTAATCGCTGTAAGCCCATACCGGATGGCGCTGCTTAAAGGGGTGAACCCGGAATTACTCTCGTTCACGTCTGGTGGGAGCAAGCTTATCTTTTGGGCTCGCAGTTCTTTGGAGTACTTAAACACTTTCGCAGCATCCTGCGCCTCGCTGGAAAGGACTGCCGCATAGAAATGCTCCGCGAAATGAGCCTTGAGGTAGGCCGTCTGAAACGCTAGATAGGCATATGCGACGCTGTGGCTTCTATTAAACCCGTAGTCGGAGAACTGAGCCATTAGAGAGAATATCTTCTCTGCCTTCTCCCTCTTGATCCCGCGCTCGACGGCGCCGGTAATGAACTTCTCCTCATGAACCGCCATTTCTTCGCGCTTCTTCTTACCCATGGCGCGTCGCATTAAGTCAGCCTCGCTAAGTGTATAACCCGCAAGCCTCTGCGCCAGCTGCATGATCTGTTCTTGATAAACGATGATGCCGTAGGTATTGCTGAGAATCTCCTTCATCTCCGGCACCAGATAACGAACACTCTTCTTGCCATGATGACGCAAAATAAACTCGTCAACCATGCCTCCGTCTAGAGGACCGGGCCGATAGAGCGCATTAAGCGCCGCGAGATCTTCGACGCCCTTCGGTTTCAGCTTCCGGCAAATCTCCTGCATCCCAGACGATTCAAACTGGAAGACCGCTTCAGTCCTTCCCTCCCCAAACACTTGCATAGTTTTAGCGTCATTAAGCGCTGTCTCGGCCCAGCTAATCTCCGTTCCAAGCAGTTGTTTAATGCTAATTAAGCAGTCATTTATAACAGTCAAAGCGGTAAGCGCTAAAAAGTCCATCTTAAGCATGCCCGTCTTTTCGAGATCGGACATGGGGTATTGGGTAGTGAGTTCTTCCTTACCCGAGACGGCTATCGGGATTAATTCCTGGAGTGGTAGAGGCGAAATCACGACTCCCGCAGCGTGCACGGACGAGTGCCTTGCGCAGCCTTCGAGTCGGCGGGCTATCTCAATTATCTCTTTAACCTGCGGATTGGTTTCGACCTCACGTTTTAGTTCAGGTACTTGTTCAAGGGCCTGGCTAATCGAAACGTTCCTGCCGCGAACTGGCGGAGGAATCATTTTGGCGATCCGCTCAACCTCGGCGTACGGGACTTCAAGTGCTCTCCCAACATCCTTGATAGCGGCCTTGGACGCTAGAGTCCCAAACGTAATGATCTGACAAACCGAGTCGCGGCCGTAAAGATCGGCAACGTGGTTGATCACGTCACCTCGACCCCGAACACAGAAATCGATGTCAATATCAGGCAGTGAGACGCGCCCGGGGTTAAGAAACCGCTCGAACAGGAGGTTGTACTGGATGGGGTCAACGTCGGTGATCTCAAGGCAGTAGGCGACCAGAGAGCCGGCAGCAGAGCCTCGCCCGGGACCCACGGGTATCGAGTTCTCCTTCGCATATCGGACGAAGTCCCAGACAATTAGGAAGTATCCGGGAAATCCCATCTGCTTGATCATCTCGATTTCGTGCGAGAGTCGAGTCTGATAATCGCTAATGGGATACTTTAGATCCCCACGCGATTCATGGAGGTCCCAAACAGTTTGGCGGCGACGCTCAAACCCCTCGCGAACGACTTTCTCAAAATAATCGTCAGCTGATAGGCCTTGCTCAGATTCCGGAATAGGATAGTTCGGGAGATGATTGATGTTCTGTGGGAGACTCAGATCAACTCGTTCGGCGATCTCAACCGTTCGGGTTAAAACCTCAGGCAGTTCATCACCGAAAATCCGCCACATCTCCTCAGGCGAGCGAACGTAAAAATTTGGGCTTGCGTAACGCAGTCGATTTGTATCGTTGACGGTTTTGCCCGAACCGATGCAGAGCAAGACGTCGTGCGCGCGTGAATCTTCAGGCGTCAGATAGTGCGAATCGTTCGTAGCCACCAGCGGAACACCGGTTCGTTTTGAAAGATCAACGAGCGACTTCCGAATTCGCTGCTGGGCGTCCAAGCCGTGCTCCTGAATTTCAAGGAAGTAGTTTCCCTTTCCGAGTATCTCCTGAAATTCAATCGCCGCAGCCGCCGCCTCTTCACACTTCTCCTGAGCCAGGAGCGCAGATGGCACCCCGGACATGCAGGCCGACAAACCAATCAGCCCTTTGCTGTGCTGAGCGAGTAGCTCTTTGTCGATACGTGGCTTGTAGTAGAAACCTTCCGTATATGCCTTGGAGGTCAGGCGAACAAGATTCTGGTATCCCTCATAGTTCTGAGCGAGGAGAATGAGATGGTGATTTGCCTTCTCACCGGGACCGCTTGCGGCCTTGTCTTTCCGGTTCCCCCTGGCAATATAGGTTTCGCAACCGATGATTGGCTTGATACCGCGATACTTCATCGCGTTGTAGAACGAGATTGCGCCAAACATGTTGCCATGATCGGTCATGGCACACGCCTGCATTCCCAGTTCTTCGACTCGAGATGAAAGTGGCTTGATCTGTATCGCGCCGTCCAGAAGGCTATAGTCGGTGTGTAGGTGTAAGTGTACGAATTGACGGTCCTGCATTATTCCTTTATCAGGCTTTCGCCGTGGGCGGCTTAGTGAAAACTATTTAATTTGAGATGGCTAAACTATACAGCAATGGGTTAGCTCGGCGCATTGCGATTCGGAAAGTTTTACTCCCACTCAATCGTCGATGGCGGCTTTGAGCTGATGTCGTAAACAACCCGATTGATGCCACGAATCTCAGAGACAATGCGACCTGAAATACGAGCAAGAACATCGTGAGGTAATCGTGCCCAGTCCGCCGTCATTCCATCAACACTTGTCACGGCCCTAATGGCAATAACCCGTTCGTAGGTGCGTTCGTCTCCCATCACACCGACTGTCGAAATCGGCAGTAGCACAGGAAAAGCCTGCCAGACTGAGTTATAAAGCTCCGCTAGACGAAGTTCTTCATCCAGGATTCTGTCTGCTGCCTGGACCAAACGAATCTTTTCTTCCGTTATGTCGCCAATAATCCGCACTGCCAAGCCGGGCCCCGGGAATGGATGTCTCCCTAGAATTTCAGCTGGAACGCCTAGTTCCCTTCCAATCAATCTCACTTCATCCTTGAAGAGTTCGCGCAACGGTTCGATCAGTTTCAGATTCATCTTTTCCGGCAAGCCACCCACGTTATGATGACTCTTGATGACAGCCGAAGGACCGCGTACTGAAACTGATTCAATTACGTCGGGGTATAGTGTTCCCTGTACGAGATAACCAACGTTGCCCAAACGCTTGGCTTCTTCATCGAATACTTCAATGAACACTCGACCTATGATCTTTCGCTTTTGCTCAGGATCGGTTACTCCCCGCAGAGCACTCAAAAACTTCTCACCCGCCTGAATACCTACGATATTCAACTTCATGCTCTGCCGAAGAAGAGACAGCGTCGACTCAAACTCACCTTCTCTTAGCAGACCATTATCGACAAAGATACAGGTCTGACGATCGCCCACGGCTTTATGAACCAGTGCCGCAGCCACTGTGGAGTCGACACCTCCTGACAATCCACAAACAACTCGGTCGCTATCACCGAGCTTCGCGGCGATTCGGCCGACTTGTTCTTCAACAACAGCTTCAGGAGACCAATCGCCCCGGCAGCCACAAACCGAGAATAGAAAATTCCTCAAAACCTGGGCGCCTAAAGGCGTATGCGCAACTTCCGGGTGAAACTGAACAGCAAAAATCGCTCGTGACTCATCTTCCATGGCGTTAAGTGCGTCATCAGTCAAGGCTGTGAGTTTGAAGCCAGGTGGTACTTCAGTGACATGATCACCATGACTCATCCAAACGTCCATCTCCTCAGGGAGCCCTCTGAAGAGGCGGCTGGTAACGTCGAGCACTTTCAGTCGCGCGTAACCAAATTCACGATTTGGTGAAGCTACAACTTTTCCGCCGAGTTCCTCTGCAAACACCTGAAAGCCGTAACAGATGCCAAGCTTGGGACAATCGACGGCGTCTAAAAGTGATTCTTGAGGCTTTGGAGCTCCGACGTCATAAACCGATGACGGTCCTCCGGAAAAGATGATGCCCTTGGGTGAACGCCCTTTTATCGTTTGGATTGGGGTGTTGAAAGGAAGGATCTCACAATAAACACCCGCCTCACGAACGCGACGAGCGATGAGCTGGGTGTACTGAGATCCGAAGTCAAGTATGATTACCGTTTCATGCAGGCTGACGTTGGTCAAGAAAACCTCTGGCACAATTTTAGTGTCAAATGTTGGAATGGAAGAGTGGCAGATTATACTTTTGCAAATGGAGAACGCAAACCAAGCGTTAGCTCTTTTTTGTAAATAGAACTTAACATGAATACAACGCACAAAACTTGGGTAGTCGAACACAAGCGAAGAACGATAACCGCGCTTCTTTTATTGTGTGCGACAGTCCTTCTTGAAGTCTCTGCTTTTGGCAAAACCGACATCGTTTTGTCGGATCCCCTCACAGTCCGTTGGCGTTATGACTCCAGCAGCACACTCAATTTGACACCAGCCTCAGATAACGAACGAATCTACCTCCCACTCGGTGGTGGGGTGCTCGTCGCGCTTAAAGCCAAAGACGGACAACTCTTCTGGCGTGCAGAGATTGGCGGAGAACTTTCAGCATCACCAGTTGCTGATGAGTCCGCAATTTATGTTGCGTCTGAAATCCTGGACGCGGGAGGAACACAAAATCGCACGTCCGGTGCACTGCGCGCATTAGGTCGTGAGGGCGGAGTAACACAATGGCTGACGCCGCTGGTGAAACCCTTGCGAGGTGCGATTACCTTGAGTGGTGGAAAGTTGTTTGCCGGTGGGAGCGATGGGCGGGCTTATGCATTCGATAAACGTACAGGAGGGGTTTTCTGGTCCATACCGTTCCCCTCGCCTTTCATGGGAGAACCGGCGGCAGATGGTGGGCAGGTTTACTTTGGCGGCGAGGATGGCACTCTGATAGCACTTGAGGAATCGACTGGGAAGGTGCTCTGGCGTTATCGAACCAAGGGAGCGATAAGAGGTTCCATCGCGGTATCAAAAGGAACTGTTTTCTTTGGATCGAATGATGGTTATGTCTACGCCGTAGAAGCCAGTAACGGCCATCTCACGTGGCGCAAGCGAACCGGCGCGGGTGTTGAAGCAGTGGTCCTGATTAACGATGCGCTACTGGTCGCTTCCCTTGATAACTTCGCCTACCTGCTGAGCCTGAAAGGCTCGATGCTCTGGAAGCGTTTGTTACCGGGCCGAATTTCCGCACCGCCTCTGGCGTTGCAGGAATCAGCCCTATTCACACCACTGTCGAGTTCGACGGCAGTTGTTTTAGCTTTGAAAGATGGGAAGCAGGTGAATGCGCTCCCGACCGGAGAGGAGATGACTAGTTCAGCCGCACCAATTGTCGTAGGTGATGCCGTCTTTGTAACAACGGAACATGGACTTGTTGCTTTTGCCAGGCCGCCAGATACGAGCACAAAGCAACAGCGTTAATGGCCGGATGCGCCAGTAACAGGATTAGTTTCGATTTTACCTTCGGCAGCTTCGCCTCGCCGCCAAAACATACCGAGCACTCGCGAGATTAACCCGTACAAAATATACGCCAACACCAACCCTAGCAGGACATACTGGGAGTAGAGAACAATTAGGCCGCCGATCGCCAAAACCAAAATGATAGTTCGCATACTTCGGCTTCCGGTCCCGACTGCCTTGAAACTCGAGAAGCGTAGTGTACTCACCATCATCAGGCTCAGCAGTCCGACC
>Ga0207689_10003695_pt1 | contig 13950 bp, 9 predicted proteins | sample KBSMisM52_FD_184312 | JGI IMG/M metagenome (GOLD analysis project Ga0207689, IMG submission 184312) | Miscanthus rhizosphere microbial communities from Kellogg Biological Station, Michigan, USA - KBS Miscanthus M5-2 (SPAdes) (version 2) | ecosystem: Host-associated > Plants > Roots > Rhizosphere... | reverse complement strand
CGTGCAGCGGTTGATGCAGAACGTCGAACGCGCCGAGTCCGTGCGTGCGGTCAAACGGTTACAGGAGACATACGCGCAATACTCGCAGTTCGGGTTGTGGACCGACATGGCGGCACTGTTCGCGGACGACGCCCAGCTCTCGTACGGCAAAGACAACGAGCGAGGTCGCCGGGCGATCCAGAACTACTTCGTCACCAGCTTCGGCGAGGGGACGCACGGCCTCAAGCCCGGCGCCCTGCACACGCAGTTGGTCCTGCGGCCGCTCATCAACGTCTCGGCCGACGGCGAGACTGCGAAGGGTCGCTGGTGGGAATTCTCGATGACGGGCCAACACGGCGTGAAGGCCGAGTGGGCGGCCGGCATCTTCGAGAACGAGTACGTGCGCGAGCGCGGCGTGTGGAAGATCTCCCGCATGCGCTACAACCCGATGTTCGCAGGCCCGTATGCGACCGGCTGGCGCAACATCGACGAGGACCAGAAGATCGTCCCGTATCACTTCACACCGGACGAGACCGGGATCCCGATCCCCGATCTGCCCGCGCCCGCGACATCTCCCGTGGATCCGAAGATGAATCCCGCGACGGCACTGGCCGCGCTCGAGCAGCGCATCGCGGCGATGAACGACGAGGACAAGGTCCGCAACCTGCAGAACGCGTACGGCTACTACATGGATCGGAAGATGTGGGACGACGTCACGGATCTGTTCACGGCCGATGGCGCGCTCTCGATCGCCAACGTCGGCGTGTACGACGGTCCGAAGAGCATCCGCCGCGCGCTGGAGCGCAGCGGCCCGGCCGGGTTGAAACACGGTCAGCTGAACGAGCTCATGCAACTCGATATGGCGGTGGCGATCGAGCCCGGCGGGATGGAAGCGCGGGCACGCGGCGTCGAGCTCGGCATGCTCGGCGAGGCCGACACGGGAACCGCGTTCTACACGCTTGCCATCTTCGAAAATCGGTACGTGAAGCAGAACGACATCTGGCGGATTCGCGAGATGCGGCTCTTTCCGCTGATGAAGACTGATTATGCGCAGGGCTGGGCGAAAAGCCAGGTCGTCGATTCGCCGCCCGCAAAAGAGCACGCGCCCGACCGCCCGGTGTTGACCTCAGACGTGATGACGCCCGGCGCGATTCCCGTGTTCTTCGCACCGAACCCGGCCACCGGTAAACCTGTGAGCCTGTTTTCTGGCGTCAAGATCGTTGGTCACGAGCGTCTGCTCTCTGCCCCGGCATCGCGCAAACGTGCGGAGCCGACCGGCGATCTGAACGCGCGCATCACGGAAGCCGAGCGGCGCCTCGCCGTCTCGAAAGCGTGGGATGGCGCTGAGAACATGTCGACGGCGTACGGCGACTACCTCGACGATCTCGACTTCAACGGCCTCGGGAAGCTGTTCGCCCTGAAGGGCCACAAGGAGGTTCCGTTCAGCGGCTTCTATGTCGGGCGCCAGCGCATCATCGATCGCGACGCGACATCGCCACCACCAGGATCACGCCCGCGAACGACGCTGCCCCTTCACTGGCTGACGCAGCCGGTGATCCTCGTTGCCGCTGATGGACGGTCCGCGTCAGTCCGCACGCGGCTCTTCCAACCGGGCTCGAGCCGCACGCGCGCCATGGGGTTCGGCGGCGGCATGTATCACAATCAGGTCGTTCTCGAGAACGGCGTGTGGAAGTTCTGGAGCGTCGTGATCGACGAGCACTATTTCTCGTCGCCCACGTACGAGGGCGGCTGGTCGTCGGCCAAGGATCCGGTCACTGCGCGCCGGGCGCCGGCGCCGAACGACAATTATCCGCCCGACATCCCGCTCACCAAGCTCGGTGAGCGCGAGCGGGGGTTCCGCGGCGGAACCGGCGACGAGATTGCCTGGCCCGGCATCCTGCCGATGTGGTTTCACTACAAGAACCCGGTGAGCGGACGCGTCCCCGACAACTACTGGCCGGACTGTGTCCCGTGTAGGGATTACCCCGAGACCAGCATGAAGAACCACGGCTACCTGCTGCCACCGAACTAGAACTACAACGGGGCAGGTGCTCATCACCGCTTCGATCGTCAACAACCACTCTGAGCGGCGGGCACGACTACTGCTGTACGTGAAGGTCGGAATGTCAATCAGGCGCCGTTACGGCCAGTTCTTACAGGCGAACCCCGCGGTATTCCGCGGGCGCCCAGCATGCTTGTTTACCATCCTCCTGGTTGGCGGCCTCCTGCTCGGGGACGCCCGACGTTCGGTGGCCGCGCAAGAGATTCCGATACCAGCGCAGGAAACTCCGATACTCGCCGAGGGAACGGTAATAGCCGCGCAGGACACTGCCGGGTCAGCGCAGGGCGATCAGGTCCCGGCCGTGATTGCTCCGGACTCAGGGCGCGCCTGCGAGGGCTGTCCGCCACGACGCGTCGGCACGTCGCTCCTCCAGACTACCGGCATCAACGTGATCTACGAGATCGCGAACCTGGTGCGCGGCCAGGTCACCGCCCACATCACGCCGAAGACATGGTGGGAGAACATGCAGCAGGGGATGGTGTGGGACCTTGATGACTTCGCGGTCAATCAGATCGGCCACCCCTATCAGGGCAACAATTACTTCAACGCCGGGCGAGCCAACGGCCTCTCGTTCTACGAGTCGGCGGCGGTCACCGCCTTCGGCAGTGCCACCTGGGAGTTCTTCGGCGAGACCAACCACGCCTCGCTGAACGACTTCATCAACACCACCCTCGGCGGCATCACCCTCGGCGAGATGTTCCATCGTACCGGGTGGCTGATTCGCAATACGCAAGCGACCGGCAAGCGGCGCCTCTGGAGCGAAATCGGAGCCATGGCCGTCGATCCGATTACGGGCGCCAACCGCTTCGCCAGCGGCGACGCGTCGCGTGTCACCGACAAGCCGTCGGAATTCGTTCCATCGTCGCTGAGCGGTGTCGCGGCGGCAGGAATGCTCTGGCGCGGGACGCAGGCGAGCGCCTTCACGGCGGCCCCTGACCCGTTTCTCGAGGTGGACGGCTATTACGGCGACACCAACGTCGGGCGCAGCCGTACGCCCTATGACGCCTTCTTCATGCGCTTGCGCTTCGGCGGCGGTAGCTCGTTCAGCGAAGCGCGAGTGAGGGGCCGGCTGTACGGACAGCCGCTCGGTAAGGGCGGGCTCGAGTTCCTCGTACTCCAGACCTACAACTATCAGAACAACGACGCCTACGCGACCGGCTCGCAGGCGATTGACGCGGGACTCGGCGCCACACGAGCGCTCTCACGGAGGACGAACTTCTGGATCCTTGGATGGGGCGGGTTGACAGTGCTCGGCGCTGTCGATTCACTGCCGCTCGGCGTCACCGAGAAACCCGAAGAGGGGGAACCAAGCGCCGGCCAGGGCGTCTCCGAAGGGCCGCGTTTCTACGACTACGGCCCCGGGTCGGATTTCGGCACCCTTGCCCGCCTGACGCGCGACGGCCGCGAATTCCTTCTGTTCAATTACATAGGGCGCCAGATCTACTCTCTCGACGGTGTGCGCGCGAACCACTTCCTGCAGCACACGCGCGTGGATGTGCTCCTTCCGCTGCGTGGAGCACTGGGTCTCGGCGCGTCGGCGGAGTACTTCCACCGCCGCAGCTACTACCAGGACGCCGCCAGCACCATCAGGACGTATCACTATCCGCAGGTGCGCGCGTACCTGACCTGGGGTAATCGATGAAGGCCTTCCACATCTTCGTGGCGATTGTATGGTTCATCCCCGCGCTGTTCGCGCAGGACGCGCAACCAGGACCACCGCCGCTGGGGCAGAGCACGCAGCCGGCGCCGCCGTCGCGGCTCTGGATCGTCGCGGGCGGGGCATCAGGAACGCTGCGCGGCCACTGCCAGGACTGCGGGCAGGACTTTCCCTTCCGGCATGGCGGCGCCCTCGTCGGCAATGCCGGCTACCGCGTCAATTCACGAATGGACGTCGGGGCCGATGTGTTCTGGATGCAGTGGAAAAACGAGAGCGGCCGGATCCGGGCGACGGCGATCAATGGCATCGCGCAGTTCCGTCCCTGGGAGTCGAAAGGCTTCTTCGTGAAAGGCGGCGCGGGCATGGCGTTCGTCCGCAACTGGGTACAAACGATGGGACCGAATCCTGATGATCAGAAGGCGCTCTCCGTGATGTTCGGCGGCGGCTGGGAATTCAAGCCGACGGGCCCACTTGGCCTGCAGCTCTTTGCGATGCAGCACGTCGGCGCGCTCGGCGACCTGCAGACGGTCGCCGGCCCGATCGGCGATGTCAGCGCCAACTTCTGGTCGCTCGGGGCGGCTATCGTGATTCGATGACCCCGGACTATTGAGCCTTCTTGATCGCCTGCCGCTGCAGGTACTCGCCCTGAATCAGTAGATAGGTAACGTAGTACTTGTAGATGTTGCTGACGTAGGTCACCGTTTCCCTGCCGATGCGCTCGCTTGCAATCCGCTCCACGTTGTTGAACCAGACGTTCGGATCCAGGCCGCGTGCTTCGGCCTCGCGCCGCAATTGGCGTACGCGACCGGGTCCCGCATTGTAGGCGGCGAACGCAAAGAAGACCTTGTTCAGATCGTCCATGGATTCTTTCGCGTAGTAGCGATCGACCATAGTACGAATGAATTTCACGCCTGCATGAATGTTGGCCTCGAGCTGCGTGATGTCGCCGACGTTGAGTTCCTTTCCGGTGTCCGGCATCACCTGCATGACGCCGATCGCGCCCACCCGGCTGTGGGCGCTCTGATCGAGGCGCGACTCCTGATAGCCCTGCGCCGCCATCAGCATCCAGTCCATGTTGTATCGCGCGCCGTACTTCCGGAACAGTGCAACGAGCGCGGTGAACCGCTTGCGCGCCGCCTCGGCCGACGCCCCTTTCACGTACTGCGTGTTCAACAGGTAACGCCGGAAGATCATGCGTGCATGGAGCGAGTCCCGGCCGCTGCCGGCGAGAAACGCATTCAGCGATTCCTTCAGCTTCGGACTGTCCTTGCGAATCGCCCACGCGATGTCACCGTCGGTGCGCAGCGTCACCGTTGGAAACAGTTTCAACTTGGGAAAGACGCGCTGCCAGAACCACGCCTTGTGATTGTCCACGACGAGCAGGTCGACCAGCCCGGCGTTGGCCATCTCCAGCAGATCCTCGTCCTCCAGTTCTTCGGGCGCAGGCGTGAGCGTGACCGGGGGTTTCCCTTCACTCGCCAGCTTTTCATTGAGCTTCACGAGGCTCTCGTAGTAGCTGCTCGACTTCCGCACGAACACGTCTTTGCCCGAAAGGTCGTCGACGGTTGTGACGTCCGGGCCGCCCGGTCGCGCGACGACGATCTCTTCGACTTCACCGATCCATGGATCGGTGAAATCGACGATCGCCTTCCGCTCCGGAGTGATCGTGAGGTTTCCCATCACGATATCGCCCTTGCCTTCGAGGAGCGCTGGCAGCAATTCGTCTCGCGAGAGCGGGATGAACTGGACGCGAATCGACAGGCGAGCCGATCCGAGCGTCTTGTTGAGATGTTCTTCGAGCAGTTTTCCCTGGTCGTAGGCCGTACCGCGCGGTGTGCCGGCGTCAACGAAGTACAGCGTTCGGCTGTACGCAGTGAGGACGCGCACCGTGCGCCGTTCCACCATGCCATCGAGATCGCCAGTCCAGGGCTTCGTGATTTCGGCGAGTGAAAGCCCGAGACGGCCTTTTTCGGTCGGCGCCTGCGCGTAAAGAGCAGTCGCCAGACACGCCCACACCACAGTCGCAATCAGCACTCGCATGGCATCTCACGGGCAACATCTGGTCGCGATCAGAAGTGGCCGCGGCGGCTGCGTGCAATATTGAGTCCACCACGGCCGGGCGGGCCCACTGCGGCCGCATGGTTTGTAGCTACAGCGAGTTGCCGGTTTAATATCGCGAGCGAAGTCCGGCGGCGCGCAATGCGGAACTGCGAGATGCCGTGGCGACTCGTCGTATCAGGGCGTCGGCGAAGGGGAACGTCATGCTCTCGTCGAGCTGATGAACGATCCGGCGAAACCATGGCGTACACTCGGCGTGGCGTGCGTATACGAGCTGCGCACCTGTGCGGCGAGTGTCGAACGAACGAAGCGGACCCAGCTTGCGGAGAGCGACCAATGTTGGCGATGACGAAAACGAAACGACTCCTGATTGTTGTTTCGTGCGTGGCCGTGGCGGCTGTGGCGTTGAGCGTTCATGAGGGGTGGGTGCCGCTGCTGGCGCAGACCTCGCCAAAGGCGCATTGGGAACCGTACAAGGCTCGAAACCCGAAGCCGTCCGTCGATCAGAAGCTCACGGATCCAGCGCTGACAGGAGCGATCGACCTTCACGCGCACTTCGGACCCGACAGCTACGCCAGGCAGTGGGATGCGTTCGAGGTGGTGAAGCTCGCCAAGGAGCGCGGCATGCGCGGCGTCGTCCTCAAGAACCATTGGACGGAGTCGGCAGGCCTGGCCTGGCTGATTCGCAAGTACGGGACCCAGGGGATCGAGGTCTTCGGCAGCGTCACGCTCGACACGCCCGTCGGTGGGGTAAATCCCATGGCGGTTCGCTACATGGCCGACGTGGAAGGGACCTGGGGCCGAATCGTGTGGATGCCGACACACGACTCCGAGCACGAGGTCGACTACAACAAGGAGACGCGAGCGAAGGCGATCGTGTCGCGCAACGGCAAGCTGATTCCAGAAGTCTTCGAAGTGCTCGATCTGATCAAGGAGCGCAATCTCACGTTGGCCACCGGCCACGTGACGCCCGAGGAGGCGCTCATGATCATCACGGAGGCCAAGAGGCGCGGTATCACAAAAATCATCGTGACCCACCCACTGCTCGGCGAGCAGTTCACCTACATGTCCCTTCCGCAGCTGCAGGAAGCCGTGAAGCTCGGTGGCGCCATCGAGATCACCGCCGGCACGGTCAGCCGAGACGGACCGGCCAAGACCCGCGCCATTGAAGTGATCAAGACGCTGGGCACGCAGAACGTGTTCGTGTCGAGCGACAGCGGGCTGGTCGGCACTCCCAATCATCCCGATGCCCTGGCCATGGCCGCGAAGTCGCTGCGCGCCGCCGGGTTCAGCGAACAGGATTTGAACAAGATGTTCAAAGAGACGCCGGCCCGCCTGGTCGGTCTCTAGGATTTACCATGCCTCTTTTCATCGTGCGGCATCAGCACGCGGCCGACGGCTGTCCCGCGCAGGATCCATTCCTCGGTGCAAGCCTTCTCAATCACCTGAGTCGCCCGAACGTCAGGAAGTTCGGATTGCAGATCCAGGGCGAAGCCGTCGTGCAGGGCGAGCACACCATGTACATGATCGTCGAAGCCGCGGACGAGAGTCGCCTTCGCGAGTTCATGCAACCGTTCCAGCAGGCTGGCACGCTCGACATCTACCCGGCGTCGACGTGTGTCCGGACAGTCGCGAGCGGTGGTTGCGGGGCGCCCCTGCCGGCGAGCGCAGAAGTGCCGACGCTCGATCCCGAAGAGGCCTGCCAGCAGGCGATCGACGCCGGCATGGTCGTGCACCGGGCACACCCTCTCAACTGCGAGACGTCTCTCGCCGCGCTCCTTGGCGGCGTTGTCATGCCGAACGCGCGCTTCTACATGCGCAACAACTTCCGGATGCCCGCCCTCGACGCGGAGTCATTCCGGCTGGCGATCGGAGGCCTCGTCGAGCGGCCACAGAGTTTCACGGTTCGCGATCTTCAGAACATGCGATCGAAGACGCAGGTGGTCACGCTCGAGTGCGCCGGCAACGGACGCGCGCTGTTCGATCGGCCTACCGATGGGGAGAAATGGGGCCTCGGCGCCGTCAGCACGGCGGAGTGGACCGGTGTGCCGCTTGTCGAGATCCTGGACCGCGCCGGCGTGCGGCAGGATGCGAAGGACGTGCTGTTTCGCGGCGCCGATGGCGGTGCCGTCGACGGCCTGCCGGAATCCATTCGCTTTGAGCGCAGCCTGCGGGTCGATGACGCCCGCGACAGCGATGTGCTGCTCGCCTACGCGATGAACGGCGAGCCCTTGCCTGTTGAACATGGATATCCACTGCGTCTCATCGTTCCACGCTGGTACGCGGTCGCGTCGGTGAAGTGGTTGACCGAAATTGAACTCATCGATCGCGCCTTCACGGGACATTACCAGGGCGACAAGTACCGGTATGTGTGGGAGCGCGAAGGTGGAACCGTCAGCGAGCCGGTGACGTTGCAACGGGTCCGCGCGCTGATCACCGAACCATTGCCCCACGCCGACGTGCGCTCCGGTGAATTGGTGATCCGCGGCGTCGCATGGTCCGGCGCGGCGCCGATTGCGCGTATCGACGTGAGCGTCAACGGGGGCGATTGGCAGGAAGCGCGCCTCGTGAGCGACCGCAATCGTTACAGCTGGCAGTGGTGGGAGTTGCTTACGCGCGTCGAGCGCTCGGGTGACCTCAAGCTTCGCGCGCGTGCGACCGATCTGGCCGGTCGTACTCAACCCGATCGCGCCGAGTGGAACCGCCTCGGATACGGCAACAACTCGATCCAGGAGGTCCCGATTCGCGTGTCGTGAATCATGGACCTTTACTCGGTTCATGGCGCCAGATGGTCTTTCGTGTCGCAGTGGGGAGAAGGATCATCAGCGAATTTCACGACGACGACCGAGACGCAGCGGCCGCCGTCCTGGAGCGTGCGGCCACAATCGCCTGCTTCAGTTCCGCCTCGCACGCCGCGAGTTGTTTCTCGGCTTCGACCCGGTGCCTTTTCCCTTCAGCGGCAATGCGCACCGCATCATCGATCGTTGCGATGAGCGCATCGTTGGCCTGCTTCAGCGCCGCGATGTCGACAATGCCGCGCTCCACCTGGGCGCGTATCGTCTGTGTCGACGTACGTAACGTCTCGGCGTTGGCGGTCAGCAGCTCGTTGGTCAAATCGGTCGCTCTCTTCAGCGTCTCGCCGGCGTCGGCCGAACGTGCAACGGTGACCGCAATCGCGAATTGTTGCCGCCACAGCGGAACCGTGTTCGCTATCGTCGACTCGATTTTTGCAACCAGAGCCGAATCGTTCTGCTGCACGATCCGGATCGAGGGCAGGCTCTGCATCGTGACCTGTCTCGTCAGCTTGAGATCATGTACGCGGCGCTCGAGATCGGCGCGTTTGGCACGCAGATCGGCTAGCCGCTGCGCCTTCACCATGTCTTTGCTCGATTCGGCCTCGCGCGCGAGCGTGGGCAACTCCTGCGTGTCGAGGCGGCGCAGACGCTCATCGCCGGCGGCGATGTAGATCTCGAGGCGACGGAAGTAGTCGACAGTGCGCTCGTACAATCGGTCCAGCATGCCGATGTCCTTCATCAGCGTGCTCGTGTGTGCGTCGAGGCGGTTGCTGATGGCATCGATCTGCGAGCGGACCTGCTCGTACTGCTGCAACACTTTTGCAAGCGGCCGGGCGCGGCCGAGCAGCCGCGACATCACACCGGACTTCCGGTTCGGATCGAGCTCCTGCGCAGAGAATCCCCGCAGGGTGGAGACCATCTCGTTCAAGGTCTGGCCGGCAGCGCCGGTATCCTTGTTTCGGACGCCCTCCAGCATCTCGTCGGCCACAGACGTGACCTCTTCCTGAGCGTTCGTGCCAAAGAACAGGACGGTCTTGCTGTCGTTGATGTCGAGTTCGGAGAGGACGCGATCGATTTCCGCCCGGTGCTCGGGCGGCGCCGTGTCGTACGATTGGATCTCCTTCGCCGGCAGCTGAGGAGCAGCTGCGGGTGCGTGGGGTTCCGGTGCGGTCGTCATATTCGAGTCGCTCATATTCGTTTCTCCACGTAGTCGCTTACGCCTTGCTGCTTGAGGCGCGCACTCAGCACTTCCATCTCGACGTCGAGCGACACGACATCGGTCTCGAGGAGCTTGCGCTGCTGCTGGGAGAATGTTTGCTCCATGTCGAGAAGCAGCTTTCGGAAGTTCTCCTCGAGCGGACGGCTCCTGATGCCCGAGTGGGTGCGGGCGTATTCCGCGGTGACGCGCTCGGTGCTGTCGAGAAACAGGTTGAGAAAGCGTCGTGCCCGGCTGGCCTTGCCCGGGTCGCGCGCGATTTCGGCGAGGATATCGCGGCCGGCCGCGGTGATTCGCGCGAGGCGGCTGCGAAATTCGGGGACCGCAATCGCGTTCGCCGCGGCATCGATACGTCGCAGGCGCAGATGGGCCTGCTCCAGCTGATCGGCGATGCTGGCGACGTCCAGGCCATCCACCGGTGTGACGGTCACACGACGCACGCGCATATCCAACCCGTAGAAACAGAGGTGGCCGACGCCGCCAAGAGCGGCGAACGTCGCCGCACCAACCACGCTGTGGTTCGCGGTAAGAGCCGCTAGTGCCGCACCGCCGGCCGTGAGTAGGGCGCCCATGAACTTGCGAGGGATGCGATCGAGGTCGATTCGTTCGCCGAGGACGTAACCCATCTCGCTGGCCAAACCGCGCCACGTCAAGACCCCGGCCATCCAGAAAGATGCAAGAGCGCTTGCCGCCAGCGTGAGCCGCTCGATATCGTCGGCAATAAGTGCACCGGCAATGACGATCATCAGGGGCAGCGGTAGGAGGAACAGTGCAGCGGACGTGGCCATTGTCAGGCGCGCTCGGAGCCTCGCCAGCGATGCTTTCGCGGCCGCCACAGCGCCAACACGAACGTTCACAGCGCCAACACGTCTGGGGTCACCGATCATGCTGGAACGACTCGGGGCTCAGCTGCTGCGGCGTATTCTTCGATGATCCCCCCTGGAATACGGCCTGACAACTCGAGGCAGAGATGGCGAACGTCAGGAGCAACAACCCGAATAGTCGAACGAGGAACCTGGCCATCGCATCAGTAATGGCGAATGCTGGGCGGTAGGCATATGCGCGCCGCCCCTGTAAGGAGGAACGAAATTCCGGCCTATACAGTTCCACCTCATGTGTGATGGAGCCACTCGAGTCGAAGCGGCAAAGCCATCATCAGAGCGCCGGTCGCCTACACTGCAGTGCGGTGAGGCCGGCGCGGCGTGTCGTGAGATCGGCGCGTGAAGCCTGCTCCCGCCTTGCGGCCGGAATTACGACGCGCCCAGCCGGGCACGAACTCGCGGCGTGTGCTCTTCTGGCGAGGCTCGCGCGGCTGCATCAGGTGCGCTCGTGTGTCGCTCACCTCGAAGCCCTCGACCACCGCGTGCTCGAGCCGGGCAGACAGCAACTTCTGGATGTCGTGCAGCAACGGAGTCTCGTCGGCGGTCACGAGTGAGATCGCGTTCCCGGGCACACCCGCGCGGCCCGTGCGTCCGACACGATGGACGTAGTCTTCCGCAACGAGCGGCAGGTCGTAGTTGACGACAAGCGGAAGCTGAACGACGTCGAGACCTCGTGCGGCAATGTCGGTGGCCACGAGCACCCGGACACGGCCCGCTTTGAAGTCGGCGAGGCAACGGGTGCGCTGCGACTGGCTCTTCCTCCCGTGGATCACCGCCGTCTTCACGTTCGTGTGTTCGAGCAGGTCCCCGATCCGATCGGCGCCGTGCTTGGTCTTGCAGAAGACGAGCGCCTGGCTTCCCGGCGCCTGGGTCAGCACGTGGACGAGCAGCGCGCGTTTCCGCGAGTGATCGACAGGGTGAATGCGATGCCTGATCGTTGGCGCGACCGCCTGTTCGTTCGAGACGTCGACACGCGTCGGCTCGCGCGTGAAGTCCGCGGCGAGATGTGCGACGGCGTCGGACAGCGTTGCCGAAAACAACAGCGTCTGACGTGTGGCCGGCAGCGCCGGCAGCACACGGCGAAGCGCCGGCATGAATCCCATGTCGAGCATGCGATCGGCTTCGTCGAGGACCAGCATCTCGATGGCCGACAGGTCCACCGTCCGGCGCTGGAGGTGGTCGATGAGCCGGCCCGGCGTGGCCACGACGATGTCGACGCCGTTGCGCAAGGCCTTGATCTGGGGCGCCATCCCCACGCCGCCAAAGATCGGCGTCACGCGAAGACGCACGGCCGCTCCATAGGTGGCGAGCGCACGTTGCACTTGCGTGGCCAGCTCGCGCGTCGGCACGAGCACGAGTCCGAGCGGAGCGCGCGACTTCGCGCCGCGCTGTCGCAGGAGCAGGCGTTCGATCATGGGAAGCGCAAATGCTGCGGTCTTGCCCGTTCCAGTCTGCGCGCGTGCCAGCAGATCTGCCCCGGTCAGGATGATGGGAATCGAGGCCGATTGGACAGGCGTCGGTTGCGTGTAGCCCATCTTCGCGAGGGGTGTACACAGAGAGGGCGTGAGCCCAAGTTTCGTAAACGGCATGCTTGCTCCTGAATTGCCGCGAGCGTGTGCGCTCGAAGCCCGATGATCACCGCGCGTGACGCGTCATGCGTCCGCTTTGCGGACGGAGCACATGCTCCGCGCGGATTTCGATTCGTGGCTAAGGACTTGAGGAGGAGCGGGCTTATGAGGGCCCGAATCGCCTACAGGAAGCAGAGCGCGAGGAGATCCGACCCTTGTATGGTAACACACCGTTCTTGCAACGTCGTCATGATGGCGTGAATTCACGCTATGCCGGCGCTGGCACCGGCGCTGGCGCGCTCGATGCATCAAGACCGGCGGCATGAAATTGTTCACCTGCGCCAACTGCGGCCAAGTTCTATTCTTCGAAAATACTCTCTGTGAGCGATGCGGGCATCGCCTCGCCTATCTCCCTGAATCGAACGTACTGAGCGCCCTTGATCCGCCGCCGGATCAAGCTAACGCAATCCCGACGGAACAGACCGAATTCACGGCGCTCGCTCCGGAGGCTGGGAGCGATCGCTACAGGCTCTGCGCAAACTATGTTCGCCACGATGTGTGCAACTGGGCGGTCCCGATCGACAGTGAGAGCCCATTCTGTCTCTCGTGTGCGCTCAACGACGTGATCCCCGATATCGACGCTCCGGAGGCGAAGCTGGCATGGGCACGTCTCGAAGCGGCCAAACGGCGGCTCCTCTACAGCCTGCTGGCATTTGGTCTTCCAATCGAACCGCGATCGGCCGGCGAGGAGCATCGGCTGGCGTTTTCCTTCAAGAGCAGCTCGGCCACAGAGGCCGTTTTCACCGGCCACAACGAGGGGCTCATCACGATCAATATCGCCGAGGCCGACGATCCATTTCGCGAGAAGACGCGCCAGGAACTGGGTGAGCCCTACCGTACGCTCCTCGGCCATTTCCGCCACGAGATTGGCCACTACTACTGGGACAGGCTGATCAAGAATCAGCGCTCCATAGAGCCATTTCGAACGCTGTTCGGTGACGAGACCGCCGACTATGCCGAGGCGCAGAAACAGCACTACGAGACAGGACCTCCGGCGGAGTGGGCGCAGCGCTTCGTCAGCGCCTATGCGTCGATGCATCCCTGGGAAGACTGGGCCGAAACCTTCGCGCACTACCTTCACATCGTCGATACGCTGGAAACCGCTCGCACCTACGGTCTGGCGCTCAAGCCCAGAGCCGCGTCAGGCGCTCCGCTTCCCGACCTGACGGCGAGGCGACTGCACTTCGACGATTTCGACGACTTGATCGGTGCGTGGTTCCCACTCACGAACGCGCTGAACAGCCTCAATCGAAGCATGGGGCTCGCCGACTTGTATCCCTTCATCCTCTCCGAGCCGGCCATCGCGAAGCTTCGCTTCGTGCACGACATCATCGAAAATGCCGGTGCGGAGCAGCTGAAGCATGGAATGACGACAACAATGTCGCCAAATCGATGATGTCTTTCACTTTTGTGGAGTAGTCAGAGAGCGGATCGAGATCAAGAATACGGGTTAGTACTGCGATGACCTTCGCTCACTACGACCCGGAAGAATTCTTCGACGAGATGTTCGCCAGGGCGGGAGCGCCGCGCCTGGCCGCGCACGCGCTCACACAAGTGATCGATGCGCTGCCGCCAGGCGAGATTGAGCGCCGGCAGCGATCCGCAGAGCGGGCGTTGCTCGCCATGGGAATCACGTTCAACGTCTACGGCGATGACGAGGGGACTGAACGCATC
>Ga0207689_10003694_pt1 | contig 13950 bp, 10 predicted proteins | sample KBSMisM52_FD_184312 | JGI IMG/M metagenome (GOLD analysis project Ga0207689, IMG submission 184312) | Miscanthus rhizosphere microbial communities from Kellogg Biological Station, Michigan, USA - KBS Miscanthus M5-2 (SPAdes) (version 2) | ecosystem: Host-associated > Plants > Roots >... | reverse complement strand
GTCTTGCCATCCGGCACGACCAACAATGCAGGGCCGTGACCACTCAACCGAGTGACTTGAAGGTATCCGGCATCTTCGCCAATGTATGGATCGTAAAACGAGCAAGCAGCATGGGCCGCTTCCAGAGAACGATCATTCAGCACGTTGTTGAAGATCATCGGAATGCCGAGCGCCCCGATCTGTACCTTCCCTGCCGTCTTGTTCTTCAGTTGAAAACGCAGTACTAGCTTTCCGTTTTCTACCGTCCAAGTGCGCGTGATCTGTAAGGGAATGTCTGAAGGCAGTGTCGGAGTTAGATCAGCTGCCGCCAGAGCTCCATTCGAGAGCGGGAGTGCAGTTACTGGGTTGCGGCTGATCGATGTCGCATAGTTCTTCCACTCCCCCGAATCGCCGCTGTGCAGCCGCAGCGTAATGTCCCCAAGATGCATGAAACCGTCCTGCGAACGCTCCACCAGCAAATCGCCTGGGGTAAAGTCGAAGCTGTCGGCGCCTTTCGGTTTCAATGCAGCGACAGTTTGCGAAGAGCGCACGAGGCTCAAGTGAAAGTCAGGGGTGTCCAGCTCAATCATCCCCTGGCTTAGCATGGGGCCGGGGACAGGTGGCTTTTTTTCTGGTTGCGATTGGGCCGCAATATCGGATTCGAAGGTAAAAGCCGAGCTCAGCACCAGCATCGCCGCAAAAATGTAACGCCGCAAAACCCAGCCTGGATCTCGCATGGAATACGGTCTCCTGATCATGTCCGGATATAAAGTTTATACTTTATACGATTTTCGAATTGTGGGATAGAATCGCACACATTTAATCAACTGGGAGACACAGAACTCATGTCGCATGGCAGGGGAAATTTTTGCTTGATCGGCTTATGGCATTTCTTAGTCTTGCTGGGGGCGACATGCCTCACCATGGCCCAAGGAACTCTGGGCGATTATCAGCGCGCGCAGCGGTTTCTTCCCGGCAATGTCCGGCAGTTGTCTTATATCGCAGTCGTAACGCCCAATTGGATTGAGAAGACAAACCGCTTCTGGTATCTCAAATCCACAGCGCAAGGATCACAATTTATTCTGGTCGATGCGGAGAACAACACCAGTGGACCGGCGTTTGATCAGGCCAAGTTGGCGAATGCGTTGTCGGCGGCCGCGAAACGCACCGTCGAAGCTACGCAATTGCCATTCTCTACCTTCGAATTTGCCGATGGTGGCAAATCCATTCATTTTGCTATCGAGAACAACCCGTGGATTTGCGACTTGTCGAATTACTCTTGTTCCCCACAGCCAGACTCAAAAACAAATCCCTACGAACGCCTGTCTCCCGACAAACGCTGGGCCGCGTATGTTAAAGATCACAATCTATTTTTGCGCAACACCTCCACCGGCCAGATTCTCCAACTGACTAGCGACGGAGTTGCCGGATATGACTACGCTGTTCCCCTCCCTGCGCTGGGCATTCTGGTCCGTCAAGGGTCCGAGGACGCCAAACAACCGCCGGCTGCTTTCTGGTCGCCAGATTCGCTGAAGCTGGTTACCTATCGGCTGGATTCGCGCAATGCGGGCCACTTCACGAGCATTCAATTCGTCCCCCCGGACCAACTGCGACCGAAAGCTTTCACTTATGTTTACCCACTGCCCGGAGAGTCGCTCCCCTACGCCGAACCCATCGTGTTTCATATTCCATCGGGGAAGCGCGTAGATATTAAAACCGCTCCAATCGAGATTCCCTTTCAAGATGGCCCGGAGTTCGCCTGGTTTGATGACAGCAAAACTTTCTACTACGACAACGACGACCGCGGCTTCAAAGCCAAGGAACTTCGCGTTGTTGATCCAAATACCGGAGAGCAAAAGACTCTGATTCGAGAACAGTCGGATCAATATGTCGATCCGGGAAAAACCTTCTACCGCTTTGCGACGTCATCCCAAGAAATTGTGTGGACATCAGAGCGTGACGGATGGAACCACATCTACCTCTACAGTCAGAAGTCCGGACAGTTGATCAACCAACTGACAAAGGGTCCGTGGGTGGTCGAGCGAATCCTACATGTGGATGAAAAGAATCGCCGCATTTATTTTCAGGCGAACGGCCGGGAGAAAAATGAAGATCCGTATCAAGCTCACCTTTATAGCGTCGCCTTCGATGGCAGCGGACTGACAGCGTTAACCAGCGAAAACGCAGACCACTCCGTCAGCATCTCGCCCGATGGCAAATATTTTGTGGACAATGCTTCGCGCCCTGATCTCCCAACACAATCGGTGCTGCGCCGCGCCTCGGATGGATCTGAAGTCCGCACTCTTGAAAAATCTGATGCCAGCCAGCTAACCGCCGCGGGATGGACGTTTCCCCAACCCTTTCAAGGCAAGGCAGGAGACGGTACAACTGATCTCTACGGATTAATTTGGAAGCCGTCCAACTTCGACGCTGCCAAGAAATATCCAGTGATCGAGCACGTCTACACCGGTCCACAGGGATTCTTTGCTCCGAAAACATTTGCTCGTGCGTTGCAGGGCGGCGAACAAGCCATGGCTGAACTCGGCTTTATCGTGGTTATGGTGGATGGCCGCGGCACGGCTGGCCGTTCGCGTGAATTTCACCGCTTCTCTTACCACAATCTGGGCGGTGCCTTCGCCGACCATGTGGCCATGATCAAACAAATGGCTGCGAAGTTCCCCTACATGGATGCCAACCTTGTCGGTATCTATGGCAACTCCGCGGGGGGTTATGGATCAACTCACGCGATGCTAGTTTTTCCGGAGTTCTACAAAGTTGGAGTTTCTTCCTCCGGAGATCATGACGCGCGCCTCGACAAAGCTTGGTGGAACGAACTGTACCAGGGCTATCCGGTACAGGATGACTACAATGCGCAGTCAAACACTACCATGGCGGGACAGCTCAAAGGGCACTTGCTGCTGGAGCATGGCGATATTGACGACAATGTCCATCCCGTCGAAACCATGCGCATGGTCGATGCGCTCATTAAAGCGAACAAAAACTTCGACATGCTTTTTGTCCCCAACATGTATCACGGGGAGGGCGGCAATCTATATTTAGCCCGGAGGCGCTGGGACTACTTTGTGCAGTACCTGCTCGGCGTGACTCCGCCAGTAGAAATGGAACTAAAAGAAAAGCGCTGGGGCCAGTCTAACGGCGAGTAATCAGCACAGCGTTGGCCTCAGTTGAAAGCGGATTAAAACTGTGCAGACTCAGGACAGCCCGAGGCATCGACGCAGAGCATGCAGTGCATTTAGCGCATTGGTCACAACCATCCGCTCGTCAGTATCAACGGGCGCGCTAAACAGCTGGTGTTCTCTGATCATTAAAGCTCTTTCTGCGCGCAGAATTCGACCAGGCAATCGGCTCTTATCGGTTTCGAATAATGCAGTTAAATACAAGGATCGCCATTCAGGAACAGCTAGCTTCTTACCAGCGAGCGAGAGGACGGGTATAGCGCTCATGGCCAGATTCTCCGCACTTCGGTCCCAGCGGAAATGCTTTGGGTGTTGGGTAAATCAAGTAAATAAAAAGATTTGCACAGGAGCTATACCGTGTTTCAGGTAGAAACGTGGTTTTAGTTTCTTAAGGGAAACGCCCTAAAGACGAACTTGTGATTTTTGCCCATATTTTAGGGGTCTTGAGTAAACGATTTCTCCGTTATGCTATTTTCTGCTCAAACACCACTCAAAATGCGCCTCGTCACACTATTCTTTCTTCTTTGTATTTCAATCACCGCAGCCGGACAAGATCAGTACAACGCCAAAGTAATTTCCCTTGAGGGCGACACGCAATTCGTTCACGATCCGGCAATTATTAAAGATGGAAACATTTGGTATGTGTTCAGCACGGCGAGTGGCCCTGACCGGAAAGGCCAGATTCCCATTCGCTGCTCAAAAGATCTCCATCATTGGACCTTATGCGGACAGGTGTTTGATCAAATTCCGGAATGGATTAAGAAAGAAAGCCCGACCACACGCGACTTATGGGCACCAGACCTGTCCTATTTCGCAGGTGAATTTCATCTCTACTATGCATTTTCGATCTTCGGAAAGAACACCTCAGGCATTGCCCTGTTGACCAATAAAACTTTGGATCCAAGCAGCCCGAATTTTCACTGGATCGATCATGGTTTGGTCTTACGCTCGCGCGTCGAAGATGATTTCAACGCCATCGATCCGAACTTGGTTCTCGACAAGAAAGGGCAGCCATGGCTCGCCTTCGGCAGCTTCTGGACCGGCATCAAGATGCGAAAGATTGATCTGAAGACCGGCATGACTTCCTCACAAGACACGAAGCTGTATTCCCTGGCAAAGCGGGTAAAGGCTGAAAATCTTCCGCCCGATCGTCCTTACCTTCCCGGCAATTGGCAGGCGATCGAAGCACCGTTTATCGTTCATCATGACAAGTACTACTACTTATTTGTTTCTTTTGATTTATGTTGCCGGGGTGTGAAGAGCAACTACAAAACCATGGTTGGGCGCTCGAAGAATGTGACAGGACCTTATGTGGATGCAGCCGGCAAGCCGATGATGGAGGGTGGTGCGACGCCACTTCTATTGGGAAACAACCGTTGGATTGGGCCGGGCGGAGAATCCGTCCTGCAGCAAAAAGACAACGACATCATTGTGTTTCACGCTTACGACGCACAAAACGGCCATCCTTCGCTCCAGATATCAACCATTGACTGGCAAGGTGGATGGCCGCACGCCGTGCTGGAGGATGCGCCCAATCCCTGACTAAGTGGCCAATCTATTGCGACACTCCATTCAGTTTTCGAATGAGTGCGACTTCGTCGGCACTAAAAGGACTTCCATCCTGCCGGAAAATGTCGTGAAACCATACCGGAGGTTCGGCGGTATAGGTTTTTTCCCAAGAATCCCATGGATAGATGGTTTGTGATTTTCCATTCACAAATCCCCAATTGTAGGCGGCAACGTGTTCATTTTTCAGCAAAGGAAGGATCGCCTCGAAGGTGCTTCCGCGAGGACGCGCCATGTATTCGGTACACAAGATCGGGCGCTGAAAGCGTTTGAGCGAATCGATCCTTTTTTGCATTTCTTTCGGTGGATCATAGCTGTGGTAGGTGATGACATCGGAATTTTGCAATTGAAATCTGGCCATGTCGCTGAGTTTCGTGTCAGAAGACCAGTCGTCTCCGTGCCAGACACCGCTGGTTAAAGGTTGAGAGGGATTTGCGCTGCGCGCCCACTCCCACTCTTTTTGCAATAACTGCAACGCAACCTTCGGCTTGTTGGGTAGCTCCTGTTTCTTATAAGAGCCATTCTCGTTGTCCGGTTCATTCATCAGGTCCCACAGCAGAACTCGCTTGTCGTCACGAAAGTGCCCGATCACACCGACGACATAGGGTTTTAATTGTTTGTCCCAGCCAGATGGATTTTTCAGTATTTCCGCACCCGGTGACTGGACCCAGCCGGAATTGTGCACATGAGGACGAGGTTCGCGCTGTTTTCCGAGTTTTGGATTCGGGTCCCAAACCGAATCCAACAATACAAACATGATGCGGATGTGGTGCTTGTCCGCAACCTGAAGGAATTTTTCCATTCTGTCCAGCAAGTCGGAACCATTTCCCTGCCACAGCAAGTTGTGCAGGAAAACCCGCATAGTATTCATTCCCAGCGACTCGGCCCAACCAAATTCACGGTCAATGGTCGGTAAATCGAACGTGTCTGCCTGCCACATTTCCAGTTCATTGATCGCGGTGTTGGGGACAAAATTGCTGCCGACCAGCCAGGGCTGCTTGGCGTACCAATCATTGGCTTGTTGGGGAGTCCATTGTTTGGTGGATGAATATGCCTGTCCGACAAAAACAACGGTGAGAAGAATCGCGAACAGCTGAATTTTGCATTTGTTCATAGTTATCGGGCCCCCTAAAGGACATGCATGCTCGACCTTAAGTCCAGCCAAGTTTAGACATGACGAGCTAGGTATAGTCAACGATGACGCAAGCGCAAACTCTGCCAAGTCCCATCTGCGGTCCAACCGCCATCCACCGCAATTGCTTGCCCATTAATAAAACCGCTTTGCTTTGGGTCAGCAAGGAATAACACGGCGCTGGCAATGTCATCCGGTGAAGCAAACCGCGCCATTGGAACTCTGTCTGTAATGTCTTCATCGCTATAGCTGCCGCCCGCCTGGTCGGCAGCATCCATCTCTGTTTTTACCCATCCCGGACATATGGCATTGCAACGGACGCCGTGTCCGCCCCACTCGGCGGCGAGTGTCCGCGTCATGCCGATCACCCCATGCTTGGATGCGTTGTAGGCAACACGGTCTGCAATTCCTACCAATCCGGCAATCGAAGCAATGTTAACGATACTCCCCGATCTCTGGGCAAGCATCATTGTGCCGAAAGCTTTTGCCATTAGAAAAGGCCCGAGCAGATTCACCTCAAATACCCGGCGAAACTGGCTTGCGGAGGTCAGCTCTGCGGGGACGATGCAGCTGATGCCGGCGTTATTCACCAGCAAATCTACACGTCCCCACGTTGTTTGGACCTTATCGGCCAAATTACGGACGCAAGCCTCGTCGGAAACGTCGCCAACCAACTCAAGCGCGGAGGCACCCGCTTTTTCAGCGATAGCAAGCGTCTCAGAAGGAGAATACAGATCGTTCAAGCCCAGAGCGTAACCATGTTGTGCGAGAACCTGAGCTACCTGACGACCAATTCCCTGGGCCGCCCCCGTAACCACTGCGACTCGCATCATTGGTTCTCCAAATGGAAAAATTGGTCTCTACTTTGAAAATGCTAAAAATAATGTTAAGAAATATTCGCAAAATTTTTTATCGTATCCGCTGGCATGTCACCTTTTTTGGTACTACCATTGGTGGGTACACTGTATCAATTAAGGTGGCACATGGCGGATGACCTTCTCCCTGTCCTGCCGGGCCCGCTTAAGGGGTTCTCCCGGCGTAACTTCATCAAGGGCGTAATCACCAGCGGAATCGCTGTCTCTTCTGCAAATTACCTATTCCGCGCCTCCTCTGTGTTCGCCGACTCCTCCGGCGTCGGAGAACGGCTGATCACGCTGAATGTGAATGGTCAGCAAAGACGCGTGGATGTGATGAGACAGGAGACGCTGGCCTGGACGCTGCGGTACAAACTTGGCCTCACGGGCACCAAACTCGGCTGCGATCGCGCTGAATGCGGCGCTTGTACGGTCCTGATCGATGATGTTCCTCATTATTCCTGCTCCGTTCTCACTCACACAGTGCGCAATAAAAAGGTCCAGACGATTGAGGGTCTAGCCAAGCCCGATGGAACCTTACACCCAGTACAGCAGGGCGTCGTGGATGAACAAGGCTTCCAGTGTGCGTTTTGCATGTCCGGTTTCATCATGTCAGCGGTCGGATTTTTAAAAACCAATCCCAATCCTACGCGGCTTGAGATGGCTCAAAGCCTTTCAGGGAACCTATGCCGCTGCCAGGATTACGACAAGATCCTCACCGCCATGATGCGCGGCGCAGAAAACATGAGGAAGGTGAATCATGCCTAGTGAGTGGAAACCGAATGAACAGAAGTTTAGCCCAAAGTCCAAACTTATCGGCAAGGACTACGCCACTCCCGACCTCTACGCGAAAGTAACAGGAAAGGCCAAGTACGCGGAAGATTTTCGGGTCGACGGCATGTTGTTTTGCAAACTACTGCTTAGCCCTGTGCCGCACGGACGGGTGAAACACCTCGATCTGAGCAAAGCGCTGGCGATGCCTGGAGTCAAAGCAATCCTCACGCAGGATGATCTTCCCGCTCCCGCAGATAGCGTGACAGACCTTGGCGTGACAATTAAGGCCAACAAGCAGGGCGAAAAAGCGTTAACCATGGAGCCGTTGTATCAAGGCGAACCGATTTTGGCAGTGGCTGCCGTGGATGAACTCACTGCAGCGGAAGCGATCGAAAAAATAGACATCAGGTTCGAGCATCTTCCCTTCGCCGTTGATCCTCTCGACACGCTCCGCCCCGGTGGCCCCAATCCGCGATTAGATGGCAATGTGTGGATTAAGCCTCCAGTCCCGGTCGCGAAGCCAGGAGAAAAACCGCCAAGTCCCCCACCTCCCTACGTAGGAGAACTCAAATGGACAGATGCCGATTTCGCGGATATGAAAGACGGCCGTCTCCCAATGGGCAAGCCGCAAGATGAGTGGACTTATGGCGACGTTGATGCTGGCTTCAAAAATGCCGCACTGGTTCTGGACGAAACTTTTGTTACGCCGGACACCAGCCACCAGACGCTTGAACCTCGTACGGCTTTAGCTTATTGGCAGAACGGAAAAGTCTTCGTGCATATGGGGACACAGAGCACAGTACAAACCCTGGCTGGTCTAGGACGCTGGCTGAACATGGATCCGAGCCAGATTGTTCTCGTCAGCGAATACACCGGCGGCGGGTTTGGCAGCAAGGCTACTGGTTACGTCTTCGCGATTATCCCCGCGCTGCTTTCTAAGAAAGCAAACGCCCCAGTAATGATGCGAATTACCCGCGAGGAAGAACATTTCATTGGACGCGCTCGCCCTGGTTTCCAGGGTCGTATGAAGGTTGGGTTTGCCAAAGATGGCCGGGTCACTGCAGTCGACATGTACTCAATCGCTAACAATGGCCCATATGACGCAGGGGGAGATGCCGGTGCTGCCAGCGTAATCGTCTCCTTGCTGTATCAACCGCTTGCAATGCGTGCGCGCGCCGTAACCGTGCTGACCAACACTCCTCCGCGCGGACCGCAGAGCGCACCTGGTGGGATGCAGGGCATCATTATTATGGAGCCAATCATCTCCAAAGCAGCGCGAAAACTAGGAATAGATCAGGTCGAAATTCGTAAGGCCAATTGCCCCGAGGGCAAAGCTCTATGGGGTCCGGCCCGAAATGGTACGCGGGCGCATTCTACCAGCGCATTCCTAAAAGAAGCTTTCGACCGCGGTGCAACGCAATTTAGATGGAAAGAAAGAATTGCCCAACCCAAACGTAGCGGGACAAAGGTACGTGGGGTTGGCGTATCTTCTAGCGGCTTCTTTGCAGGATCCACCGGCTTTGACGGGCTATTCGTCATCAGGCCCGATGGCCGCATCGCAATTCAGTCGGGGATCGGCAATCTAGGAACTGGATCTCTGAGCGACGTTCACCGTGTAGTTGCGGAAATGCTCGGTGTGCCATGGGAGAAATGTGATGTCACTTGGGGCAACACGGCAAAGAATCTGCCTTGGACCTGCGTCTCGGGCGGAAGCCAAACCACTCATGCCATGACGCGGGCTGCGCAAGCTGCGGCTCTAGATGGCAGGAACAAACTTCAGGAAATTGCGGCCAAGATCCTCGGTGGCAAGCCGGAAAGTTACGTAGTTGCCAATGAGCGCGTATATCAAAAAGGCGGCGGCAGGGGCATGACTCTGGCGCAGGCTGCGCAACATGCGATCAAACTTGGCGGGATCTACGACGGCCATCAACCGCCGGAAGATGTAAATAAATACACCAAAGCTTCGATCGACGCTCTGGCAGGACAAGGTTTGGTTGCCGCGGGGAAAGACAAGTTTCCTCACGACGGGCAGTCATTTTCCTATGTCGCTTGCTTCGCTGAGGTCGAAGTGGATGTTGAAACCGGCAAATACGACGTCGTAGATTATCTCGCCGTCGCTGACATCGGTACGGTGATCCATCCAAAATCTGCTGGTGGCCAAATTCTGGGCAGATCAATCCTAGGAATCGGCCACGCCATTGGGCAGAAATGGGTCTTTGATCCCCAGTATGGCCACACGATTTCACGGCGTTTCTACCACACTAAACCACCAAGTATTCTTGATGTTCCGGTCAATATGCAGTGGGCCGCTTTGGACATTCCCGATCCGGAAACACCGGTGGGGGCACGCGGAATTGGTGAACCTCCAGTGGGTGGCGGATGTGGCGCTATTTTGAATGCACTTTCGGATGCGCTGGGAGATGAAATCTTCCGCCGCGCCCCGGTGAATCTGGACACAATTCTCACATCGCTCGAAGCTGGGCGGCCAATGGGAGATCCTCTGACCGCATTTGTTTAAGCGGATCGAAACGGAGAGAACTATGGCAGTAATACGCGATGTCATGCCAGCGTTTCAGTTGTTTCAGCCGACTTCCATGGCTGATGCGCAAAAGCTTCTCGAACAACACGGACAGGATGCCTGGGTGATGGCGGGTGGCCTGGACAGCTTCGACTGGCTGAAAGACCGCATCAAGAAGCCTAAAGCTCTGGTGGACTTAAGTGGCGTCGAGGAATTGCGTGGCATTCGCGCAACCAATGACGGCGTTGAAATCGGGGCGATGACTACCTTGACCGAAGTTGTGCGCAATCCGATCCTGAAAGAAAAGTATGGATTGTTGACACAAGCTGCAGAACTGGTCGCTTCCCCGCAAATCCGCAATCAGGGAACGCTGGGAGGCAACGTATCCCAGGACGCGCGTTGCTGGTATTACCGTGCGGGCTGGCCGTGCTATCGCGCAGGCGGCAACATTTGTTACGCCGATACCCCTGTAGGCAGAAATCGCGAGCACGCTATTTTGCATGCTGAACGCTGCGTGGCCGTTAATCCCTCCGATACAGCTCCCGCGCTGGTTGCCTTGGATGCAAAGTTTGTTCTGCGAACCCCCAAGGGGGAGCAAGTCATCAACGCGGAAGATTATTTTGTGGGCCCGGACATTGATATCACGCGGATGAACATCCTGCGGCCCGGGTCCTTGCTAACCACGATCCGCATCCCATCAACCTGGGCAGGTGCACAATTCTATTTTGAAAAACTGCGTGACCGGAATGTGTGGGACTTCCCGCTGCTGAATGTGGCTTCAGCAATGAAGCTTTCGGGAGACATCATTCAAGACATTCGAATCGCCGTAAACGCTGTTGCCGCTCGGCCCGTGCATTTAAAAGCCGTGGAAGATTTTGCTCGCGGCAAACAACGCAGTGCAGCCACAGGAGAAGCTGCCGGAAAAATTGCCATTCAAGGAGCCGTTCCTCTGCAATTTAACGGTTACAAGATTCCCTTGATGCGCAACCTGGTGAAGCGCGCGATCGGCGGAGTGCAGGAGGCAACATGGGCTTAATTGAATGGGCCACAAGTCCTTTCGGGCAGGATGTTCCTATCCATATTGCTTGGTTTCTGATCTGGGTTGCCGTAATCGCAGGAATGATGTTTTTGATTGTGCACGCGATCTACATCCGTTACTTCGCCAGGGAAAAGCACTTTGTAGCGGAACCACCTCCTGTCAACCCTGCGCAGCTGCCCAAACGCATTCCTCGGCACTCCCTGGCTGCGAGATTGTTTCACTGGATTATGGCCGCCTCCATGCTGACCTTGCTTTTCACAGCGTTTCTTCCGAAGGTTGGCATTGAGTTTGACTGGGTTACATATCACTGGATCGCTGGAACTGTCCTGACCATCTCGATCGTTTTTCACATCATCCACGCAACGTTTTTTATGGACTTCTGGTCGATCTGGCCGGACCGCGCCGATATTGAAGATGCATGGAAAAGAGTCCGGCGGTTTATGGGAAAATCAGCCGAGCTACCGCGGAAGTTTGCCAAATATCCCTTGGAAAACAAGCTCTATCATGGCGCTATTATTGTGACCGGGATGTCTGTGATTCTGACGGGCGTGTTCATGATGTTTCGCGTGCGGACAATTTTCTTTCCCCGCAATCCATATTTGTTCAGCGATATGACATGGGGACTGATGTATGTCCTGCACGGATTGGCAGGAGTTGGATTGATCACGCTGGTGATTGTGCACGTTTACTTTGCGGTTCGCCCAGAGAAGTTGCCCATTACCGCATCGATGATCGTCGGCTCCATGAGCCGGGAGTTTTACTTAAAAGAACACGATCCTAAACGGTGGATTGTTGAACCACTGTCCAACCCACAACGAGGCTTGGCCGATGGCGACTGATTTTTTCGAACGCTGTGACGCCATCGAAGAGTGCTATGAATTTCTGCTCGGCTATGCCGGGCAAGGCCTGCCCACCGATGCGGGCAGCCAAACCGGATCGCAAGTGCGGCAATTCTTACAACGAGCGGTCACGGCGATGACAGGGATCGCTGATAGTTGTGCGCAGCTTGTGGCAGAACTCGGCCTGGAACCTGGCGATAAGTATGGGGCGTTCATTTCCGTGATCCGCCGTGATGCAGATAGTTCACTGGCGGCGTTTGAACTGATTTTGGCCCAACCAAGCATCAGTTCTCAGCTGGTAGACAATCTGAACGCTTCGATTCACGTTCGAGCGTTACTCACAGATCTCTTTGTTATCGGAGAAGTACTGAGGACAAAACAAGTTTCCACCCAAGAAGCCATACAAGCGGACTAGTGGGCATTGCTTGCCCCGCCTATCTTTCCTCTCAGCACGGTCACTGAGGCTTTCGGCAAGGTATAGGTAGTACCCATATCAGCGGTGACTTGCGATTTCAGCGCGGGCCCGTCGGGATCCGCCCATCCGCCTGTCGGAGTAGTGGGAGAAGCATGCCATTGATACTGTTCACTCCCAAAGGTGATTACGTCTACGGATCCTGCGAACCAACTGGGTTTGTTGGACGCTCGATCACCAAATATGATCCGCACTGGATGGGCATTTTCCTGGTCTTTATTAATAAGCATCACTGCCCATTGCCCGTCTGGTCTTTGAATAGCATATGCGGTCACAAGCACATGACCGGCGGGATCTGCGATATCTGTGCTCACAGGGAAAACTGTGTGCTTGCCACTTCCCGGCTGTGCCCATTCCAAGTTGATGAGTTGGCTGGCAAAATACTGCGAAGTGGGTTGCTTAATCTGATAGTCGATGATGTTGACCAGAGAAAACATTCCGAACGTTCCCATGGAAGAGTTGCAACCGCGGGAGACGCCCAGCGGCAGATAGTGAAAATAGTAGAGGCCATCTCCACCGCCGGTAAAAAATGCTCCTGTGAAATCCGCGAGCCACAGCGCGCCGAATGTATCTACAAACGACTCTCCCGAGTTCCAAGCGATGTTAAGTTCGGTAATAAACATCGGAACATTTGGCGGGAGTCCGTCATCGCGCCACACCTGCATGATGTGACTGATGTGGCCCGGCTCGTCGTATAAATCACTCCACTGGATCGTGCACGGCTGGTAAGGATAGTGTTCGAAAGACATGAAGGACAAATCCTGCAGCCGATCGTGGGATTTCAAGTAGGAAATGAAACGCCCCAACCACGATGTGCGGCCCTGCGCATCGGGCCAGACTTGAATGTCAGCGTTCACGCCTTCGAACACCGGGCCACCCAATTTCAAATTTGGATCTAATTTATGTAACGCAGTCGCCCACTGCAGGTAGAGAGCGCCATAGTCTTCAGGCAACATAAATTGTCCGTCGGGCTCTTCGCCCATCTCGATGTAGGAAATGGGATATCCGCGCGCCTTCAGATATGCAATCTGGTTCACCGAATCCTGCGGCGTTGCGTAGAGCATGGCCACTGGAATCATCGCCGGCAATCCCCGTGTGTAGCCGCTGGTGTAAAACAGGTCGAGTCCGACCTGATCCCGTTTGTCATCAATGTCTGCTGGTGTGTGCCAGGGATCCACTGACGAGCAGTAGGTTGTGGTTTGATCTGGGTCGTTGGTGTGACGAACTAGATCATAGAATTTTCCATCCGCAGAAACGCTGCCTAAAAAGATTTCGCTGATCGCATACCCAGCGCAATTGCGGGGATCGCTTGCGCCGTGGCTGTCGCAGGTGTTAGAGGACTCAGTCATTAATATGCGCAGAAAGCGCACCGGCATTGGTGATGCGGTGAGCCGAAGAGTCGCGGTGCCGCCAGTGCCGTTCGCGACCGATCCGCCGTCGAACGAGACCCAGTTCCCTTTGGTCGGCTGTTTGATCGGCTCTTCGCCTACCCAGTACTGCACTAAATAATGTTTGGCATAAGGCTCAGCCCATGCGATGCGAATCGCATTGACCGGATGGCTATTTGCCAAGTCGATGAC
>Ga0207689_10003691_pt1 | contig 13955 bp, 11 predicted proteins | sample KBSMisM52_FD_184312 | JGI IMG/M metagenome (GOLD analysis project Ga0207689, IMG submission 184312) | Miscanthus rhizosphere microbial communities from Kellogg Biological Station, Michigan, USA - KBS Miscanthus M5-2 (SPAdes) (version 2) | ecosystem: Host-associated > Plants > Roots >... | reverse complement strand
GAAGTGATCCCCTTCAGTGATGCCTTTGAACTAATGGGCGTGCTCTTCTGGGACCGCAGGCGTCCCCGCCTGCTTACCGTTCAGCTAAGGGATACTCAGTGGCGACCAATGCAGGCGAGGACGCCTGCGGTCCCAGAAGAGGGCGCCCGTTAGTTCAAAGGCGTCACTGAAGGGAATCGTTAATGGCTTTGAGCCCAGGCTAGACCATCGGCGCCTTTGCCCGCTTCAATGAGCTTTTCAACCTTCCACGTCGAAAGATTAATCATCGCAACTCGTCCACTCTGGTCGCAGGAGACGTAGGCGAACTTGTTATCAGGCGGGATCAAAACAAACTGCGGGGCACTCGGAACGTCAATCGTCTGGGCCACACTCATCGCAGCAAGATCGACCACGGCCACCTTGTTTGCCTTTGCCAACGCGATGACGAGCCAGCGTCCATCTTTTGTGGCCGCTGAACCGTAACCAATACCTGGCAGCACAACCCTGTTCTTAACTGCGTTGGTTTGTGTGTCGATAACAACTAACTCGGGCTTTGTCTGATCTGAAGTAAATACCAGCTTGTCGTCTACCGAAAGCGAAATACGTTGAACGTTGGAGGCGACAGGAATCACCGCAATCGACTTGCGCGTTTTCAGGTCAAGTACGGAAATCGTGCCGAGACCGACGTTTGTTGTATATGCGCGCCGCTCATCGTGTGTGATCGCGAGCATGTGAGACTCGGCTTGGCCGGTAGGAATTGAGCCTACGACTTTTAATGTTTGCGGATCGATGATCGATATCGAGTTTTCTAATTCGGTGGTGACATAGAGCAGGCCGCTCTTTGGACCAAACACCGCGCAGTGTGGACGTACGCCGTGCCCGAAGTCAACTTCGCCGGTGACCTTCTTTGTTGCGAGGTCGATCACTGCGATTCGTTGGCCGTCGGTGCCTGGTCTCCCGACACCTGAGTTGCCGTAGATTGGAACATAAGCGAAGCGACCATCAGGAGATGCAACAACTTCATGGCCAGTAACACCACCTTCTGGAACCGTCGCAAGCTGTTCACCCGAGCCCGCATCGATGATGCTCAGACTCTGATCGCCTTTGTTCGCGACCAGCAATAATCCGTTTTTGTGAGCTGGGATAGAAATCATGAAGACGAGGGCTACAAGCAGTAAGCTGAGTTTCATAATGGTCATTCTAGGACTTCGTTTGAGTATCGTCACCCTTCAGTGACGCCTCTGAACTAATGGCACGCTCTTCTGGGACCGCAGGCGTCCTCGCCTGCTTACCGTTCAGCTAAGGGATACTCGGTGGCGACGAATGCAGGCGAGGACGCCTGCGGTCCCAGAAGAGGGCGCCCATTAGTTCAGAGGTGTTACTAAAGGGATTCGCCACGTTTCTTTGCTCGCCACTCGCGCCATTCTCGCGTGGGATCGTCATCCGGATCGGGCTTCTCTTGTTGTGGCCGCAATTCTTCGGGAACGTTTCGAAGGTTTACCCTTATCCTGATCCACGTCGACGATCGACCGCGCATCGTGTCAACCAGCACGTCTTCAACCGTCAACAGTTTGGCGACCTTACGATGTTTCCGCTTCCACTTCTCAAGTCCTGCAAGTGCGGCCTTCTTGTCAGGAGAATTCGCAATCACAATCAAAGGCATCTTGACTCTCGGTGTCTTGGCCGCGCCCTTTGCACGGGAAGGAGCAACACGAGGAGCTTCGCCTTCCATCTTGCGAAAGTGCGGTGGCCAGGGGGCGTCGCCGAGACCTGAAGCCTCATCCTTGTCAGCGAGTTCGAGCAACTCTTCGAGTGAACCTGGATTGGTGTCCATCTCCCGATGTGGATCCCCGATCGCAGCGAAGCGCGCCGGCACAGTCAGAACCGTGAAATCAGCCGGATCGCAGTCATCGACTTCACGCCAATCTAGAGGGGTTGACACTCGCGCATCGGGAAGGGGACGCACCGAATAAGCAGAACACGTTGTGCGGTCCTTAGCATTCTGGTTGTAGTCAAGAAAGACACCATGTCGTTCCTCCTTCCACCATTTTGAAGTGGCGAGAGTTGGTACCCGCCGCTCAACAGCGCGAGACAATGCAAGCGCAGCCCGCCGCACTTCCATGAACGTCCAGCGTGCTTGAATTCGAACGTTAACGTGCATTCCACGTGAACCGCTGGTCTTAGGCCAACCACGAAGACCCAGTTCTTCCAAGAGCGATTTCACTTCGAGTGCAACTCGCCTGACGTCGTCCCAGCTAACTCCCGGGCCGGGATCAAGATCCACGCGCAATTCGTCCGGGTGATCCAAATCACCGGAGCGCACTGGATGCGGGTGTAATTCAATACAGCCCAGGTTAACAATCCACGCGAGGCCCGGCGCACTATCTACGACGACTTCTTCTGCCTTGCGTCCCGAAGGGAATGACAACGTTGTCGTGCGCATCCATTCGGGAAGATTTGTGGGGGCGCGCTTTTGGTAAAACGCCTGGCCTTCGGCACCATCGACGAAGCGCTTGAGCACGATGGGACGATCACGGATACCATTGATTGCGCCAGCCGCAACTTCCTGGTAGTAGTGAACGAGATCCAGTTTCGATAGCTTGGTCTGGGCAGAAAAGTAAGGTTTGTCCGGATGAGTGACGCGGACCTCACGTCCGTCGATCGTGAGAACTTCTACTGAGTCATCCTTTTTCACGACGATGATTCTTCAGATCAACTGGAGTTGACGTGCCAATGCAGTAGCGTGTTGTGGGCGTTCGACCGGATCCTTTGCCAGGGCGTTCATGATCCCAACGGTTACCCTGCGCGGGATGCCTAGTGATGACGACAACGGAGGCGGTGGATCCGACAGTTGTTTAGTAATAATTTCTGACACAGTTTCACCACGGAACGGCGGTTGGCCCGATACTATTTCATAGAACATCGCGCCCAAGCTGTACACATCCGACCGGGTATCCAGCGGTTCCCCCAGACACTGTTCGGGTGACATGTAGAACGGTGTTCCCACCACTGTTCCTGACGGACCCGCACCCGAATCCGCGACCAGCTTCGCAAAACCAAAATCGACCACCTTAACGCCCTCAAACTCGTAGCCGTCATCCGGAGCAACTACCAGAATGTTTTCCGGCTTGAGATCGCGATGAACCATTCCTTGTCGGTGCGCGGCGCCGACGCCTGCGCATATCCCGCGCATCAATCGTTGCGCCCGTTCTATCGGAAACCGAATTTCGCTATTCAAGAGATCACGCAGCGGAGTCCCCTTTACTAACTCCATCACAATGAAAGCCGGTGATCCATCGTTGCCGGCCTCCCCGAAATCATGAATGGTAATGACGTTCGAGTGGTGCACCATTGCCGCCGCGCGTGCCTCGCGTCGAAACCTTGCCAACGCGGATTCATCTTTGAGTAGTTTGTCGTGCAGAACCTTGATCGCCACTTCGTCGCCGATATGTATCCGACGTGCGCGGTAGACCACGCTCATGCCGCCCTCGCCGATGCGGGCCGTTAGTTTGTACTTTCCGTCGATTGTAATTCCGATGAGCGGATCGGGATCGAGCAAGCGAACGGTGGGCAATGAAGCCGAGTGATGATGTTCATAGTATGGATGCGCGCCGCCGGGCAATGTCAGTGGTAAACCGCACTCCGAACAAAACATCGCATCCTCATTCAGAAACAACTGACACTCCGGACAGAAAGGTTGTTTCGCTCGCACCTCAGTTATCAGCTGATCCAACTCATCCTCTATGATCTCGAGACCATTTTGTTCATGTGAAAACGTTCGCAGCTTGCTTTGATTATCAAACAGAAAATACGCAGGCAGCGAGTCTCGTTTGTTGAGGAAGCGATCAACCAGCGTGTGATCATTATCCAGGGCGCAAGGTTCCGTCAGATTCAGGCGCTGGGCTGCCTCGCGAACAGCCGAATGGTCTTTCTCCGCGTCGGAGTTGGGCACATGAACGGCAATCACACGTAAGCCTTCTCGGCGACGTTGATCTCGCAGTTCAGCGGTCTGCGAAAGGTTGAGGATCGAGCTTTCAGAATGGATTGACCAGAAATGTACTAGAAGCAGTCGACCTTTGATCGACCGGCTTACCTGGTCCTTCGGTTTACCTTCAGAGGCACCGGACGTTTTGCGATTGAGCCATTCGGTGGTCTCGAATGATGGTATCTGGGCGTCTACCTTCATGGGTTTGGGATATTACCACGGGGAGCTTGAGCTTTTGATGCGAGATCATTGCTTCCGAAAAGTTTGGTAAGCTGGGTAAACAAGTCAATGAATACTGAAGCATATCTAAAACGCATAAATTACCAGGGACCACTCGCCCCAACTGCTGAAACGCTCCGCGCGCTCCAACTCGCGCATCTTCGCCGGGTGCCCTTCGAGAACCTCAGCATCCATGCCGGTGAGCCCATCGTTCTGCAGGAAGAGGCTCTATTTACCAAGATAGTTGAGCGAAGGCGCGGAGGTTTTTGTTACGAAGTAAACGGTCTGTTTGCGGCGCTGCTTCGGTCCCTGGGATTTGACGTGACAATGCTTTCTGCTGGAGTTGCCAAACCTACGGGAGGTTTTAGTCCAGATTTCGATCACATGGCGCTTATGGTCAAGCTATCTGATCGTTGGTTGGTCGACGTTGGCTTCGGCGATTCGTTCCTCGACCCGTTGTTACTCGACGAACCTGGTGAACAAATACAGGGCGCTCAGTCGTTTCAAATTCTCAACGACGGCAGTCACCTGATATTGAGGCGTCGAAACAAAGGCGAAGATTGGAAACCTGAATATCGGTTCGACCTCCAACCGCATACTTTTGCTGACTACGAGGAGATGTGTCAGTTCCACCAAACGTCACCTGAGTCTCATTTCACGAAGTCCCGCATTTGTTCCCGGATCACAGACGAAGGACGAATCACGCTAAGTGATATGCGCTTGATCACGACAAATGGCTCTCAACGTAGTGAGCGAGCGCTACTGAGCAGCGATGAGTATGAACGTGTTCTGCGGGATCAGTTCGGAATCGTCATGACTAGTTCAAGCTCGGATACACGTGAGTAAGTTCGTAACATGTGCGCGCTGGGATTCGTGAGCAGCTAATTTCTGGTTTCAAGATATCTCTGCCGAACGATTTCGCAATGGTGCTCGGCGTGGCCGATGATGAAAAAGCCGATTGCCCGAGCCGTCATAGGATGAGTTACGACATTGCAGGGTCGCATGCTTTGCTGTTCGGTCAGATTCGAAAACAAATACTCACTTGCTCTCCTCACCGTTTTGAACTCATCAATGAGACTTGAAAGCGTTCGGTTTGAGACCTCGACGTTGCTCGCGTAAAGCTCTTCGTCCATTCGATAAACGGGCGTCTCGTCCCCACGAGCAGCTGCCAGACCTCGGTATGAGAAGACGCGTTCCGTATCAATGATGTGCTGCAAGACTTCTTTGATCGTCCACTTACCTTCAGCGTATCGATAGTTGTGTTTGTCGTCTGGAATGCCTTCAAACAGTCGCACCGTCTCAGTTGTATTTCGCTGTAGTGTTTCAGGGAACGTGCCGGGCTTAACGAGGTCGAAATACTTCTGATAGTTCGGATGATATTCAGTTGATGCAGGTCTTTGCATAAAGCGATTGTAGCGCGTGTGTCTGCGGTAGAAGAACTGAGGTGCGCTCTTGGCTCAGGTGGTACAACCTGTTGACTTTCCGATTGCTCGCTAGTAAAAGCTGTTCACCTCATCGCGTTTCGCAACAGTCTTACTCTTCAGGAGAATCGAATCATGAAACCCCTTGTTACGCCCGCGTTATTTGTCAGTCTTATTCTATGTTTCGCGTCGACTGCCGTTGCTCAAAACACTTCCTGGGATCCCGAGTTACAGTTGAAAATCAAAGCGGTTGGTGCGCCGAGGGTTTCGCCTGACGGTAAGCGAGTGGTGTACACGGTGTCGGAACCAGTAATGACGCCGGATCGAAGTGAGTATGTGACTCAGGTCTGGATGGGAAACGTCGCTACAAAGCAAAACATGCAGCTTACGTTTGGCGAAAAGTCCTCCACTAATCCGAAATGGTCGCCGGATGGAAACTGGATCGCCTTCACTTCAAATCGCAAGGATAACAAGAACAATCTGTACCTTATGAGTGCGAACGGTGGCGAGGCAGAAGCCTTAACCGAAGTGAAAAGTGGCGTCGCGAACTTTGACTGGGCACCTGACGGTAAGTCGATCGCTTTTATGATGACGGATCCCAAGAGTGACGAAGAAGAGAAGAACGACAAGGCGAGAAACGATTTTCGTTGGGTTGATGAGAACATCAAAATGTCGCGACTCTACGTGCTTTCGCTCAGTAAGGACACGAATGGCAAACGTGAGCCGCGTAAGCTGACAACAGGCAATTACAACGTTGATTCCTTCGATTGGTCTCCCGACGGATCGCGGATCGCGTTTAGTTTCACCAAAACTCCGATCGCGAACGATTGGCCGACTTCAGATGTTTCCATCGTTGAAGTGGCCACGGCGAAAATCACCGTCCTGGTCAATTCGGCTCTGGCTGAAACTTCACCTTCGTACTCGCCGGACGGAAATTCAATTGTTGTATTGGCACTCGAACCTCGCTGGGCTCAAAGCGGCGTGCTTCAAGTTCTTCCAGCAAACGGCGGTCAAGCAAAAACACTCACTGCAACCTTCGATGGTCAACCCGGTATCGCCGGCTGGTCGTCTGATAGCAAACGCATATATTTCAGCGAAGCAGTCGGGACCGGGACACAAGTCTCCGCTATCGATGTCGCAACGAATCGAATTGACGACGTCAATCGAAACCAGGGTGTCGTAACAGGGTTATCACTCAATCGTTCCGCTACAACGTTCGCGTATATCCGGCAAAGCCCGGAAACGCCCGGGGACGTTTATGTGGCTTCGGTTGCGAACTTTACTGCGACGCGAGTTAGCCAGGCTAACGCCGATCTAAAACTGCCTGCCATCGGGAGAACCGAAGTCATTCAATGGAAGTCGAAAGACGGGCGAGTCATCGAAGGCTTGTTAACCTATCCGGTCGGATTTGAAGTAGGTCATCGGGTGCCACTTATACTGAATGTTCACGGCGGACCGACAGGGGTTTTCCAGTCAACCTTCATTGGGGGTCGAGGCGTTTATCCTTTGGCGACGTTTTCAGCCCGCGGTTACGCGATTTTGCGTGCGAATCCTCGAGGGTCTAGTGGGTATGGGAAAGATTTTCGATATGCCAATTTCAAAGACTGGGGCGGTGGCGACTATGAAGACTTGATGACCGGTGTCGACAGGGTCATCGAAATGGGTGTTGCAGATCCCGACCGACTCGGTGTCATGGGTTGGAGCTACGGTGGATTTATGACGTCGTGGATCGTTACGCAAACGAAGCGATTCAAAGTGGCTTCTGCTGGTGCGCCGGTGACGAATCTTATGAGCTTCAATGGGACCGCAGATATCCCTTCTTTTATTCCGGACTATTTTGGCGGCCAGGCGTGGGAAGCGATGGACCTCTATCAGAAACATTCGCCGATGTTCAACGTCAAAGGCGTGACGACTCCGACGATGATTCAGCAAGGCGACGCTGATATTCGAGTACCGATTTCGCAGGGGTATGAATTCTACAATGCGCTCAAGGCGCAGGGTGTACCAACTCGAATGCTCGTATTGCCGCGGCAACCGCATGGGCCAACTGAGCCAAAGATGCAGTTGATTGCAATGAAGGCGAATCTTGAGTGGTTTGAAAAGTATATTGGTGGCGCGAGTACGTCGCAGAAATAAGCAAGAACTGGTCTTGGGCCTTAGGGCCTGGCGTCCTCGTGGCTATGTAGTCAGTACCACAACGCGGTAGCGTATGGCTCCGTTGTGGTTATGATGCCAAGCCACACGCTACCGCGTTGTGGTACCGACTACATAGCCACGAGGACGCCAAAGACTAATTCCTCCATGGAAAGTTTGATTGCCGGCATATTCGGATTGCTGCTGGGTGTGGTTGGGCTATTAACTGGAATTAAGCAGTTAAAGAACCGCGCACGGTTCAGTCGTTGGCAAACAACTCAAGGGAAAGTGATCGAGCGAGGCACTTACGAACCCAATGTGCCGACGTTAGGGCCACCAGCTTTTCGGCATGCACCTTTGGTTAGATATGCGTATCGAGTTGACGACCGAGAGTTAGTAAATGATGCGATTCATCCAAAGCGCATACAGCTCCCGCAACACAACACGTTGAAATGGGCCAAGCGTAAGGCGGCCTCATTCCCCGACGACGTGATTGTCCACTACAACCCCGAAGATCCTAGCGAGTCGTATCTGTTACTGACTTCAAAGATAAACCTTTGGACAGTGATCGTTGCTTCGTGTTTCGCGCTGCTGGTTGGTTTATTGTTCTTGTTGTAGGGGTGGCACTCCATGTTTGTCGGCGGATCGGGGCAGTAGCCCGACTGTCAAGGAGGGCTCACTCCTTAGCGATCGATCGACGCCGTTGAGCCCTCCTTGACAGTCGGGCTACTGCCCCGATCCGCCTCTACAATCATGAGTGCGCGGCTTTGACCCGTTTGTCCATCTCTTCGGGTGAGACGTCTTCTTTGTGTGTGGCGATAGTCCAGACGTGTCCAAAGGGATCTTTCAACGTTCCGGAACGATCTCCGTAGAATTGATCTTGCAATGCTTTTAGTTCCAGTCCGCCTGCTGCGATTGCCTGGTTGTAGATCGTGTCGACATCGTCAACGTAGATCATCAGACTCACAGGGGTGCCTCCGAGTGTTGGTGGGCCGACATAGCCCATACTGGGTTGTTCGTCGGCCAACATGATTGGCGAGTCGCCAATCTTGATTTCAGCATGGCCGACTTTGCCTTCGTGCTCCATGCGAAACAATTCGGTCGCGCCGAATGCTTTCTTGTAGTAGTCGATTGCGCCAGCGGCACCTTTGATGATCAAGTAGGGAGTAATTGAGTGATACCCGTCAGGAATTGGTTTTACGTTTGGCATGTTCTTCTCCTATCGTTAGTTGGTCACATATATAACGGTCTCAACGCCACAAAGGGTACGGACTAAGTGGGCGTAACAAGGAAATTTGGGGGAGCGGCATCATACGCCACGGATTTTCGGTTGTGTCATCTATTTCTTCTTAACTTACAAGCTTTTCAGGGCACAAAAGACCCATACCACCAACCCCGGAGTCCGTGTCAAAACTCGAATTTGCTTGAAGCTTTTTTTAGTGTTCTTTCGTGTGATTTCGTGGATCAGTCGATCTCGCGGAAATAACGGTCGATCCATGCGCATCACACGAACTTACACGAACAAGAACTGATAATAGTTTGAGTTTGACACCGTCCCGGCAGTTGGTGGTATTCGTGCGAACTAACCTAACCTACCCTCGACGAATTCCTGGATGAAATACTAAATAGTCGAAGTCCAAGTTTTTGTTTTGCTGACATCCCTGGCAGTCCGATCAATAATGGGCGCGCCGCGCCATCAAATAGAAAAACAGGCTAAACAAAACATGTCAAAACCGTATCCCATTCTCTTCGCACTCTTCGTCATACTCGCTTCCTTTTCAATTGCGTTAGCCAGCGACGACTGGACCCAGTTTCGCGGTCCAAATGGAACCGGTGTTTCAGAAACAACGGGACTACCAACTGAGTTTGGTCCAAACAAGAACGTCGTCTGGAAGACTGAATTGCCCTCGGGCCACTCATCTCCTGTACTAACGCAAGATCGGATATTTGTTACAGCTCATAGCAACGACAAAGATAAGCACAAACTTTTTGTAATCTGTCTTGATCGCCAGTCCGGAAAGATTCTCTGGCAACGTGAGGTGCCACGCTCGCGTGAAGGTCGCTTGCAGAATGTGAATGGTCCGGCATCACCGAGTCCGGTTACTGACGGCACAAATGTCTACGCGTTCTTTCAAGAGTTTGGTCTTATCTCGTTTGACGGAGCTGGCAAGGAGCGATGGAAGCTTCCGCTTGGACCTTTCAATATGTTCTATGGATTTGGTGCTTCGCCAATCCTCGTTGACGACAAGCTAATTCTGCCTGTCGATCAGGACAATCCCAGCTCGTACCTGATTGCAGTCGACAAGAAGAGCGGTCGCTTGCGCTGGAAAGTTGAGCGACCGGTTGTTATCTCGGGCTACTCGACTCCAATCGTCTATCAACCAAAACAGGGTGCTAAACAGATCATTATTCCTGAATCGTTTCAGTTATCGGCCTACTCGGTTGAGGATGGCAAACGCATTTGGTGGGTTCGTGGTCTTGCGTGCGAGATGAAGTCGATTGCCAGTCACGACTCAGAGTATCTCTACATCAATGGTTGGGGCTTTCCGCAGAATCAGCCGGGACAGCAAGTGGCAACGATTTCTTTCGAGGAGGCCTTGCCGAAGTACGACAAGAACAGCGACGGGCAAATCGCAAAAACAGAAGTGACTGGTGGCGTCGGCCCGATGGACAAGATGTTGAGCGCTGCGTTTGAAGCGTTTGATTTGGATCGCGACGAAAAGTTGAACGCGAAGGACTGGGAAGTCTTTCGCGCGATGATGTCGTCCGAGAATGGTTTGCTCGCAATCAAACTCGGCGGGCAAGGAGATCAAACAGCCAATGCCATTCGCTGGCGATATCAAAAGCCGGTACCACAAGTGCCCTCGACGTTGCTCTACAAAGGCGTGCTCTACATGATCAACGACAGCGGCATCTTGCTCTCATTTGATCCCACGACTGGCAAAATACTCAAACAGGGACGACTAAAAGGCGCGATCGATAAGTACTTCGCCTCCCCGGTTGGCGCCGACGACAAGGTCTACGTCGTTGGCCAGGGTGGCGCTGTATCGGTTCTAAAAGCGAGTGGTGAGTGGGAGGTGCTGGCAGTAAATGAATTGGATGACGAGGTCTTTGCTACGCCTGCGATTGCAGATGGACATCTCTACATAAGGACGAGAAGTGCGTTGTATTGCTTCGGGAAGTCGGCCTAAGAAAAGTCTCTGCGTAACTCCGCGCCCTTTGCGTTTTCTAGAAGCTCACGAGTCCCTTTGCCGGCAATCAAATCGCTTTGCGGCTTTGCCGCTTCCCGTGCGGAAAGCCTCTGGCTTTCCGTTCGCCACTTAGAAAAGTAGAGGCTACGCCTCGGGCGGCAAAGCCGCATAACCATCCCAAAGTTTCATTTTAGCTATCTGTTTGTCGAACAGGCAGGGAAGCCATGCGGTTAGATTAGTTCGTCAAGTTTGAGCCGCGGAGATGCAGAGGTCGCAGAGTTCACGCAGAGGGAACAGACGGCAGCTGGGGAAACTCTGCTGTCTGATCTGCGTTCATCTGCGGCTGAGTCGTGATCCTATTTAAGTGTCTGCGGCATGTCGGCAACCGTATAAGCCATCACCGCCATCGCCGCGACGCATGAAGCAACATCCTTTGGATTGATCTTGTCGATGGTATCAGCCGGCGTGTGATGAATCTCAAAGTAGCGAGAACTATCAACGTCAAAACTGCCGCCGATTACCCCTTCAGCGACTATAGGTCCGATGTCTGAACCACCACCGTTTGCCGCAATCCGATCAGCGCGGATTCCGGAAAGTAGTTTCGCAATCTCCTGCATGTTTGATCTAGCCTGAGCTGGAGCTGCTGCACCCAAGCCAAAGCCTATAGGTTGATAAGTCCCCAGGTCTGACTCGATAGCCAGCACGTGTTTTGAAATCTCCGCGCGATGTGCGTCGAGGTAAGCAGTGCCGCCACGTCCGCCATTCTCTTCGTTGGTGTAAAGCACAACCCGGATGGTGCGACGGGGCTTTAGTCCTAGTTCCTTGAGCAGCCTGACTGCATGCCAGGCGACGATGCAACCGCCGCCATCGTCGTGTGCACCTTGACCGACGTCCCACGAATCGAAGTGCCCACTCAGCAAAACGATCTCGTCCGGCTTGTCTGACCCTTTGATCTCGGCAATCACGTTTGCCGATTCAGCATCGGGAAGAAACTTCGCCTCCATTTTTAACCGCAATACTGGGTGTTCGCCGCGATCATTCATGCGTTGCAAGAGCTCGGCGCCTTCGATCGTAATGGCGGCGGATGGAATCTTTGGCTGAGCTTCGTCGTAACGCATCGCTCCGGTGTGTGGCGTGTTCAGACTGACGGGAGTGATCGAGCGCACGATTGCTGCAACGGCGCCATAACGTGCTGCCCTTGAGGCCCCAGTTAACCGATAAGACACGGTCGCGCCGTAGTCGGTGAAGGGGACGTTGTAGACGACGATCTTGCCACGGACACCTTCACCAATCCTTTCAAGTTCATCAAAATTACGAACTACAACTGCCTCGGCCGCGACGCCATCAGCTGGAGTGCCGATGCTGTTGCCTAAACCCAACATCGTTAACTTTCGCGACACTGGACTCGTTAACTCCAGGCTTTCTTCACCGCGTACCCAGTGTGGCACCATCACTTTTTCGGGGTGGACGTTATCGAGTCCGTCTTTCTTCATTTCAGTGATGGCCCAATCAATCGCGTGTTCCAGGTTTTGTGAACCACTCAGGCGATTGCCGATGTGATCGGTAAGATACGCGAGCCGCTGATAGGCTTTGTCGCTCGTTAAGGCGGCGCCAATGATGCGAGCCGCGTTTCCGCGATAGTCGTCAATCCGAACGGTAGGTGGTGGTAGCGGCGTCGTTACGGGAGCGGGGCTTGGTTGAATTGGGCTTTGCGATGCGAATAACAAAAGTGTAAGTGCGAACGATGATAAGAGGCGCAACTGAAGGCAATCCTTCCTGACTGGTCTTGTTGTTTAACTTTTGAGAGGAGTTTAGCCGATGGAGTAAAGTTTATGCACCATCGCATCCTCTCGTGTCGATGATTAATTACGGTTTCAGCGCCTTCTAAAACGCGCTAATATCTGGCTCGTGACGGATGAATCCACCTCCACCTGGCCTCCATGGGAAAGTCTTAGTACAACATTTAAGGAGTCCTATCCGTCGGTTGATCCTGAAAGTTGGAAAGTGCTGGGTGAGCTTTGGTCACAAGCCGTCGTTTTCGGAAAGGCGCATCACTTAGATGAGTCGGACGTTCGCGCAAACCTCTTGTCGGCTCTAACTCATATTCCCATGGCCAGGCGGGAACGAATCGTATCGTTGCCGGCGTACTTGTTCACTTCATACAAGCACCGAGTCTTTGACTTGGAAGCGAAACGGCAACGAGAAGCTCAGCTCGATGAAATCAACCATGAGTTGGCAATCGATGTTTCCAGAGAGATGGAGACCAAGGTGTTGCTCGAGGAAATCGTGGTGCGGATGGACGACAGCCTGCGGGAGATCTATGACCATCTCGTGTTGGGCTATTCGTACGAAGAGATGGAGAAAAGGCTGGGAGCCCGGGCGAATGTCTTACGAAGCCGTTTCAGTAAAGGCTTGAAGCGAATTGCAAATGAAATAAAGAGTGGCGTTTGAGGCGTGTTAGTAAGGAACTTGAACAGAAATCCCCCGTTTAAGCCGTTTTAGCCACTTTCCCCGGGTGCGTTTTACCTCGCAGAAACCTCATATCTATGAAGGAGCTCTTCCTTGTGAGGAAGGGCCACATTTGTTTGGAGGTTTTTAAAATGCTGCAGATGTTTTTTGTTCCGTCCAGCCAGATAACAAATCGCTTATTACAACGAGTTAGTGAAAGACGAGCTGACAATTTGCGTTCGGCAGCGACCCAGGTTTCGGATCCTACCGAGGTAGAGACCGAAGAGTCGGACGAATTGTTGGCCTCAGTGCTTGAGGCCCTTAAAGATGGTGGCGCTAAATCGCCCAAAGCAGAACTCGAGGATCAACGTTGGTTGGCCCAAACCATTTACCACTTCATGGGACGACTTGCGCGGCGAAGCAGACGTGCGGCAAACCGTTTGGGAATAACCGAGTGCATGGTGGAAGGGATGGGCGTTCGATTAGGGCTGCGACAACCTGAAGATCGGGAACTCCTTCAGGAATTGGCGTACGAATTCTCTGAATGGCTATCACAACAGGACGACCGGATATTCATCG
>Ga0207689_10003679_pt1 | contig 13978 bp, 10 predicted proteins | sample KBSMisM52_FD_184312 | JGI IMG/M metagenome (GOLD analysis project Ga0207689, IMG submission 184312) | Miscanthus rhizosphere microbial communities from Kellogg Biological Station, Michigan, USA - KBS Miscanthus M5-2 (SPAdes) (version 2) | ecosystem: Host-associated > Plants > Roots >... | reverse complement strand
CGTCTGGGTGGACCCAACTTCCACGAGATTCCAATCAACCGGCCCAAGTGCCCGATGCATAACCTGCAACGAGATGGCCATATGCGGCATGCAGTCGACGGCGGTCGCGTGTCCTACGAACCGAGTTCGCTAGACAAGGGAGCCCCTCGCGAGGCGGGACCGGAGCAGGGAGGATTCGTGAGTGCACCTGAACCGCTCCACGCCAAAGCCCGGCTGCGTGGAAGGCGGTTCTTCGATCACTATTCGCAGGCTACCCTGTTCTTTCACAGTCAAAGTGCGATCGAGCAGGAGCATATCGTAAAGGCGTTCCGCTTCGAGCTTGGCAAGGTGGAAACACCACATATCAAGCAGCGTGTAGTCGACATGCTGCAAAACGTCGACATTTCGCTTGCTCGACAGGTGGCGGAAGGACTCGGTCTCGCATTGGGCACACCGCCAGAGAAGATGCTCGACCTCACCGCACCGGTGGACAGAGCGCCCTCGCTCAGCCTTTTCCATGAGCCCGTCGAGTCTGCGGCCTCGCGCAAAATCGCGATTCTTGCCGCTGATGGCGTCGCGGACTCCGAACTCGAAGCCTTGCAGACGGCTATCTCCAAGGCGGGCGCAGTGGCCAGGATCGTTGCTCCACATGGCGGATGGCTGCGGACCCAGGACGGCAAAGACTGTCGCGTGGATCACTCCTTGTCGACAGTATCGTCCACGATGTTCGACGCGATAGCAGTCCCAGGCGGTACACAAAGCGTGGCCGCACTGGCTCAGACACCTGGGACTGCCACATTTATTGCCGAAGCGTACCGGCACTTGAAAACCATTGGATTGGCGAGTGAGGCGGTACACCTTTTGGATGTGCAGGTGATCGCGCATGAGAATGACGCCGCCACGAGCGGCATCGTGGTGGCGACTGGTCGGTCGATCGGAGACTTGGAGGCACTCGAATTCGTCCGTGCGGTCGCCAAGCACCGTCATTGGAAACGAGCCGTTGCGCCGCAATTGGACGCGTGAGGGTTCGAGTAGTGGATGTGCTCGACGCGCTTCAATGGCCGGGGATGGTCGCGACCGTATTGGCCGCGTGGCTGGTCGCTGCGCAGTCGAAACGCAGGCGCGAACTTGGATTCTGGTGCTTCCTCGCCAGCAATGCTCTGTGGATAGCGTGGGGTTGGCATGTCCATGCGCATGCGCTGATCATTTTGCAGGTCGCACTGGCCGCTCTGAACATTCGCGGCGCACTAAAGAATGATAGTCAACTCAGGGAGTATTGATCATGCATGAAAACGTCCTCCGGTCGCCGATTCGTACGATCCGTCCCGCTACTGCGGTAGAGAATTATTTGGCGGATCGCACCGTTCCTTGCGCAACGTCCGACGAGCTCGGGACGCTACTGCGCGAACTGGTCAGTATCGGCCTGGACAAGCTCCCTATGCCAGGGGACGGGCATACGCTGGAGCGCTGGCGCACACTGGCTGCCGTTGCGGCGTGTGACCTTGGACTTGCAAAACTCTATGAAGGTCACACGGACGCGCTCGCGATCCTGGCTGAACTGGATGGTCCAACCCCTGCTGCCCACACGACTTGGGGAGTATGGGCTGCTGAGCCTCCCGCCGCGAAATTGCGTGTAGTTCGCGACACGGACGGAAGTGCTCGCCTGACGGGCCGCAAAGCTTGGTGTTCCGGCGCCACGTTTCTGAGCCACGTGCTTGTGACCGCATGGAACCAAGCCGATGAGCAATGTCTTGTCGCAGTCGCCCTCGAGCAAGATAGTATCAAGGTCAATCCGGAACCGTGGCAGGCAGTAGGCATGGGCGCAACTGCCAGCGCAGACGTCGAGTTCAACCAGTGCTTGGGTTCTTTCGTGGGAATCCCGGGGGAATACGTCAATCGGCCGGGCTTTTGGCATGGCGGGGCCGGTGTCGCGGTGTGCTGGTACGGAGCCGCGACGACGTTGGCGGAAGCGCTTCGTGCAAGCGTTGCGGAGAGATCTGATGTTCACGCCGCGGCGCACCTGGGGGCAGTCGAAATAGCGTTGTCCAGTGCCGCGGCAATACTACGTGAGGCCGCGCTGCGCATAGACGCGGCCCCCGAGGCCAACGCGTGCCCCCTCGCGCTGCGCGTCAGGGAGACTGTGGAGCACGCGGCCAGTACCACGCTCGGTCGCGTGGGGCGCGCGCTTGGTGCAGGTCCGCTGTGTCGCGACGCACGCATCGCCAGACATATGGCCGATCTACCGATCTTTGTTCGGCAGAGCCACGCCGAACACGATCTCGCCCATTTGGGCGAAGCCATGGCAAAGCACGCCGCAGGGTCGTGGTCGCTCTGAGATCTCGCCGCATCATCGGGACCGGTACACCGGAGAGTGTCTGGGCTGGATGGCCCGGGTTCGCACAGATGCCCGCGATTGAGGCCGTTGCCGTGGTCCCTCCAGGGCGCCGAGCTTTGGTAGTCGCACCTCACCCAGACGATGAGGTTCTTGGGATTGGCGGCTTGCTCGCGCAATTGGTTAGCTCCGAATCCGAGATCCTGATCATTGCACTTACCGACGGCGAAGCAAGTCATCCTGGATCGGCGCGCTGGCCTCCACTCCTCCTCGCGGAACAGCGTGCGATGGAACGCAGTAGAGCGCTCCGGAAGCTGGGCGTCGAGACGGCAACGGTAATTCGAGCGAAACACCGCGATGGCGCGCTGCGTGCACAAGAGAATGAGATCGTTGCATTACTCTCGCGATACATTGTCAGCAATGATGTGGTGTTCGTGCCATGGCGATCCGATGGGCACCCCGACCACGAGGCGGCGGGACGTGCAGCGGTGCATCGGGCATTCATGTGCGGGGCAAAGCTGGTCGAGATACCCATCTGGATGTGGCACTGGGCAGCGCCTGAGGATGGTCGTGTCCCATGGTCCCGTGCCCGGCGTGTCTTTCTCGATCCCGCGTTGCACTCACGTAAGCTAAGCGCGGTGGCGGCATTTTCCAGCCAGATCGAGGCGGACCCTTCTACCGGTCGGGGCCCTGTGCTGCCCGCAACAGCGCTGGCTCGCTTACTGCGGCCATTCGAGGTGGTATTTGTATGACACTCCAGCGCGAATACTTCGCCCGCCTCTACCGCACGAGCGATGATCCTTGGAAACTCCAGGAACGATGGTACGAACAGCGCAAACGGCAGTTGACGCTCGCCGCCCTGAACAAGCCGCGTTATGCCTGTGCTTTCGAACCCGGATGCTCCATCGGTGAGTTGTCAGCAGGGTTGTCGGCACGCTGCGAAGCGTTGCTCGTGGCTGATCTTGATCCAACCGCTTGTGAGACCGCCCGGCAACGACTGGAGCACCTTTCGCATGTACGAGTCGAGCAGCGAACGGTTCCACAGGAATGGCCCGACATGTCATTCGACCTCATAGTCATCAGCGAACTCGCGTATTACTTCGAAGGGTCCGATCTGGCGATCCTCGCGGACCGCGCGTTGAACTCATTGATGCCGGGCGGAACATTGCTCGCCTGCCATTGGCGACACCCCGTTCCCGACTACCCCCAGACCGGCGACTCTGTACACGACATACTCGCCCGGCAGTTGCGCTTGAAGCGCCTGCTCCACCATGAAGAAGAGGATTTTCTACTCGACGTCTGGTCTGACGATGAGCGTTCCGTGGCCCGCACCGAGGGTCTGGTGTGATTGGAGTTGTAATTCCAGCCCGCAACGAAGAGGTCCTGTTGGGAACCTGCCTCGATGCAGTACTCTGCGCTGCCTCGCACCCACTGCTTGCCGAAGAGAAAGTATTGATCATCGTAGTACTCGATGCGTGTGGCGACCGCTCCGCGGAGATTGCGTTTGAACGAGGCATCGCGACCGAGGTCTCGACTGCCGGTCTGGTCGGGGCAGCCCGCGCAATCGGCGCAGCGCGAGTCATCGAGGCGGGCGCGCGCTGGATCGCCTGTACGGACGCCGACACTGTCGTCGCCCCTGATTGGCTCGCTGCGCAACTCGGTCTCGGTGCCGACGTCGTTTGCGGCACCGTCAGCGTGGACGACTGGTCGCACCATAGTCCCGCAGTGCGGCGTCGCTACGCCGAGAATTATCTGGACGCAGATGGTCATCGGCATGTCCATGGCGCGAATCTCGGTATTGCAACTCACGCCTACGAGCGGGCCGGTGGCTTTCCGCCATTCGCATTCGACGAGGACGTTGCGCTCGTTAGGGCACTGCAGGCGATCGGGGCAAACATTGCGTGGAGCGCGGCACCCAGAGTTACGACCAGTGCCCGCGCAGAAAGTCGAGCTCCTAGTGGATTTGCCCGCCATCTGAGCCTCTTGGCAGCAGGCTGACGGTTTGACTGCCGTTGAAACTACCGGCGGCTAGAGACAGATCAGATTCGATTCGGCCCTACCGAGACAGGCGATCAGACAACGCTTGAAGCGCGTCGACTACTATTGCCATTCGGTCGTCAGAGCATACGCCGCTGTAAACCCATTGCGAAACCGTATCATGGGCACGCACGGCATGGGCAACGCACCGCTCTCTCGAGTCCTTCGCGCTGGTCACGGCTGCGGTGTCCAGATAGACGTTGGCCATCTCGAGTTGCTGAAGCACCAGGTCGGTAGCAACGGCTCGATTCTGGACTGTCAGTCGTCGTGCGCGATCCAAGGATGTGTGCAACAGGGCTAGAAGGCCGCGCAGCGTGTCCAGCTCTACCGGCTTCCTCAGATGCAGATCGAACCCTGCTTCGCCGCACAGGCGCCTGTCATTCTGAGTGCCATAGCCGGTGACCGCTACGACGTAAGGCTTCGGAGGCAAGGAAAGACTTTGGATTCGCCGGGCGGCGGCGTAGCCGTCCAGCGTGGGCATTCCGATGTCCAGCAGGACTAAGTCCGGTCGAAAGGCCACAGCCTGGGAGATGGCCTGGACTCCGTCTCCGGCCGTCGCCACTTCGTGCCCGTCGACTTTGAGCAACATTGCGGTGCTCTCGACGGTATCCCTGGAATCATCCACTACAAGCACCCGCATCGGGCGGGTAGTAGCCGTCATTGCTCGGACCCCCAAAGCGCCGACCGGAAAGTTATGAATATGCACCTGAACTATAGCGGATAACCCGCGCCCGCGTATGCCGATATACGACGCTCAGTCCTGTACCGTCGACTCCAGTTTGGCGAAAAGCCTCTCGAGTACATTCAAGTCCGCCGGCTTGGTCAAGTGATGATCAAATCCAGCGGACAGCGAGCGCAGGCGATCTTGTTCCTGGCCAAACCCCGTCAGCGCAATGAGTGCGACCCGCCTATAGCGCGGATCTTCTCTTATGCGACGAGCTACGCTGTATCCATCCATTCCCGGCATTCCCACATCCAATAGTACGACCTGCGGGCAATAAGTCGGAAGCGCCTCCAGCGCAGCCGGCCCGTTATAGACTACGCGCGCATCCGCTCCAGCTACCTCCAGCAACATGCCCAAACTGTCCGCAGCGTCACGGTTATCATCCACGACCAACACGCGGCGCCTGGGCAAGAATGGTGTGATGGCACTGGCCAGAGTTCCTGTCTCGGCGAACATCGACTGCCGCACGGCAAGCGGCAGCGAAACGACAAACTCGCTGCCACGGCCCGGGCCAGCGCTGCGCGCTTCGACCGAACCACCGTGAAGTTCGACCAGCAAGCGCACCATCGCCAGTCCAACACCCAGCCCCGCGCTGCCAAGGCGATCGGAGCCTTCGACTTGTGTGAACAAGTCGAACACCTGGACGAGCATACCTTCTGGTATCCCTACTCCCGTATCTCGCACACTGATCAGCGCGCGTTCGTTCTCCGCCTTGACCGTGATCCAGATCTGACCTTTGTCTTTCGTATACTTCACGGCATTGCTCAGCAGGTTGGACAGCACCTGCGTGAGGCGGACGCTGTCCGCATCCACCATGATAGGCTCCGATCGGATGCTGACGTGCAACTGATGGCCGGATCTCTCGACAAGGGCACGATTCATCTCTAGCGCACTTTGCACGACGGTCTGCAAGGCAACCGGCGCCCGTTTGAGGTCGATCTTGCCCAACGTCACACGCGAGACGTCCAGCAGATCGTCGAGTAACCGAATCATGTGATTCATCTGCCGGCCGAGCATCGCATGGACACGTTCTGACTCAGGGGATTGCAAAGTCGATCGCCGCAGGACGGTGAGGCCGTTGGAGATTGGGGCGAGCGGATTGCGCAGTTCATGCGCAAGCATCGCCAGGAATTCGTCCTTTCGCTGGTGGGCATCCCGCAGGGTTTGCTCTGTTTGCTTTTGCTCTGTAATGTCCAGCATTACACCGAAGAATGTCGTTGGAGCGGCGCCTGCTTCGAGCAGCCGATCGCCACGGGATTGCATCCAGCGCACCCCGTCGTCTGGCTTGAGAATGCGGAACTCCAGTTCCATGAACTGACGGCCTGAATCTGCGTCTCCGCGCAGGAAGCGACGAAAATTCTCCGTGTCCTCAGGATGCACGAGCGCTTCCAGAGCGTCGACCGTTCCCTGCCAATCTTCGCGGTTCACCCCGATCAGAGTTAGAAATTGTTCTGAACAGTCCAATGCACCGCTTGTGACGTCCAGCCGCCAGATCCCCATTCGAGCGGCCTCGGCAGCCAATTTGCTCAGCCCCTGCGCCTCTCCCAGCCGAGCCTGCACTTCCTCATGCAGCCTGCGCACTATGCGCTCGGAGAGCGCGCGTTCGATGGCTGGCGCGAGGCGCGCCAGCCGGTCCTTTAATACAACATCCGTGGCACCTCTACGCAGTAACTCGACCGCCTGTTCGTCGGGAAGGGCACCGGTCACCAGAATGAACGGTGTCTGCGGACTCGAGGTGCGAACCAGTTCGAGCGCCTCCAACCCGGTGAAGTCCGGGAGATGATAATCGGACAACACCAAGTCGAAGTCGCCGTGCGACAGGGCGGTTTCAAAGGCTTCCCGATTGCTCACTACCACGAACGCTCCGTCGAGGTCGGACCTTCGCAGTTGTTCGCGGATCAATCGCGCGTCGGCGGCATCGTCCTCGAGGTACAGAATCCGAACAGCAGCGTCCATTGCGAGCATTGCTATGTGTTCGATTGAAGTAGGCAGCCGGGAGGAGGCTCATTGGACCATCCCCAATATTGCGCCAGCAACGCATACCGCTGAACACGACCATTCGCATCTTCGCTGATGGCGACTAAACTGTTGACGCCATATTCGTATGCGATTCGGATCATCTCCGCGTCTGGTTTGACTACAACGATCACCACCGGAATGCGGCGCAGCGTCGCATCCCCCCGAATGTCGGCAAGCAGAGCCACGCCGATTCCCCACGCAAGGCGCGGCCCTATCACGATCACCCCCGGATACCCTGTCGGCCGACCTAGAAACGGGTTTCTCGCATGGAGGAAGTCGAGCGCCTCGTTCCGACCTTTGACCGATACTGTGTAATCCACCAATTTGCTCTCTCCAAGTGCAGTCAGGACGAGCTGGCGTTCAGCGGCGTCTTCCTCTACTAGCAGCACTCGGCAGGGCATGGACATTCGCAGAGAACTCCGAATTGGGAGAAGTTGTCGCCAATCAGCACCGACAAAGGGGCCATAACCAGGGATTGAGGATCGCGGCCGCGGCACGCCGCTCCACCGTCCTGACGGATCTGATGACAGCTACCCGTCTTCGCTCCACGAAACCGGGTGGTCGTTCGTTGATGTCGCCCCAGTATGTCGCCAGCGCTCGCAAGGTAGCTTGATAATCTTTGAAGTCGATTCCTTTCACGACGTAACCGTTGACCCCCAAGTCGTAGGCGCGATCCACGTCTCTCTCCTCGCGAGATGACGTCAGCGCGACGACCGGAATGAGCTTTAACGCGGCGTCCGTCTTCATTCTCTCCAATAAATCAAATCCGTTCATCCTCGGCATTTTGAGATCGAGCAGAACAAGACGAGGCAGGCCAGGAGTGCGCTGCGAAAAACGGCCGCTCGAGCGCAGAAAATCTATCGCCTCTTCCCCGTCATTTACGACAACGCATCGCTCGGCCAGTTGCAATCTCTCAAAAACCGCAAGAGCCAGCCTTACGTCGCCGGGATCGTCCTCGACCAAAAGGATATCAATGGAGGGGTTCATTGGCAGTGTCTTGAATTGGAAGCGATACGTAGACTACGGTGCCTTTGCCCGACACACTTTCGGCCCAGCTGCGTCCATTGTGGCGTTGGATGATTCGCCGCACGCTCGCGAGGCCAATCCCGGTACCTTCGAATTCCGCTCCGGTATGGAGCCGCTGAAACACGCCAAAGAGCTTGTCGGCGTGACGGGGATCGAATCCGACACCGTTATCGCGCACGAAGAAAATATGCTCGTCCCGTTCCTTTCGTGCACCTATTTCGATCTCCGCGCATTCCCGCGGCCGGGTGAACTTGAGGGCGTTGTCCAGCAGACTGGCGAACACTTGGCGCAGCATCGCCGGGTCGCCCTCGACTTCCGGCAGTGGGCCTATATTCCATTGCACGTTACGACCGACGAATGCAGGCGCCAATGTCTCGCGCACCTGTTCGACCAACGGCGTCAGATTCACGAGGGAGCGGTTGAATTCAGCCCTGCCGAATCGAGAGAATCTGAGCAGATCGTCTATCAGCTGTCCCATACGTTTCACAGCGTCCTGGATGAGCTCGATATACTCCGCATCCTGAGCATTCTCGCGATCACCAAGACCTTCGCGCAAAAGAGCGACGAAGCCGGAGACTTGCCGCAACGGCGCGCGCAGATCGTGGCTCACGGTATAGCTGAACGACTCCAGTTCGGCATTCGCCGCGGCAAGTTCCTCCACACGTTCGGAAAGTTCCTTGTTCAGCTGTCCGATGCGCTGCTCCGCCTCGCGACGCTCCTCGATCTCGGCTTTGAGAGCACTGCTCTTGCGAAACAGTTCTGTGAATACCGCGACTTTGGAGCGTAACACCGCGGGCTGCACCGGCTTGGTCAAGAAATCCACGGCACCGGCTCGATATCCCGCAATCGCATTTTCGTCGCCGTGCGCGGTCAGGAAGAGGATGGGGACGTGCTCGGTCTTCTTGCGTCTGCGGATAATTTGCGCCAGCTCGATCCCGCTCATACCAGGCATTTGCACATCCAGAACGATTGCTGCGTATTCATCGGCGAGCAGAGCCAGCAGTGCGTCCTGCCCGCTGTACGCGCGCACTAAGTTGTATCCCGACCGTTCGAGGATACTTTCCAACGCGAGCAGATTCTCTGCCTTGTCATCGACCAGCAGGATGTTGACGGGCTCTTGCAAGTTAAACCACTCTCACCGGTACAGCCAAACCCGAAGCAGTGACAGCAGCTGCTCGGTATTGACGGGTTTGGCGATGTAGTCGGACGCGCCCGCTTCCAGGCACTTTTCCCGATCGCCTTTCATCGCCTTCGCCGTCAGCGCGAGGATAGGCAAAGCCCGGAACTTGGCAGATTTGCGGATCTCGCGCATCGTCTCGTAGCCGTCCATCTCGGGCATCATGATGTCCATCAGCACGGCGCTAAGATCTTCGGTCTGCTCGATGAGTTCGATCGCCTGCCGTCCATTCGTGGCGGTTACCACTTCCATCTCGTGATTCTCGAGCAATGTAGTGAGGGCAAAAATATTGCGGACGTCGTCGTCGACCACCAGAACTCGCCGGTTGCGCAGCGCTTCGTTAGAGGAGTGCAGCCGCTCCAGCATGCGCTGCTTGCCCTCGGGCAGATCGGTCACCACGCGGTGCAAGAACAGCGCCGTCTCATCGAGCAGCCGTTCAGGCGACTGCACGTCCTTCAGCACGATGCTCTTCGCCACCGTCTTGAGTTGCTTCTCCTCTTCCGCAGTCAGCTCCTTACCAGTGAATACGACGATCGGCAGTTGCGCCAAAGATGCCTGCATCTGCATTCTATTGAGCAATTCGAAGCCGCTCATGTCCGGCAATCGCAGGTCCAGTACACAACAGTCGAAGCTATGATCCATCAGTGCCTTCAGCGCGTCGGCACCACTTCCCACGGCCATGATCTCGATATCGTCATGAGCAAGCAGTTCGATGATGCTGCTCCGCTCCACCTCGTTATCCTCTACCACCAGCAGACGTTTGGTGTGGGGCGCAGCAAAACTCTTGATGCGATCCAGAGCGTCCTCGATACCGTCCGATGTCACCGGCTTCACCATGTAGGCAAATGCTCCGTGCGCCAGCCCGTGCTGACGCTCTTCCTCGAGCGAGATGATCTGAACCGGGATGTGCCGTGTAAGCGGATCGAGCTTCAGGTTGTTCAGAACAGTCCAGCCCAACATGTCCGGCAGAAAAATGTCGAGCGTAATTGCGGTAGGAAGATACTGCCTGGCGAGGGACAATCCGCTCGATCCGCGCTGCGCAACGATGGCCTTGAAGCCTTTGTCGCGCGCCAGCCCCAGCAGGACTCGAGCGTAGTGCGGATCGTCTTCTATGATCAACAGAACCTTGTCACCCTCCGAGATCAATTCTCGGTCGTCCTCGATTCTCTCGTCGCGCGTCAGTGGGACCACCGGCAGCGCAAGCGACGGGGGTCTGGCCTGGGCAATCGCCGCGGGAACATTGAGAGTAGCGGCGGATGGGCCTGTATAGACCAGCGGAAGATACAGCGTGAAGGTACTACCCCGTCCGGGCGTGCTCGCGAGTCGAATTTCCCCACCCAGGAGCGTGGCAAGCTCCCGCGATATTGCAAGACCCAGACCGGTCCCACCGTACTTGCGCGCCGTGCCGGCATCGGCTTGCTGAAAGGCTTCGAAGATCAGCCTTTGCTTCTCCGGAGCAATGCCAATGCCGGTATCGTTGACCGCCAGCGAAACGACACCCGCAGCCCGACTCAACACCGGGTGGTCGGGGGTCCATCCGGCTACCGCGACCTTGACCTGGATATCTACCTGACCCTGCCCGGTAAACTTGAAGGCGTTGGAGAGCAGGTTCTTTAGAATCTGCTGCAAGCGCTTCGGATCCGTTGTCATCCCACGCGGGAGACTCTGATCGAACTCGACGTGGAACGGCAGGCTCTTCGATTCGGCAATGTGACGGAAGCTGCGCTCCACCGTATCTCGCAGCGAGGCGAAGCTGATCTCCTCCGCCTCCACCGTGACCGTCCCGGATTCGATCTTCGACAAATCCAGAATATCGTTGATCAGCGTCAGCAGGTCCGAACCTGCCGAGTGAATATTCTTCGCGAACTCGGTCTGCTTCGCAGTCAGATTGCCACCCGCGTTCTCCCCCAGTTGCTGGCCGAGGATAAGAATCGAATTCAGTGGGGTGCGCAACTCATGGCTCATATTGGCGAGGAACTCCGATTTGTACTTGGACGTCAACGCGAGTTCGGCCGCCTTTTCTTCCAGCGCGCGGCGGGCCTGCTCGACCTCGGTATTTTTCCGTTCCACTTCGATGTTCTGTTCTGCCAACTGATGCGCTTTTTGCTCCAGCGCTTCGTTGGTCTCCTGCAGCTCGGATTGGCGCGCTTGCAGTTCGGTGGTAAGGCTTTGCGATTGCACCAACAGCCCCTCGGTGCGCATGGTGGCCTCGATCGTATTGAGAACCACCCCGATGGATTGCGTGAGCTGCTCGAGGAATGTCAGATTGATGTCGGTGAACTTGTGCAGGGCGGCCAGCTCGATCACCGCCTTCGTCTCGCCTTCGAACAAGACCGGCAGCACCAGGATGTTTGCGGGGCGCGCTTTTCCGAGGCTGGACTCGATGCGGGCATATTTTGGTGGAACGTCGTGCAGCAGAATGCGCTTCTTCTCGACTGCGCATTGACCGACCAGCCCGGTCCCAAGCCCGATGCGTTCGGGTTGATTCGCTTGCTGCGCGTAGCCCGCAAGTAGGCGCAGCATGGGGCCTTCTGGGGTGCTGTCCATCTGGTAGATGGCGCCTTGCTGCGCCTGGACCAGTGGCACGAGATCGGAGAGGAGCTCGCGCCCGACCACAAATAGATCGCGCTGGCCTTGCAGCATGCCGGTGAACTTGGCCAGATTCGACTTCAGCCAGTCCTGCTCTTTGTTGCGTTCCGTAGTTTCACGCAAGTTGCCGATCATCGTGTTGATGTTGTCTTTCAGGTCGGCCACTTCACCGCTTGCCGCGACCTGAATCGATCGCGTCAGATCACCCTTGGTCACCCAGGTCGCGACGTCGGCGATCGCGCGTACTTGAGTAGTCAGGTTGGCAGCAAGCAAGTTCACGTTCGCCGTCAGATCTTTCCACGTCCCCGCCGCGCCCGGCACGTTGGCTTGACCGCCCAGTCGCCCTTCCACGCCCACTTCCCGGGCTACGTTGGTCACCTGCTCGGCGAAGGTCGCCAGCGTGTCGGTCATGTTGTTGATCGTCTCGGCAAGTGCGGCGACTTCGCCCTTCGCCTGAACAGCCAGGCGCTGGCGCAGATTGCCGTCGGCAACTGCAGTTACGACCTTCACGATTCCACGCACCTGATCGGTCAAATTCGATGCCATGAAGTTGACCGAGTCGGTCAAGTCCTTCCAGGTACCTGCTACGCCGGACACCTGCGCTTGTCCGCCCAACTTACCCTCGGTGCCGACTTCGCGCGCTACGCGCGTCACTTCAGCCGCGAACGCGTTGAGTTGATCCACCATCGTGTTGATGGTGTTCTTGAGTTCCAGAATCTCACCCTTCACATCCACTGTGATCTTGCGGGAAAGATCCCCGCGGGCCACGGCCGTAGTGACCTCGGCAATATTTCGCACTTGGGCAGTCAAGTTGCTGCCCATGGCATTCACCGAGTCGGTCAAGTCCTTCCAGGTACCTGCCACGCCAGGCACAACGGCCTGTACGCCCAGGCGCCCTTCCGTGCCCACCTCACGCGCCACGCGCGTGACTTCGGAGGCGAACGAGCGAAGCTGCTCGACCATCGTATTGATCGTTTCCTTGAGCTGCAAAATCTCGCCGCGCACATCCACGGTGATCTTCTTCGACAGATCGCCGTTTGCTACCGCGATGGTCACTTCCGCGATGTTGCGCACCTGGCCGGTCAGGTTGGAGGCCATGAAGTTAACGTTGTCGGTCAAGTCCTTCCAGGTCCCGGCCACGCCCGAGACCTGCGCCTGACCGCCGAGCTTGCCTTCCGTCCCGACTTCACGCGCGACACGGCTTACTTCTGACGCGAAAGCGTTGAGCCGATCGACCATCGTGTTGAGGGTGTTCTTGAGCTCCAGGATTTCGCCTTTCACGTCCACCGTGATCTTGCGGCTCAAGTCGCCTTGCGCGATTGCGGTGGCAACGTCAGCGATATTACGAACTTGACCGGTGAGGTTGGAGGCCATCGAGTTCACGTTATCGGTCAAGTCCTTCCAAGTGCCGCCCACACCCGGCACGATGGCCTGGCCACCGAGCTTGCCGTCCGTGCCCACTTCCCGCGCCACGCGTGTCACTTCGGCCGCAAAGGATCGCAGCTGATCAACCATCGTGTTGATGGTCTCTTTCAGTGCGAGAATTTCGCCGCGCACATCCACGGTGATCTTCTTGGAGAGATCTCCGTTCGCTACTGCGATCGTCACTTCCGCGATATTGCGCACCTGCGCAGTCAAATTGGACGCCATCGAATTGACGTTGTCGGTCAAGTCTTTCCACGTCCCCCCAACACCTTCCACTCGCGCCTGCCCACCCAGTTTCCCCTCGGTACCGACCTCACGCGCCACGCGGCTCACTTCACCCGCGAAGGCATTGAGCTGATCGACCATCGTGTTGATGGTATTTTTCAGCTCCAGGATCTCGCCCTTCACGTCGACCGTGATCTTCCTCGACAGATCGCCCCGCGCCACGGCGGTGGTCACGTCCGCGATATTGCGGACCTGCGCCGTCAGGTTTGAGGCCATCGAGTTGACGTTGTCGGTCAGGTCCTTCCAAGTCCCGCCCACATCGGGCACTTGCGCCTGTCCACCCAGCTTGCCCTCGGTTCCCACTTCGCGCGCCACCCGACTGACTTCTCCGGCGAAAGCGTTGAGCTGATCGACCATGGTGTTGATGGTGTTCTTCAACTCCAGA
>Ga0207689_10003674_pt1 | contig 13990 bp, 12 predicted proteins | sample KBSMisM52_FD_184312 | JGI IMG/M metagenome (GOLD analysis project Ga0207689, IMG submission 184312) | Miscanthus rhizosphere microbial communities from Kellogg Biological Station, Michigan, USA - KBS Miscanthus M5-2 (SPAdes) (version 2) | ecosystem: Host-associated > Plants > Roots >... | reverse complement strand
CCCTAGCCCCGCTCCGTCGTCAGCCCTGGCGCCCGAAACGCCATGAAACCCGGGATCCAGTGCGTTCTGGCGCAGTGGAAGCCCGGTTCCAGTCCGTCCGTCCGGGCCCGCTCCCCGGAATCCTTCTCGCCCTACCGCGGCCTTCCGGGCGCGCTATCCGGGCCCTCACGGGTGCCCCGTCAACGTTATGCAGTCGTTATGTGACGATTTGTGATCGATCGCCTACAAGTCCCTCCTGACATTCACGCTCTGGCGAGCTAGCGTTCAGACATGGCACTCGCCCGGGCCCGTGGTTGCGCCCGGCGTGGTACCCCACCGGGGCGCCACGTCAGGCAAGCCGATGCCAGCCGCAGGCGAAACGGCCCACGTAAGGCGACTTCTCGTCGACTGATCACGGTGCGGCTTAGAAGTAAGTCCTGCCTCGACGGGAGATACCGAGTCTCCCGGGTAGGGAGAAGGGCAGTAGTGGCACAGAGATGGCCGCGAACCCCTCAGCAGGCGAATGTGGGGTCGAAGACCAGGTCGGCCGGGCGAGTGCCGCCCACCTCATGCAGGCAGTGCCCAATCGGGTCGAGTACGGATGGATTGGGCACGATCGGACTGGAAGGGGGATCGAGATGGAAGTCATAGTCAGGGGACGTCACATCACCGTCCCGGCACGTTTCCGTCAGCACGCCGTCGCCAAGCTAGCCAAGCTCGAGAAGCTTGACCAGAAGGCGGTGCGGATCGACGTGGAGGTCTCCGAAGAACGCAACCCGAGGCAGTCTGACCGCCGTGAGCGGGTCGAGCTGACCGTCCGGTCTCGTGGTCCCGCGATCAGGGCCGAGGCGGCCGCGGACGACAGGTACGCCGCGCTCGACCTCGCCTTCGCCAAGCTCGAGTCCCGGCTGCGCCGCGTCGCCGACCGGCGCAAGGTCAAGGACACCGTCTCGGTCCGGTCGCCGGGCGTGCTGGCCGGCGCGATGCCGGAGGCTCCGCCGGGTCCCGGTGCGGACTCCCCGGCGGCCGCCTCGGACATGAACGGTTACGGGGTCGCGCGGCCCCGGGCCGGCGACGCCGACGACCGCTCAGACCCGGATCAGGCCGAACCCGAGATCGGCCTGGTCCCCATCCAGATGGAGGGCGACGGCCCGCTGGTCCTGCGGGAGAAGGTGCACGCGGCCAGCCCGATGACCATCGACCAGGCCCTGCTCCAGATGGAGCTCGTCGGCCACGACTTCTACCTGTTCCATGACCGCGATTGTGACCGCTTCAGCGTCGTCTACCGCCGCCGTGGCTACGACTACGGGGTGATCCGCCTGGTAGAGGAGTAATTCCCAGCCGCCCGGGGCCAGGTCACCCTGGCGCGATGCCATGATGCAAGCCGGCACGTGGTGCCCGGCTTGCATCATGGCTCCGGGTCGGCAAGAGTCTGAGTCACATGACGAACGCGGCCGGTCATGGTCAGCCTGGCGGCCTGGTCCGGCCGAGGCGGGCGATGTCCCGAGGGAGGCAACGAAGTTGAGCGCCATGAGCGACAGGTCGATGACTGCTGCTCGGCGGCCCGAGGAGGGGGATAGGGAGGCGACTGGGGCCAAGCGCCTGGAGGCCATCCGCGTACTGATCGCGGATGACCACGCGTTGTTCCGGCGCGGCCTGGAGATGGTCCTCGATGAGGAGGACGACATTGACCTGGTCGGGCAGGCGAGCGATGGGACTGAGGCGGTGGCCGTGGCCGGCGAATCGCTGCCCGACGTCGTGCTCATGGACATCCGGATGCCGAAGAGCAGTGGCATCGAGGCGTGCCGCGCCATCAAGGAGGTCGCGCCCAGCGCGAAGATCGTGATCCTGACGATCAGCGACGAGGAAGAGGACTTGTTTGAGGCGATCCGGGCGGGCGCCAGCGGCTACCTGCTGAAGGACATCCCGCTGGACGAGGTGGCCGAGGCGGTCCGCGCGGTGCACGGCGGCCAGTCCCTGATCAACCCCTCGATGGCGGGCAAGTTGCTCACCGAGTTCGCGACGCTGGCCAAGCGCGACATCGAGGAGGAGGAAGCACAGCACGTCGCCCCGCCCAAGCTCACCGACCGCGAGATGGAGGTGCTCAAGCTGGTCGCCCGCGGCATGAACAACCGCGACATCGCCAAGGAGCTGTTCATCTCGGAGAACACGGTGAAGAACCACGTCAGGAACATCCTGGAGAAGCTGCAGATCCACTCCCGGATGGAAGCCGTGATGATCGCCGTGCGGCAGAAGCTGATCGAGTTCAGCTAGCTCAGCTCAGCGAGGGCGGCCGCCAGGCGCGGAGCCCACGGGGCGGGCTCGACTCGCTCGAGGCGGACGTCGTCGCAGCCGACCCAGGACGCTGCCTCCCGCAGGGCCTGGGCCATGGGCTCGGCGGCGCTGGCGCGATCCAGGGATACCTGCCGGGCGACCAGGGTCGTGCCGTCCCGGGCCGGATCGGCCCGGCCGGCCAGGCGGCCGCCGGCGAGCAGGGGCATGGCGTAGTAGCCGTGCACCCGCTTGGGCTTGGGCACGTAGGCCTCGATAGCGTGCGTGAAGCCGAACATCTGCCGGGTCCGCTTGCGGTCCCAGATCAGCGAGTCGAACGGCGAGAGCAGCGTGACCCGGTGACGCCCGCGGCGCCCGGCGGCCTCCTCGGCCAGCGCGGCCGGATCGGCCCAGCCGGGCCTGGAACCGGAGCCACCCGACGGGCCCTCGATCGCCACCGGGGTCAGCCCGGCCGCCAGCGCGGCGTCGGCCAGCAGCGGGGCGTACTGGACGTTGAGCCGGTGATACTCGGTCAGGTCCGCCTGGGCGACCACGCCGAGCGCCCGGGCGGTCACCCCCGCCAGGTGGGCGAGGCACTCGGCGTCGGAGGGCTCGACGTCGAGCAGTTCGTCGGACAGCACCCGCTCGGGCAGGTCGTAGACGCGCCGCCACCCGGTCCGCCGGACGCAGATGACCTCGCCGGTATCCAGCAGCCATTCCACCGCGATCTTCACGTCGGACCAGTCCCACCAGGGCCCGCCGCCCTTGGCCCCGCCCAGCTGGGTCGCGGTCAGCGGCCCCTCGGCGCGCAGCCGGGCCAGCACCTTCTCGCAGGTCTCCGGCGTGGCCTGGTGCCACCGCACGCCCCTGGCCCGGAACGCGCGGCGGCGGAAGGCGAAGTACGGCCACTGCCCGAGCGGTAGCACGCAGGCCGCGTGCGCCCAGTACTCGAAGGCGGCAGGCCGGCTGGCGTGCCAGTACGCCTGCTCGATCGCCTGCCGGGACACCGGGCCCAGCCGGGCGTAGGCGACCAGCTCGTGCGAGCGGGCCAGCACGCTGATCGTGTCCAGCTGGACCGCGCCGACCCGGCGGAGCATGGCGGTGACCCCGGCCGGTGACCGGTGCCACGACGTCGCGCCCAGGAACCCCTGCGCGCGCAGGGTCATCCGGCGGACGTCGTCTCCAGAGAGCGTCACCTCAGCCGCGGGCGCATCCATAGATCCACACCATAACCGCCGCCCCCGACATTTCCCTGCCCCGTGGCGCAACGCATACAGCCCGGTCGTACGACCGGGCTGCATAGGCGGGAACGGGTGGGCGAGGGGAGAAACCTGGCCCGTTCGGGATTAGTACCAATCGTCCATGATGCGAATGGAGGCGGCGAAGATGCTGCCGATGACCACCAGCGCCGCGCCGACCCAGAACAGCACCCAGACCGGGCCGATGGGCAGGGCGATCCCGCCGATGATGAAGCCGATGATGATGATCGTGACCGCCACCCAGGACACCGGCCGCCCGTGGTACTCCTCGTGCTCCCAGGCCGGCTCGCTGGCCCGCTCGTCGAGACCGCGCACTCCGGTGTCTCCGACCACCGCGCCTGATGTCGGCTCTTCGGTCACTGAAGGCTCCTCTCCCTCGTCAACGCTCCTATTATTCTCCGGGAGGTGCGAGACTGAGCACCAGCCGGCCCCTTGTGGCCCGAGCTCGTCCTGATTCGACCGACTCGGTTTGGTGCCGCATCTCGCCTACGATGACATGTTGGGGCGCCGAACGGGAACCGGTTCACGTTCACCGGCCATTATGAGGGTAGAGACGATCCGCGAGGAGCGCGACGCAAAGTGGCACCGATCATTGACAGCGTCCTTCGCGCTGGCGAAGGACGGCTTCTGCGCAAGCTGAAGCGGATCAGCGAGCAGATCAACTCCATCGAGGACGAGTTCGTCGCGATGAGCGACGCCGACCTGCGCGGTCTCACCGACGAGTTCAAGCAGCGCTACGCCGACGGGGAAACGCTCGACGAGCTCCTGCCCGAAGCCTTCGCCACCGCGCGCGAGGCCGCCAAGCGCACCCTCGGCCAGCGGGCGTTCGACGTCCAGCTGATGGGCGCCGCGGCGCTGCACCTGGGCAACATCGCGGAGATGAGGACCGGTGAGGGCAAGACCCTGACCGGCGTGTTCCCGGCCTACCTCAACGCGCTGGCCGGCCACGGCGTGCACGTCGTCACCGTCAACGACTACCTGGCCAAGCGCGACTCGGAGTGGATGGGCCGGGTGCACCGCTTCCTCGGCCTCGAGGTGGGCGTGATCCTCGCCGACATGGACCCGCCCACGCGCCGCAAGCAGTACGCCGCCGACATCACCTACGGCACCAACAACGAGTTCGGCTTCGACTACCTGCGTGACAACATGGCCTGGCAGCTCGAGGACTGCGTCCAGCGCGGCCATCACTACGCGATCGTCGACGAGGTGGACTCGATCCTGATCGACGAGGCGCGCACCCCGCTGATCATCAGCGGTCCGGCCGAGCAGAGCCCGCGCTGGTACACCGAGTTCGCCAAGATCGCGCCCCGGCTGCGCCGCGGCGAGGACGGCGAGGGCGACTACGAGGTCGACGAGAAGAAGAAGACCATCGGCATCCTGGAATCCGGTGTCGAGAAGGTCGAGGACTGGCTCGGCATCGACAACCTCTACGACCCGGTCAACACGCCCCTGGTCAGCTTCCTGAACAACTCCGTCAAGGCCAAGGAGCTGTACAAGAAGGACAAGGACTACGTCGTGATGAACGGCGAGATCCTGATCGTGGACGAGTTCACCGGCCGCATCCTGCACGGCAGGCGCTACAACGAGGGCATGCACCAGGCCATCGAGGCCAAGGAAGGCGTGGCGATCAAGGACGAGAACCAGACGCTCGCCACGATCACCCTGCAGAACTACTTCCGGCTCTACGACAAGCTGTCCGGCATGACCGGCACGGCCGTGACCGAGGCCAACGAGTTCCACTCGATCTACAAGCTCGGCGTGGTCCCGATCCCGACCAACATGCCGATGATCCGCGACGACCAGGCCGACGTCATCTACCAGAGCGCGCAGGCCAAGTTCGAAGCGTGCGTCGAGGACATCTACGAGCGGTACCAGGCCGGGCAGCCGGTCCTGGTCGGCACCACGAGCGTGGAGAAGTCCGAGATCCTGTCCAAGATGCTCAAGCGGCGCGGCGTCCCGCACGAGGTACTGAACGCCAAGTACCACGAGCGGGAGGCCACGATCGTTGCCCAGGCCGGGCGGAGCGGCGCGGTCACCGTGGCCACCAACATGGCCGGCCGCGGCACCGACATCATGCTCGGCGGCAACCCCGAGTTCATCGCCGACGCCGAACTGCACCAGCGCGGCCTGTCCCCGGTCGAGACGCCGGAGGACTACGAGGCGGCCTGGCCGGAGGCGGTGGCTAAGGCCAAGCGGGCGGTGGCCGAGGAACACGAGGAAGTGGTCGAGGCCGGCGGCCTGTACGTCCTAGGTACCGAACGGCACGAGTCACGACGCATCGACAACCAGCTACGGGGCCGGTCCGGTCGTCAGGGCGACCCAGGCGAGAGCCGGTTCTACCTGTCGCTGGAAGACGACCTGATGCGGATGTTCAACTCCGCGCGGGTCGGCGCGATCATGGAGCGACTGAATATCCCGCCGGATGTCCCGGTCGAGTCCAAGGTCGTCACCCGCGCTATCAGGTCCGCCCAGACCCAGGTCGAGCAGCAGAACTTCGAGATCCGCAAGGACGTCCTGAAGTACGACGACGTGCTGAACCGGCAGCGCCAGGTCATCTACGGCGAGCGCCGCAAGGTGCTGGAGGGTGCCGACCTGCACGAGCAGATCAGCGAGATGGTCGACGAGGTGGCGGCCGGGTACGTCGCGGGCGAGACCAGCGAGGGCTACCCGGAAGAGTGGGACCTGGACAAGCTGTGGCGGGCGTTCGGGCAGCTGTACCCGATCAGCCTGACCGTCGACGACGTCATCGACGAGGCGGGCGGTGACCGGGCCGGGCTCACCGGCGAGTTCATCACCGAGGCCGTGATCGCCGACGCGCAGGCCGCGTACGAGCGGCGTGAGCAGGAGTTTGGTTCGGAAGTCATGCGCGAGGTCGAGCGGCGGGTGATCCTGTCCGTCCTGGACCGCAAGTGGCGCGAGCACCTGTACGAGATGGACTACCTGCGCGAGGGCATCGGCCTGCGCGGCTACGGCCAGCGCGACCCGCTGATCGAGTATCAGCGCGAGGGCTACGACATGTTCAGCGCCATGATGGAGGGGATCAAGGAAGAGTCCGTCGGGCTGCTGTTCAACCTCGAGGTCCAGGTCCAGGAGAACCCGATCGTGGAGGAGGACGGGGGAACCGGGGCCGTGCTGCCCGGCGGCACCGCTCCCGCTGCCGTTCCCACGATCGGCGGTGCTCCCGGTGGCGGCGCCCCCGGCGACGGCTCGGCCGCGCCTGCCCAGCCCGCCCGTGGCCGCCAGCCCCGCGGCGGCCAGCCTGCCCGAGGTGGGGTGCCCGCGCAAGGCGGAGCGCCCGCGCAGAGCGGGGTGCCCGCGCAAGGCGAGGTGCCCGCGCAGGGCCGCCCCGGGGCGCACGCCCGCGGCAACGCCCCAGCCGGGGCCGGTGACGGACGCGGCGCTCAGGGCGGCAGGCGAGATGGCCGCACCAGCGGCGCCCAGGGGCAGTCCGGCAGGCGTGACGGCCGGTCCGGCGGTGGCGGAGCCCACGCCCGGCGGTCCGGTTCCCCGGCAGGCGGCCAGAACGTTCCCGGCGGCCAGGGTCAGGACGCGCCGGTCCCGGCCGCGTTCGCCCCGCGCCGCCCGCAGCGGCTGCAGTACTCCGCTCCGTCCGTGGACGGCGGCACGCACGTGGAGACCAGCACCGGCCCGGGCGTGCGCGACGACTTCGCCCAGGTCGGCCGCAACGACCCATGCCCCTGCGGTTCGGGCCGGAAGTACAAGCGCTGCCACGGCGACCCCCGCACCCGCCCCGACGTCTAGCCCGCCCGGACGCCTAGCCCGCGACGTTAGCCGACCTCGATCTCGGTGCAAAGCCACCGCGCCGGGCGGGCAGGCAGCCCGGGCGCGGGCTGGCGGCCGGGCAGCTGCTCCAGGCGCAGCGCCAGCGCGCGGGACCGCGGCCCGAAACTGAGCACGACGGTCATCTCCACCACGCGCGCGGCCGGGCGCGATGTCACGATCCGCCGGATCCTGGGCCTCTGGCCCGGGGTAAGGGTCTGGGTCAGGAGGCTGATCCGGTCCCGGACCCGTTCGGTCGTCCAGGGAGCGAGTTGTCTCGGCGACCGGGCGCCGGCCAGGATTTCGGCGATTACCTGGGCGAACTGCCTGGACCATGCGACGACGGGATCAGCCGGCCCGTCGGCGGGGCGGCCCGCGCTGAACGTGAGAGAAGGACCGGGAGGATCGGCACCTTCCGGTGCTCCCCGCTCCTGGTGGGCACACGGGCTCGGCACGGATACCTCGCGCGCCGCCGGGCACGCGGTGCCGTGGATCTCGCAGTCATAAGGTGGCCAGCCGCCGGGTACCTCAATCAGGCGCAGCCCGCCGAAGGCGGGCACGGGAGCAGGCGCTCGAGCCAACGGAGAAGCCAGCGGAGAAGCCGACGGCGCCCCGGCAGGCGAAGTACCAGCCAGCGGACCGGCAACGGGACCGGCCTTCCCGGCGGGCGAGGGTGAGGTAGCTGATCTGCGAGATGATCCGGCCGGTGCCGGGTCGGGAGTGCGGGCAGACGGCATGTTCCGCCTTCCAGTCCGGAGAATGCGAACGACCGCGAACGCCCGTGACGGCATCCGCATACTCTCCGGCTGCACATGGTTGTACCTCAGGCCACCGACATTCTGGCGTCCTGGCTGGTCACTGACCCTTCACGGACTCGACAAGCGGCGTTCCCGCCGTCGACGAATTGCCGTCTAAAATTGTTATCGTGATTAATGGTGCACAATTGCGGGGCGTCATCACCGACTGGGGCGGGGTACTGACCACCCCGATCCTGACCACGGTCCAGGCCTGGATTCAGGCCGACAGCATCGACTGGGACAGCTACCGCACGGTGATGCGCTCGTGGGTCTTCGACGCCTACGGCCCCGACGCCAGCCAGAACCCGGTCCACGCGCTGGAACGCGGCGAGTGCTCGGGCGCCGAGTTCGAGCAGATGCTCGCGGCCCGGTTGCTCCGCACCGACGGCGGGGTCGTGACCGCCGAGGGGATACTGCAGCGCATGTTCGCGGCCAGCACGTCGGTGCCCGCCATGTACGACATGATCCGTACGGTGCGCGGGGCCGGCTTCCGCACCGGCCTGCTGTCCAATTCCTGGGGATGCGACGAATACCCGCGGGCGGACTTCCCCGGCCTGTTCGATGCCGTGGTGATCTCCGGCGAATGCGGCATGCGCAAGCCGGAGCAGGCCATTTTCCTGCACGCGGCGAAGAGTCTCGGCCTGGAGCCCGAGCAGTGCGTCTTCATCGACGACATGGAGACGAACGTGGCGGCGGCCGCCGCGTGCGGCATGACCGGCGTGCACCACACCGAGGCGGCGCAGACGGTAGCCGCCGTGCAGGACCTGCTCGGGATGCCGCTCAACGGCGCTCAGCCCGCACCGGGCCAGGATTCGTAGCGCTAGCCACTGGCAACACGATGCGATAACCCAGGGGCGGTGGCGATGCCGCCGGGCTAGCCTGTCAGGCGTGGCGGACTACCCGCATCCCTCCAGTGAGGGCAGGTCGGCGAACATGAGGGCCAACCGGCGGACGGACACCAAGCCGGAACTGGCGCTGCGCCACGCCCTGCACCGGCTCGGATACCGCTATCGCAAGGATTACCGGCTCGACCTGGATGGCGGCCGCCGGGTCCGGCCGGATATCGCGTTCACCGCGCGGAAGGTCGCCGTGTTCGTGGACGGCTGCTTCTGGCATGCCTGCCCGGAGCACGGATCCAAGCCACGGGCGAACGAGTGGTACTGGGGCCCGAAGCTGATCAAAAACGTGGAGCGGGACCGGGTCAACGACGCGGCGCTCATCCTGGCCGGCTGGACCGTGGTCAGGCTCTGGGAGCACGTCCCGATCGACGAGGCGGTCGGCACCGTGGTCACCGCGCTGACGGCGACCGTGCCCCCCGGCCCCGCTAACGCCCCCGGCCCGGCCAACGCAGCCGACCCCGGCAACGCAGCCGGTCGCGGCGAATCAACCGGTCCCGTCAGCCCATCCGACGGGACCGAACCCCCGAACCGAATCCCGCCCGCCACCGACGATTCGCCTGGCTAGCGCCCCGTCGGCTGTGGCAGACTCTGGGGCACCATGCGCGTGTTCCTGCCTTCGACGCTCCCGGCGCTGGCCGAGGCCCTCCGGGCCGGACACGTCGGCCAGCAGCCCGGCTACGCGGTCACGCCCGCGCTGCGCGAGGCGTACGCGAGCGGCGACGAGGAAGAACTCGAGTACTCCGCGCTGACCGAGGCGGCCCGCGGCTCCCTCAGGATGCTGGCAGGAAACCCCGCCGCCCCGCCGCGCCGGGTGGTGCTGGCCGCCGAGATCCCGGCGGACGGGGTGAAGCTGGACGCGCGCGCCCGCGAGCCCGGCCGCGTGCTGGTCACCGCGGCGATCCCGATCGACAAGCTGGCCTCGGCGCACGTGGACGACGCGGAGGCCGGAACCGACGTGCGCGCCGCGGCCGAGGCGCTGGACGCCGCCGACGCGGGCGACGAAGACGCCAGGTTCGCGGTAGACGGGGCCGAAGGCCACGAACTCGCCTGGTATGCCACCCAGGAACTGTCCTACCTGGCCGAATGATCCCAGCCCGGCAAGTCGTGCAACGATACGGGTATCCGTAGTACACGCGACGAACGCCAGGAGCGATCGTGATGGACGCCGTCTCCAGGACTCCTGTGCCGGTCAACGAGCCGGTCAGGCAGTACCAGCCGGGCAGCCACGAGCGGGCCGCGCTGGAGAGCAAGATAAAGGAACTCGCCGGCCAGCGGGCCGAACTCACCATGACCATCGCCGGCCGCCAGCAGATGCCAGACGGCGAAAAGATCAACGTGGTCCAGCCGCACAGCTATAGACACGTCCTCGGCGAGTACGGCCAGGCCAGCGACGTGGACGTGGCCGCCGCGATCTACGCGGCCAAGCAGGCCGCGCCCGGCTGGCGGGCCCTCAGCTTCGACGACCGGGCCGCGATCTTCCTCAAGGCGGCCGAACTGCTAGCGGGGCCGTGGCGCGCCACCGTGAACGCCGCCACCGTCCTCGGCCAGTCCAAGTCGCCGTACCAGGCGGAGATCGACGCGGCCTGCGAGATGATCGACTTCTGGCGGTACAACGTCTACTACGCCACGAAGATCCTCAGCGAGCAGCCGGAATCGGCGCCCGGCAGCTGGAACCGGATGGAGTACCGCCCGCTCGAGGGCTTCGTGCTGGCCATCACCCCGTTCAACTTCACCTCGATCGCCGGCAACCTGCCGACCGCGCCCGCCCTGCTCGGCAACGTGGTGGTGTGGAAGCCGTCGCCGACCCAGCAGCTGGCCGCGCACTACACGATGCGCCTGCTCGAAGCGGCCGGGCTGCCGCCCGGAGTGATCAACCTGGTCACCGGGGACGGGCAGGCGGTGTCCCGGGTCGCGCTGACCCACCCCGACCTGGCCGGCATCCACTTCACCGGGTCCACCGCGACCTTCCAGCACCTGTGGCGGACCGTGGGCGAGAACATCACCAGGTACCGGAACTACCCGCGCGTGGTGGGCGAGACCGGTGGCAAGGACTTCGTGATCGTGCACCCGAGCGCGGACCCGGCCACGATCATCCCCACGCTGATCCGCGGCGCGTTCGAGTACCAGGGCCAGAAGTGCTCCGCCGCTTCCCGGGCGTACCTGCCCGAATCGCTCTGGTCCAGGATCAAGGACGACTTCGAAGCCCAGGTCCAGGCGCTCACCATGGGAAACGTGGCCGAAGACCTGTCGCTGTTCATGGGCGCCGTCATCGACGCACGGGCGTTCGCCAAGCACACCGCCGCGCTGGAGCGGGCCAGGAACACGCCGTCGATCGAGATCCTGGCCGGCGGCACCGCCGACGACAGCGAGGGTTTCTTCGTCAGGCCCACCATCCTGCACAGCCCCGACCCGGCCGACGAGATCTTCACCACCGAATACTTCGGCCCGATCCTGGCCGTGCACGTCTACCCGGACGCCGCGTACGAGCCCACACTGAGCCAGGCCGCTGATGTGGCGCCGTACGCGCTGACCGGAGCGATCCTGGCCACGGATCGCGTCGCCATCGCCCAGGCCACCGAGGCGCTGCGGTACTCGGCGGGCAACTTCTACATCAACGACAAGCCGACCGGCGCGGTGGTCGGCCAGCAGCCGTTCGGCGGCGCCAGGGCCAGCGGCACCGACGACAAGGCCGGCTCGGTGTTCAACCTGATCCGCTGGGTGAGCGCCCGCGCGATCAAGGAGCTCTTCGTGCCCCCGCCCGACTACCGCTACCCGCACATGGGGTAACCGGCCCTCAGCCGGGGCGGCTGAGCCAGATCGACACGTGGGCCGGCTCCAGCGTGCGGGTCACGACGCCGGTTAGGTCGTCGTGGACCGCGTCCAGGTCCACGGCGTCCTTGAGCCGGGCCGCGAACGCGGCGACGGTCAGGTCGGCGTTGTAGCGGGCCCGGTTGAACCGCCGGTCCACCATCCGCTGGACCCGCCTGCGCACCGGGTTGAACAGCGCCGCCGCGGCCAGCGTGGCGACGGCCACCGCCACCGGGGTGTGCAAGCCGAGCACCAGCGTGCTGAGCAGGACCGGCCCGGCGTAGACGCCGGCCAGCAGCGCGGTGACGATCGCGTACGCCAGCGTCCGGCTGATGATCCGGTCGATGTCGTAGAGCCGGTACTTCAAGATGGCCACGCCCACCGCTACCGGGATGAGCGGGAAGAAGACCTCGAAGACGGGTAGCGGGTTGCTGATGAGGTTCGAGAAGACGAGGGTGACCGCCGCCACCACGACGGCGGCGTAGGTGAACCACTTGAGCTGCAGCCGCTCGACCGGCCCGGCTCTGCGGAACCGCACGACCAAGGAGGCCGCGCCGGCCAGCAGCACCAGCAGCTGACCCGTGGTCTCCAGGCCGTACGCGGCCGTCAGCGGCGCGACCAGCCTGACCGGGTCGGTCAGCGCGCGGAAGTTCGAGGAGAAGTTGACGTCGGAGACGGCCGAGGTCACCATCTCCGCTGCCCCGCCGGCCACTGCCAGCCAGAGCACCGGCCGCCACCGGGGCGAGGGCGGCCGCCCGTCCGGGAACAGCAGCAGGGTCAGGAAGAACAGATACCCGGTGATCCCGAGCAGCACGGTGAAGCCCCAGCCCGCCCAGGCGGCCCCGGGCAGCCTGTCGGCCGCGGGCCGCGCGGCGTAGACGCTGGCCAGGACGGTGATCGCGCTCACCGCCCCGGCCGCCAGGAACAGCCAGCCCAGCCGGTTTCCGGTCCGCGCCGCGATCAGCGCGCCGACCGCCGCGAACGTGATCGAGGTGGGAATGAAGCCCAGCGTGGCCCCCCAGGTCTCCCCGCCGGCCGGGCCGATCACCGCGCTCGCGGCCAGCAGCACGACCGTGGCGCCGAACAGCGTCCACGCCAGCCTGCCGGCCTTGCCCTGAGTTACCTGCGGCATCGCACACTCCCGCCGCGCTCGTTCACCTGCGCCAGCACAAACCCTACGCAGTGACCGGTACGGGAGCGTTACGGCCATCATGGTGCATCCCGGCAACCGGCCGACCCGGCCCCCGGACTGGACTAGCCTGTACGGCGGAGCCGACCTCACCTGGGCTGGCCTATCGCAGCGGAGGACGTCATTCACCGCCTGGTTCTGTGGAATATCGACTTGACCCTGGTCGATGTCGCCCGGGTGACGAGAGCGGCGTACGCCGAGGCGTTCCCGGCCGTCACCGGCAGGCCGCTGATCAAGCTGCCGCAGACCGCGGGCCGGTCGGAGTCGGAGATCTTCTTTGACGCGCTCGCCCTGAACGCCGCCGACCTGAACGCCGACGGCGAAGCCGAGCGCCTGCTCGAGCCGTTCAGCGCCGAACTGGCCGCCGCCCTGTCCGCCCGCCGGGACGACCTGGCCCGCGAGGGCCAGGCCCTGCCAGGCGCGGCCGACGCGGTGGCGGGCGTGGCCAAGCTCGAAGGCCCGGGGGAGACGAGCGTGCAGACCGTGCTGACCGGCAGCAGCAAGCCGAACGCGATGCTGAAACTGCGCGCGTTCGGCCTGGACGGCTACGTCGACTTCGACATCGGCGGCTACGGGAACGAGGCCTACCCCAAGGGCACCCTGCTCCGGGTGGCCAGGGAGCGAGCCTCGGACAAGCACAAGCTGACCTTCGGCGAGGACATGACCGTATACGTCGCGGACTCGCCCCGGGACGTGGACGCGGCCAGGATCGGCGGGGCCCGGTCGCTCGCCGTGGCCAGCGGCCGGGCCACCGCGGCCGAGCTGCGCGACGCGGGCGCCGACGCGGTGCTGCCCGACCTCACCGACACGGCGGCGGTGGCCGGCCTCGTCGCCCGCTTGACGGATCCGTCCCGTAGGCCCTGAATCGCATGATTTGTGCCACAACCGCACCGCGCGGGCGTTGCCATCCGTGCCGGGATGGCACGATGCTGAGAGCATGGAAGCCATCGTGGGTGACCTGACCAGCCGGGGCTACGGCGCGGTGCTCTGGGAGCCAGACAACAAGAC
>Ga0207689_10003672_pt1 | contig 13997 bp, 13 predicted proteins | sample KBSMisM52_FD_184312 | JGI IMG/M metagenome (GOLD analysis project Ga0207689, IMG submission 184312) | Miscanthus rhizosphere microbial communities from Kellogg Biological Station, Michigan, USA - KBS Miscanthus M5-2 (SPAdes) (version 2) | ecosystem: Host-associated > Plants > Roots >... | reverse complement strand
CCTCTTCGGGCAGGGCGTTCTCGAAGCGTTTCGCCTGCTGCTGGCGGGTGATTCCGAGGTCTGGCAGATCACCTGGTTGTCGCTCCAGGTCTCCGCGGGCGCGACCGCGCTGTCGCTCCTGGTCGGCATCCCGCTCGGCGCGCTGCTCGCCCTCTCGCGCTTCCCGGGCCGCGCCCTCGCGGTGAGCCTCGTGAACACCGGCATGGGGTTGCCGCCGGTGGTGGTGGGCCTGTTCGTGACCATCCTGCTCTGGCGCAACGGCCCCCTCGGCTTCCTCGAGCTGCTCTACACGCCGTCGGCGATGGTGGCGGGCCAGTTCGTGATTGCGGCGCCCATCGTCACCGGCCTCACCTTGGCCGCGGTGCAGCAGGTGCCGGACGCCTTCCGGCTGCAGATGCTGGGCCTCGGGGCCTCGCGCGCGCAGATGCTCTGGGTGCTGCTCAAGGAGGCGCGGCTGCCGATGCTGGCCGCGGTGATGGCGGGCTTCGGCGGCGTGATCTCCGAGGTGGGCGCCTCCATGATGCTGGGCGGCAACATCCGCGGCTCGACCCGCGTGCTCACCACCGCCACCGTGCTCGAGACCGGCAAGGGCAACTTCGACCTCTCCATTGCCCTGTCGGTGATTCTGCTGCTCATCACCTTCCTGGTGAACTGGGCGCTGAGCTTCATCCAGCAGCGCCGGCGCGCCTGACGCGCCGGGGGCGGTACGATAGGGGCCGGGAGGCACCCACGTTCATGATGCGCTGGATCGCGCTGGTTCTCTCGGTCGGACTAGGTCTGCCTCCCGCGGTGGCCGCGCAATCGCTGACCGTGTCGGCGGCGATCAGCATGAAGGACGCGGTCACCGAGGTCGGCAAGGGCTTCGCCACGGTCCGGCCGGGCGTCACCGTACTGTACAATTGGGGCTCCTCGGGGGAGCTGCAGAAGCAGATCGAGGCGGGAGCCCCGGCCGACGTCTTCATCTCGGCGGCCCAGCTCCAGATGGACGAGCTCGAGAAGCGCCGGCTCATCGCGCCGGGCACCCGCCGGGTCTTCGCGCGGAACCTGCTCACCGTGATAAAGCCGACCGATTCACGGGTGGACATCGCCAAGGCCGGCGACCTGGCGGAGGCGCGGGTGGTGCGCATCGTGGTGGGCAATCCCCGGACGGTACCCGCCGGCCAGTACGCGGAGGAGAACCTTCGGGCGCTCGGGCTCTGGGATCGCGTCCAGCCCAAGCTGATCTTCGCGGAGAACGTGCGCCAGGCGCTGGAGTACGTGGCGCGAGGCGAGGTGGACGCGGGCTTCGTTTACACCACCGACGCGGCGCTCCGCGGCCAGGCGGTGAAGGAAGCGTTCCGGCCCGCCGAGGACACCTACCGACCGGTGGTGTACCCGGCCGCCGTGGTGGCAGGTACGCGCCAGGCCCCGCTCGCCCAGGCCTTCGTCGATCTGCTCGTGAGCCGCGAGGGCCAGGCGGTTCTCGCGCGCTTTGGCTTCCAGCCGCCGCCCGCGGGCATGCGGTAGGGGCGTCGTGCGGGTCGCGAGGGCCGCGCTCCGGTGCCCGCTCGCGCTCGCGGGCGGGAGATCCCGCACGCGGACGGACGCGTGTCCCGCGTCTGCGTTCCGGCTGTCGGGGCATCCGGGCATGGCATACTACCGGGGCATCGCGGCGATCCATCATGAGCCCGGACAATCTCTCCGCCCTCCGCTTGTCGCTTCAGGTCGCGGTGGCGGCCACCGCCCTGAACGCGCTGGTGGGTATTCCCGTCGCCTATCTGCTGGCGCGGCGCCGGTTCTGGGGCCGGGGCGTGGTCGACCTGCTGGTCACCCTGCCGCTCGTGCTGCCCCCGACCGTGGTCGGCTACTACCTGATCGTGCTGCTGGGCCGGCGCGGCGTCCTCGGCGCGCCGCTCTACGAGCTGTCGGGCTTCACGGTCGCCTTCACGTGGTACGCAGCGGTGATCGCGGCCACCGTGATGGCGCTGCCGCTCCTCGTCCGTACGGTGCGCGCCGCCATCGAATCCGTCGATCGCGACCTGGAGCGTGCGGCCTACACGCTCGGGCGCTCCGAGCTGCGCACCGCGCTCGAGGTGACGCTGCCCCTGGCCCGGAACGGTATCCTGGCCGGGCTCGTGCTCGCCTTCGCGCGGGCCCTCGGTGAGTTCGGCGCGACCCTGATGCTGGCCGGCAATATCCCCGGCCGCACCGCGACCGTGCCGCTCTCCATCTATACCGCGGTGCAGACCGGGGAGAGCGGCGAGGCGCTCGGGCTCGTCGCGGCGCTCACCGTGCTCTCCTGCCTCGTGCTCGTCGTCGCCAACCGCCTGGGGGCCCGCGCGGCATGACGAGCCGTCTCGAGGTGAGCGTCCGAAAGGTGCTGCCGGGGTTCACCCTGGACGTCGCGTGGAGCACGGGCGACGGCGTGGCGGTGCTCTTCGGGCCCTCCGGATCCGGCAAGACGCTCACCCTGCAATGCCTGGCCGGGCTCGTCCGGCCGGACGCCGGCCGCATCGTGGTCAACGATGAAGTTCTCTTCGACGCAGGGGCCGGGATCGACCTCCCGCCCCAGCGCCGGCGCGTCGGCTACGTCTTCCAGGGCTACGCGCTGTTCCCGCATCTGAGCGTGCGACAGAACGTGGGGTTCGGCCTCCGCGAGCGCCCGCGGGCCGAGCGGCGGCGCCGGGTGGACGAGGTGCTCGAGCGCCTCTCGATCGCGGGTCACGCGGACCGCTACCCGCGCGACCTGTCGGGCGGCCAGCGCCAGCGCGTGGCGCTCGGGCGGGCGCTCGCGATCGATCCGGCGCTACTCTTGCTGGACGAGCCGCTCTCCGCGCTCGACCTGCCGCTCCGCCAGGCGCTGCGGGACGAACTGCGAACCATTCTCGTGGGCTGGGGGACCGCGGCGGTGCTGGTGACCCACGACCTGACCGAGGCCTACCGGCTGGGTGACCGCATCGTGGTCTACGAGGAGGGCCGCGTGATCCAGGCGGCCCCGCGCTCGGAGCTGCTCTGGCAGCCGTCGTCCCGCAGCGTGGCCCGGATCATGGGGCTGCGCAACGTGCTCCAGGGCGTGACACTCAAGGCCACGTCCGACCGGATCCAGTTCCGGTGGCGGGGACAGACCCTGGAGGCGGTGAACTCCCCGACACATTCGTACCTGCCCGCGGCGGACAGTCCTCTCGCGTTCTTCATCCGCCCGGAGTACGTCCGCCTGATCCGCAAGGACCGCGACCAGGTGGACTCCGCGCATCACATGAACCTCATGTCCGGGACCATCGTCCGCGAGGTGGACTTCGGCGCCACGTGGATCCTGTACTTCCGGCTCGACGAGCCCGGCGCTCCGGCGCAGGGAGACTACGATCTGGAGGTCGAGGTGCCCCGCCTCGTCTACGAGATTCTCGAGATCGATCGCGACCGGCACTGGCGCTTCTCGCTCCACCGCGGCTCGATCCACGTCCTGCCGTCCGCATGACGCCGGCCTCGGTCGTCGCGCTCCAGGGCGTCCAGGTTGCGCGCGCCGGGAGAACTGTGCTGGAGATCCCCGGCCTGGCGGTGGACGCCGGGCAGGTTCTCGCGGTCATCGGCCCCAACGGCGCGGGCAAGTCCACGCTGCTCCGGGTGATGGGACTGCTCGAGTCTGTGACGGCGGGCAGCGTACGGTTCCAGGGTGAGCGAGTGAGCCCGGCCGACGGGCTCGCGGTGCGGCGGCGCATGGCCAGCGTCTTCCAGGAGCCTCTCCTCGCCGACACCACGGTCCGGGACAACGTGGCCCTTGGCCTCCGATTCCGTGGTGTGGATGCCGCCGCTGCCGCCCCCCGCGTGGACGCATGGCTCACCCGACTCGGCATCGCGCCGCTGGCCTCCCGCCAGGCGCGGACGCTCTCGGGGGGCGAGGCCCAGCGAACCGCGCTGGCTCGCGCGCTCGTGCTCGAGCCCGAGCTGCTGCTGCTCGACGAGCCGTTCTCGGCGCTGGACCAGCCCACCCGCGAGGCCCTGCTCGACGACTTCGCCCGGATCCTGCGCCAGGACCGTACCACCACCGTGCTGGTGACGCACGATCGCGCGGAGGCCATGGCCCTGGGGGACCGGGTCGGGGTCCTCATGGCCGGCCGGCTCGTCCAGATCGATGAGGCGGCTCAGGTGTTCCGAGCCCCCGCCTCGGAGGACGTCGCGCGCTTCGTGGGGGTCGAGACCATCCTCGACGGGCGGGTCGTCGAGTGGACCGAGCATCTGGCCCTGGTGAATGTCGAGGGGCGGATGATCGAGGTCGCGCAGCGGGCCGAGCCGGGCGAGCGGGTGCGCCTCTGTGTCAGACCGGAGGACGTGACCCTCTTTCCCGGCGCCCCCAAGCCGGGCGGGACTCGGGAGTTCAATCGGCTGGGCGGTAAGGTGCAGCGGCTCGTCCCGAGTGGGCCACATGTCCGTGTGATCATTGACTGCGGATTCCCCCTGGTGGCCCTGGTGACGCAACGCTCCGTGGAGGAGCTGGGCTTTGCCGCCGGCAGCCCGGTGACCGCGCACTTCAAGGCCACCGCCCCCCATCTCCTGCGCCACGCCAAGCCTTGACAGTCTGAAGAGGCGGGGAGTATAACGCGGGTACTGACGCTGGCTGGGGCAGGGTCAACCGCCTCGCAAGGAGGTCCGCATGCCCGACACGGAAGCCTTCATCGAGCGACTCACCGCCGAGAACCACGACTTCCGCACCCTTCGCGAAGAGCACCACCGCTATGAGGAAGAGCTGGCCGCGCTGAGCGCGCGCGGATTCCTGGCTCCCGATCAGCAGTGGCGCGTGAGCGAGCTGAAGAAGCTCAAGCTCATCGCGAAGGACCGGATGGAGACCCTGCTCCGGCACGCGCGCGCCGCGACCCACGCCTGAGTCGGGTTCCCACCCGACCGATGTCCCCGTCCCGGGAGATGCCGGGCTTTCGTGGCCTCTCCCACCTGACCCCTGCGGGTGAAGCCCGGATGGTGGACGTCTCCGCCAAGTCGGAGACGGTGCGGGAGGCGGCCGCCCGCGTCACCCTCAAGATGAAGGCGACGACGCTGGCCGCGGTCCGCGCCGGCCAGCTCGCGAAGGGCGACGTGCTCGGGGTGGCCCGCACCGCCGGCATCATGGCGGCCAAGCGCACGCCCGACCTGATTCCCCTCTGCCATCCGCTGCGCATCACCGGCGTGGACGTGGAGTTCGTGCTCGACGCCCGCCGCTCCACCATCACGGTGCACGCACGGGTGCGCACGGTGGACAAGACCGGCGTGGAGATGGAAGCGCTCACCGCGGCCGCGGTGGCTGGCCTCACCGTGTATGACATGGTGAAGGCCGTCGACAAGGGCATCGTCCTCACCGACCTCTGCCTCGTCGAGAAGTCGGGCGGCAAGTCTGGTCTCTGGACGCGCGGCAGTGGCACGGCGAGGCGCAGCCGCAGGCGAGCCGAGCGGATACAAAAATGATAGCGGGCCCAAGCCACCGCAACGGATCCTGATCGCACATGACGACGGCGATCATCTACTCCGATGAGTGGCGCCAGTTCGACTACGGGCCGGAGCACCCGCTCCGCATGGAGCGGCTCGGGCTCACGTGGAGGCTCATGGAGGCCTACGGCCTCACCGCGCTGCCCCGCGCCAAGGTGTGGGCCCCCGAGCGCGCCGAGCTCGAGGAGATCGCGCGCTTCCACTCCCGCGAGTACATCGAGATCCTGCGCGCGGTGAGCGCGGGGGACTGGGTGCCGAACGCGGCGGGCTACGGGCTTGGCCCGGGCGACAACCCGATCTTCCCCGGGCTCTGGGAGGCCGCGCAGCTCGGTGCCGGCGGCTCCCTGCTCGCGGCCCGGCTGGTCGCGGACGGGGAAGCCACCCGGGCCTTCCATTTCGCGGGCGGCCTGCACCACGCGATGCCCGGGCGGGCCTCCGGGTTCTGCTACGTCAACGACGCGGTGCTGGCCATCATGCGGCTGCGGCAGCGCGGCCTGCGGGTGGCCTACGTGGACATCGACGCGCATCACGGCGACGGGGTGCAGTTCGCGTTCTACGACGATCCCAACGTGCTCACCGTGTCCACCCACGAGCGCGGCGACCGGCTCTTCCCCGGCACCGGCTTCGTGGTGGAGATGGGCGAGGGCGCGGGCCTCGGGTACTCGGTCAACGTGCCGCTGCAGCCGCTGACCGACGACGCGGTCTACCACGAGGCCTTCGAGGCGGTCGTCCCGCCGCTGGTGACCGCCTTCAAGCCCGACGTCCTGGTCATCCAGCTCGGCATCGACTCGCACCGGACCGATCCGCTCACCCACCTGAGCCTCACCGTGCAGGGCTTCACCCGCGCGGTGAAGCGGCTGCTGCCCCTGGCGCCCCGGGTGGTCGCGCTGGGCGGGGGCGGCTACGATCTGACCAATGTGGCGCGGGCCTGGACGGCGGCCTGGGCGGCCATGAACGACGTGGACCTGCCCCGGGACCTGCCGCGCGAGAGCCACCGGGACATGCAGCGGCTCGGGCTGGGGATCCTCTCGCTCGACGACCCCGTCGAGACCTCGCCCCCCGACACCCGCCGCTGGGCCGAGGAGTACGCGCGCCGGCAGGTGGGGGAGATCCAGGACAGGATATTCCCGCTGCACGGGCTGTAGAATCGGGGGGTGGATACGACCCCCGTCACCGCGACCGTGGTCCCCCCGGCGGTCACCATGGCCGCGGCGGAGACTCCGCCGGATCAGATCGCCATCCGCGTCCCGCTCAAGGTCAAGCTCAGCCTCCTGATCACCGCGCTCGTGGTCCTGGCCGTCGCCCTCGTGGGCTTCTTCCTCCTCCGCCAGCAGCAGCAGAGCCTGACCGCGGAGATGACCAAGCGCGGGCTCACCATGGCCGAGAACTTCGCGGCCGGGGCCAAGACCCCGCTCCTCACCAACGACGAGCTGACCCTGGGCGTGCTGGTCACCGACGCGATGAAAGACCCGGACGTGGCCTACGTGATCGTGTCGGATCAGGACGGCAACACCCTCGCCCACTCCGACGCCCGCGCGGTCAAGACCGCGGTGGTGCGGCCCAAGAGCCTGGAGCCCCTCAAGAAGCAGGTGCTGATCCAGACCTACAAGACGCCGCAGGGCCGCATCATCGACTTCGCGGTGCCGCTCATCTACGGCGGCGTGCCGGTCGGCGCGCTCTACCTGGGCTTCAGCGAGGAGGCCATCACCGCGGCGCTCGCGAGCGCGCGCAACCAGGCCCTGCTGATCACGCTGCTCATGGTCCTGGCCGGTCTCGCCGGCGCGGTGGGCCTGGCCGCGCTGCTCTCGCGCCCGATCTTCCGTCTCGTGCAGGCCACCGGGGCGATCGCGGCGGGCAACTTCAACATCGCCCTGCCGGTGGCCTCCCGCGACGAGCTGGGCGTGCTGACCGAGTCCTTCAACCGGATGGCGCGCAGCCTGCGCGAGAAGGAGATGATCAAGCGCGCGTTCACGCGCTACGTGGCGCGCGAGGTCGTGGAGGAGATCCTGAAGGACCCGGAGAACCTCGTGCTCTCCGGTGAGCGGCGCCAGGTCACCGTGCTCTTCTGCGACGTCCGGGGGTTCACCCCGATGTCGGAGCGGCTCGCCCCGGAAGAGGTCGTGCTGCTGCTCAACGACTTCTACAATCTGATGATCGAAACCACGTTCAAGTTCGACGGCACGCTCGACAAGTTCCTGGGCGACGCGGTGATGGCGGTGTTCGGCGCGCCGATGGCGCATCCCGACCACTCCGCGCGCGCGATCCGGACCGCGCTCGCCATGCAGGAAGGAATTAGCGGCCTCAACGAGAAGCGAGCCCGCGACGGCAAGGAGGCCATCTCGGTCGGCATCGGGGTCAGCGCCGGCGAGGCGGTGGCGGGCACGGTGGGCACCGAGGATCGCATGGAGTACACGGTGATCGGCGACAGCGTCAACCTCGCGGCCCGGCTCGAGTCCAACGCCAAGCCCGGCCAGATCCTCATCAGCCACCGCACCTACGAGCGCGTGCGCGACCTGGTCGACGCGCGCCCGCTGGGGCGGATCCGGGTCAAGGGCAAGGAAGAGGAGGTCGAGGTCTACGAGGTGCTCGGCCTGGCGCCGGTAGTGTGAGCGGGTTCTCGTCCCGGTCGCGTAGGATATGGGGATGACGATGCGACGCACACGTGGATCGGCTCTGCTGGTGGGCGTCGCGGCGCTGTGGCTCGGCGCCTGCGCCACCGCGACCGGCCCCGCGCCCGCCCCGGCGTCTACCGCCCCGTCCGGCCCGCCGGGGCCGCGTCCCGCCGCGTACCAGTCGGAGGACTTCATCGTCACCTTCGCCCAGCCCGGTGACACGCTCGAGACGCTCGCCCAGCGCTACCTGGGCGGCGCCGACAAGGCGTGGATGATCGAGGACTACACCGGGCTCCGAGCCTTCGCGCCCGGCCAGGAGGTCGTGATCCCGCGCCGGCCCTGGAACCCGGCCGGGGTCACGCCGGGCGGCTACCAGATCGTGCCGATCCTCACCTACCACAACCTGGCCGAGCAGGCGAAGGGCCGGCTCGTGCTGGCCGCCGCGAGCTTCCGCGAGCAGATGCGGTACCTCAAGACCAACGGTTACCGGGTGGTGAGCCTCGCCGAGTTCATCGAGTTCACCCGTCTCAACCGGCAGCTGCCCCAGCGCGCGGTCGTGCTGACCTTCGACGACGGCTACCACGCGTTCAAGGACCACGCTTATCCGGTCCTCCGGGAGCTGGGCTTCACCGCGACCCTCTTCATCTATACGGACTGGGTGGGCGCCGGCCGCGCCTCGCTCTCGTGGGCCGACCTGCGCGAGATGGCCGCCGCGGGCATGGACATCCAGGCCCACAGCAAGACCCACGCGGACCTGCGTCGCGCCCAGGGCGAGACGGAGGCCCAGTACGCGCGCCGCATGCAGGCGGAGCTCGAGCAGCCGCAGGAGCTGTTCAATCGCAACCTCGGCCGCCGGAGCCAGATCCTGGCCTACCCCTACGGGCGCTGGGAGGAAGGCCTGCTGCCCAAGGTGAAGGAGTACGGCTACATCGCCGCCTTCTCGGTGCGTCGCCAGGGCAACGCCTCGTTCGTGCGACCGCTCGCGGGCCACCGCAGCCAGATCTACTCCGAGATGACCCTCGACGACTTCGTCAAGAACCTGAACGTCTTCCAGGAGGAGAACCTGAGGTGAGTGCCGCGGGGCGCGGATGGCTCGCCGCCGCGGCGCTCGGCCTGGTCCTGAGCGGCTGCGCGTCGATGACCGCCTCCACCCCGAGCGAGCCGAGCGCGGGGGCCGCCGCGCCCGCGCGCGATCCGCTCGCGGCGCGGCACCGCCAGCAGGCGGAGGCGCTCGAGCGAGACGGCCAGCTCCGGCGCGCGGCCGAGGAATGGAAGATCGCGCTCGCGATCGCGCCCGCGGACGCGCAGACGCGCGAGTCGCTCCGGGCCCTGCAGGCGCGCATCGACCAGGCGGTGGCCGAGCGGCTCGACGAGGGGCGCAAGGCGCTCGCCCGCGGCGTGCAGGTCGAGGCGCGGCGCAAGTTCCTCGCCGCGCTCGCGCTCGACCCGTTCAACCGCCCCGCCTTCGACGCGCTCCAGAGCGACACGCGCGAGGTGGAGTTCCTCACCCACACCGTGCGGGCAGGGGACACGCTGACCGCGCTGGCCCAGCGCTACTACGGCGACCGCTCGCGGGGTGAGGTGATCTGGGAGACCAACCAGCTCCCGCCCAATCCACGTCTGGCCCCGGGCACCACGCTCAAGATCCCCGAGATCCCCGGCGTGCCGTTCGTGCACCCGGAGGCGCGCAAGCCCCAGCCCGTGGTCGCGGCCATTCCTACTCCGGACGTGCCGCGCCCGGGTCCGACCCCGAGCCCCACCGCGCCGGCGGGGCCCTCGGCCAAGGAGGAGTTCGTCCCCGAGGTCAATCCGCTGCTCGTGGAGGCCCGCGAGGCGCTCGAGCGCAGCGACTACCCTGACGCCATCGCGACGGTGGACAAGTTCCTGTCCGGCAAGCCGGGCGACCGCGAGGGCCTGACCCTCAAGAAGCAGGCGCTCTACGGACAGGCCAAGAGCCAGATGGGGGCTGGGCAGTACCCCGAGTCGATCCAGAGCCTCAACCAGCTGGCGCGCCTTCAGCCCGACTACGAGGACGTGCCCAGCCTGCTCCGCCAGGCCCGCACCCGCATCATCGAGCAGCACTACACTCAGGGCGTGCGCTTCTACCGCGAGGAGAAGCTCAAGGAAGCGATCGCGGAGTGGCGCGTGGTCCTCGAGATGGACCCGAGCAACGCCAACGCCCGCCGCAACATCGACCAGGCCGAAAAGCTGCTGCGTGGTCTCGAGCAGCGCATGAAGAAGTAGTCCAACGCCGACTATCAGGAGAACTGGACCATGAATCGACATGTCCGTACCGTCGCCACGCTGCTGCCGATCATCTCGCTCACCCTGCTCCTCGCGGGCTGCCCGAAGCGCCCCGCGATGACCGCCGCGACCGCTCCGCCGCCGATCCCGCCCGCCGCGGTGGCGCCGCCCACGCCGGCCGCCCCGGCCCCGGCTCCCGTCGCGCCGGCTCCGGTCGCGCCGCCCACCGCCGCGCCGGCTCCCGCGCCCGCGCCGCCGGCGCCGCCCAAGGAGTACCGGAGCAACACCGCGCTCAAGCAGATCTTCTTCGCCTTCGACAAGGCCGACCTCCGGCCCGATGATGCTCAGACCCTCGCGGCGAGCGCGGCCTATCTCAAGGCCAACCCCAACCAGCTCGTGCTGATCGAAGGCCACTGCGACGAGCGGGGTACCGCCGAGTACAACCTGGCCCTGGGCGAGCGGCGGGCCAAGGCGGCGATGAACTACCTCGTGTCCAACGGGGTCGAGGCCTCCCGGATCACCACCATCTCCTACGGTAAGGAGCGGCCGGGCTGCACCGAGAAGAACGAGACGTGCTGGTCGAAGAACCGGAACGATACGTTCTTGACCAAGGAACGCTGAGGCAGGCGCGCGATGCTTGACAGACTCTCACGGCCCGCGGTCACCGGGAGGCGCCCATGCCCGCCCAAGATCTGATCATCGATCTCGCGATCCGCTACGGGTTCCAGGTCCTCGGCGCGTTCGTCATCCTCGGCGTCGGCCTCGCCGTCGCGTGGTGGGTGGGCAACGTGGTGGAGCGGCCGCTCACCCGCATGGCGCTCGAGCCGCCGATGCGGCGGCTGATGGTGCGGGTCGTGAGAGTCGTGGTCCTGTTGTTCGCGCTGGTGATCGCGCTCGACAAGTTCGGCTTCCAGATCGCCCCGCTGGTGGCCGGCATCGGCGTGGCCGGCCTCGGCATCGGCATCGCGCTCCAGGGAGTGCTGGGCAACGTCATCGCGGGGCTCACCATCATCTTCACCAAGCCGTTCCGGGTGGGCGAGCACGTCGAGGTGGTCGGCATGAAGGGCGACGTGCACACGATCGAGCTGTTCTCGACCACACTGCTCCACCCCGATCGGTCCCGCATCATCATTCCCAACCGCAAGATCGTCGGGGAGATCCTCCACAACTTCGGCAACACCCGTCAGATCCACCTCGCCGTGATGGTGCCGCACGGCTCGGACCTGGCCGCGGTGCTGGCCATGGTGCGCGAGGTGGTCGTCGCCAACTCCCGGGTGTTGACCGATCCTTCTCCGGTGGTCGGGGTGGCCCAGCTCGAGCTGGCCGGTGTCCGGATCGGGGTCAACCCTTGGGTGCGGGTGGCCGACGTCGTGGCCGCGGAGGCCGAACTCTACCGGGCTCTGGCCGATCGGTTTGCGGCCGCCGGGGTCCAGGTGCCGCTTCCCAAGCAAGAAGTTCGGGTACTTATGAGTTCTTGACAATCCCGCTCAAGTTTATGTAGTATTCGCGGCATGAAGAAGGCCCCCGGACGTGCGCATCGCTGTTGTTGTCGGAGTTGTTGTCCGGGCGCACCCCAGGCCTTCTAGCAGCCGAACGTCGTAGCACCGAGACGCAAAGCCGAGTGGAGGCCGTGAAGAGGCGGCCGCCGCTCGGCTTTCGTGTTTTCAGGAGGAACGCGAGTGAGCGAGGCAGCGAAGGAGACCAAGGCGCAGCGGGTGGAGCGGCTCAAGCGGGAGCTGAACCCGTGGGCCGCGCACGCGGAGATCGTCCGCTTCGCGCGGGAAGGCTTCCAGGCGATCCCCCCGGAGTGGCTCGGCACGTACTTCCGCTGGTGGGGCATCTATACCCAGGGTGACGGGGTGGGCGCGGTGGGAGGCAAGGGCGGAGAAGGGAAGGCGGTGCCCTACTTCATGCTGCGCATCCGCATCCCCAACGGGATCCTGTCCGCCGCGCAGCTCCGCGTGCTCGCCGACCTCACCGAGCGCCACGCGCGCGGAGTGGCCGATCTCACCGTCCGTCAGAACGTGCAGCTGCACTGGGTGCGGATCGAGGACCTGCCCGCGATCTTCTCCGCGCTGGGCGAGTGCGGGCTCAGCAGCCTGGGCACCTGCGGCGACGTGACGCGCAACATCACCGGCTGCCCGCTCGCCGGGCTCGACGCCGACGAGATCGTGGACGCCTCGCCGCTCGTGCAGGCCGCGACCGCGATGGTGAACGGCAGCGCCGAGTTCTACAACCTGCCGCGCAAGTACAAGGTCTCGATCACCGGCTGCCGCGTGTGGTGCAGCTATCCCGAGATCAACGACGTGGGTCTCACCGCGGTGCGGGACGGCTACAGCGGGCGCGTGGGCTACTCGCTGCGGGTGGGCGGCGGGCTCTCCACCCAGCCGCATCTCGCGCCCCGGCTCGACGCGTTCGCGCGGCCCGACCAGGTGCTCGCGGTGGTCAAGGGCGTCTCCGAGATCTTCCGCGACAGCGACGTGCTCCGCCAGAACCGCGAGAAGGCGCGGCTAAAGTTCCTCTTCCTCGACCACGGCTGGACGCCGGAGCGGTTCCTGAACGCGCTCCACGCGCGCCTGGGCTTTTCCCTCGATCCGGCGGTTCCGGAGACTCTGCCCGAAGAGGCCTATCGCGACCACGTGGGGATCCATCCGCAGAAGCAGGCCGGGCTCGTCTACGCGGGCCTGCCGATCCTGCGAGGCCGGCTCACCCCGGAGCAGATGCGCGAGGTGGCCGGGCTCGCCGAGCGCTTCGGCACGGGGGAGCTCCGGACCACCACGATGCAGAATCTCATCGTGGTCAACGCGCCCCGGGCCCGGGCGGCCGAGCTCGAGCGCGTGATCGAGCGCGCCGGCTTCCCGCTGGACGCGTCTCCGTTCCGGCGCGGGACGGTGGCCTGCACCGGCAGCGAGTTCTGCAAGCTCGCGCTGACCGAGACCAAGGCTTTCGCCCGCTGGCTCGTGGAGGACCTGGAAGGCCGCCTGCCCGGTTTCCAGGAGCACGTGCGCATCAACGTCACCGGCTGCCCCAACAGCTGCGGCCAGCACTGGATCGCCGACCTCGGCATCGAGGGCAAGAAGATCAAGATGGACGGCCGCCTGGTGGATGCCTACTACTTCTGCGTGGGCGGCGCGGTCGGCCGCCACCAGGCGGTGGCCCGGCCCGTCGGCTACCGGGTGCCTGCCCGCGCGGTGCCCGAGGCGGTGGAGCGCCTGCTGCGTGTCTACCTCGCCGAGCGCCACGCGGGCGAGAGCTTCCGCGCGTTCTGCGCCGCGCGCACCGACGACGAGCTCCGGACGTACCTGGCGGGCGCGCCCGTCGCGGCCGTGACCCGCGACGCCTCGCCCGGTCCCGTCCCCCATGGCCTCGAAGGCTGACGCGACAACCCGAACCGACAAGGAGACACGCCATGACCCTGCGACTGGGCGACACCGCTCCCGATTTCCAGGCCGAGACCACCGCCGGCCCCGTCAGCTTCCACGATTGGCTCGGCGAGAACTGGGCGGTCCTCTTCTCCCACCCGCGCGACTTCACGCCGGTGTGCACGACCGAGCTCGGCTACGTCGCGCGCCTGCGGCCCGAGTTCGAGCGGCGCGGGGTCAAGGCGATCGGCCTCTCGATCGATCCGGTCACCTCGCACCAGGGCTGGCTCGCCGACATCAAGGAGACGCAGGGCTACGCGGTGGACTT
>Ga0207689_10003670_pt1 | contig 13998 bp, 17 predicted proteins | sample KBSMisM52_FD_184312 | JGI IMG/M metagenome (GOLD analysis project Ga0207689, IMG submission 184312) | Miscanthus rhizosphere microbial communities from Kellogg Biological Station, Michigan, USA - KBS Miscanthus M5-2 (SPAdes) (version 2) | ecosystem: Host-associated > Plants > Roots >... | reverse complement strand
GCAATTCTTCATGGCAGCGTAGCCGGATGCAAAGCCGACCAGGCCGGTCATCCCTACGTCGTAGGGGTTGTCGTATTCGACAAACTCCTTACCGCGGAACGCGTGCACGATCGGGGCCTTCAGTTTGCGGGCGAGTTCGATGACCTCTGCATGCGCGCCTGCGCAACCTGCGCCGCAGAACAAGGTTACCCGGGATGCCTCATTGAGAAAGTCTGCCAGATGCCCGATATCGGCCTCGCTTGGCCGCAAAACAGGCGCAGCGGGCGCTATCCATTCCGGAACATCGTCATCAATCTTCATGAGCGCGACGTCGCCAGGCAGCACAACGACTGCAACACCTCGCTTGGCTGTCGCGACCCGGATTGCACGTTTCAAAATTTGCGGGAGCTGCTTGGGATTGGAAACCAGCTCGACGTAATGGCTACAATCCCTGAACAGGCTTTCCGGATGCGTTGCCTGGAAATAGTCTATACCGATTTCGCTGCTGGGGATGTGGGCGGCGATGGCCAGAACCGGCACGCCGTTGCGCTGACAGTCGAACAGGCCGTTGATCAGATGAAGGTTTCCCGGACCGCAGCTCCCGGCGCACACAGCAAGGCTACCGGTAAGATGAGCTTCAGCCCCCGCCGCAAAAGCCGCGGCCTCTTCATGCCGCATGTGAATCCAGTCAATTAATTTTCTTCGCCGCAGCGCGTCAGTAAAGCCGTTCAGTGAGTCTCCCACCACCCCGTAGACGCGCTTCACGCCTGCCTTCTCGAGGGTTTCGACCATGTATTCGGATGCAGTTTTGCTCATCACCTTTTCTTTCCTATGGCAAGAACGTTCCCCCGCTGAGGGTCTCCGCGGGACGGGGGTTCCGCGGAGACCCTCTCGGCGGAGCGAGGGACTTCACGCTTCGCCGTTACGGTAGGAGTACTTTCAGTCGGTTACGAGCTATGGTCCTCGAGGATCTTCAGATCGCTAACGGAGTAAGAAAGTGAGTAACGAAACCCAGACTCGATTCTTTTCGGCGTGAGCGCGTGGAGTTCTTCGCCTTTCGTTTCCGGAAAATTGAGCTCGCCCTTCCCGGTCCATGCACCGGCAACGGTGAGATTGTCGGTGAGCGACATCGCCAGCTCGTTGACCGCAGGCTTGTCCTGGTGTCCGGCCGCCAGTCTCGGGAAGTATCGCAACAAGACCGTGGGTCGGCTGAGGAGAGACAGTCCGTTTTCGACCGGTTTGCGCAAGGTGACGCAGGCTTCCGCAAGACGCTGGCCATGGGCAGAAAGGCTCGCACCAAATCGGCTGCCGGACGCAACCGGCACCGCGGCGGGGCCTGCAGCCGCGAAGGAGCGCGTCTGAAAAATGCTGCCCATTTTCTTTGGAAACCCTTGCGTCCAACCGCGCGCAAGCGCGGCGTCATTGTCGACATAAATGTACGGACACCACATAACCGGCACGTCGCGATACATTGCGTCGATCAAAATGAACGCCTCGCGATATTGATAACGAGCCGGCTCAAGATATTCGTCGTCCTCGGCCGTGAATTGCCAATCGAGAAACATCATGACGGCGTGACCGTTTGATTTCGGATCTCGGGAAAGACCTTTCGGTAACGTCGCCGCTGTGGCGTCAGGGTCCGTCCAGAACTCGACTCCAACAGCATCTCCGGCATAGTGCCAGGGTGGCGGCGGAGTTAGAGCGGCCTGACCGAATGGCGATTTCGGAACTGTAAAGCCCTTTAGCATTCCCGTATCCTGATGCATCTCTTTCGGCAAACAGGCTACCTAATCCAACCACAATTGATTTGATTGAAGTGCGTTGACTTGTTTATTCCTGCCGCAATCAAGAACGCGCTTACTGAGATCACATACGATTGCTAGACGGTCAGGTCTGCCAGGATCTCGATATCGGTCACGGAATAGGAAAACGAGAATCGATATCCGCGCCCTACCTTCAGCGGCCCCAGCACGTCCAACTCTTCGCCATAGGCTTCCGGGAAATTGAGCTCACCCTCGCCGATCCAGATGTTTGTGATCAGGAGGTGGTCCGAGACGCATCGCACCAGTTCATCCACGGCTGGCTTGTCGTGCATGCCCGCGGAGAGCCGCGGAAAGTATCGCCGTCCCACAATCCGGCGATCGAGCAAGCCAACAAGACGATCTGCCTTTTCGCGCAACGTGACACGGGCTTGCACGAGCAACCGACCATGAGCGGACATGCATGCGGCGAACCTGCTATCGTGCGCGAGTTGCGCCGAAGCAGGGCTCGCGACGGCAAAAGTGCGGGTCTGGTGTACGGCACCGATTTTTTTTGGATAACCCTGGATCCAGCCTCTCATCAAGGCAGCGTCGTTATCGGCATAACAATATGGACACCAAGCTATTCGTGACCCCTTCCACGTGGCGTCGAGGAGAACGCTGAATCCGCGACTCTGATATCTGGCAGGATCAAGATACTCATTGTTCTGCGCGGTGAACTGGTAGTCTGTGAAGAGTGCAACGGAGCGGCCTGGACATTTCCTATCAAGCTCGACACCCCTCGGAAGGGTATCGACTGATACATCGGGATCATTCCAAAACTCCACCGCCAGAACGTCACCTGCGAAATGCCAGGGTGGCGAAGGGACCAATGCAGCGGTGCCAAAAGGGGACCGAGGGGCAGTGAATCCTTTTAGCATTTCCTCGTCCCTACCACCAATTGCGTATCAGCCGTTCATCACTTCAACATGCAACGTTAGCGTTGGTGTCGTTTCCAACGCTTGGACAGACGTGCGATGACTTGGTGGTTTGTGCGCACCGATGTTGATGGCGAATTCGAGCGAACCGACCGCCTCGCGCATCTACTCGATGCGCCGCGCTCACGCTTTTGGGAAGCGGAAGGCCTGCAGCGGGGTCGAAAGCTCCAAAGGCTGACGATTCGCTACAAGCACGGACCCCGGCAAGTAATTACTTGTATCTGCCTTGATGATGTCGGGTATCGAATTCGATTACGGATGGCAGGTCCTCTGATGAACGTAGAACGCCAGAATAAATGGATGATACTTCGGCTCAAGTCCTCGGCGCAGTGGCGCGTCGCGCTGGCCATGCTGTGCGCGGCAACCTGGCCCGCCCCCTCCTTCTCACAAGGAACACTCGAACAACGCGTGGCGTGCACGCCCGACGTGCTCAGACTTTGCAGTGCATTCATCCCCGATGCAGATGAGATAACGATTTGTCTCAAAGAGAAGAGCGCCGAGCTCAGCGATGCATGCAGGACGGCGCTCGAGGCAGGAATGAAGCAACTACCCAGCGTGAGCGAGAGCACCGGAGCTCGCAAACGCTCCGCAAGATAAAAGGATCGGTGAGATGTCCGTTCACAAAATTAAGTTTATGCTGGTAAACGACAAGGCGCCGCGCAGGCCCTCAGTCTGCACGGAGTGCTCGCGACCGCTGGAACGGGGCTACTTGCATGACCTTTCCACCTCAAAGCGCTATTGCGGGATCGGCTGCTACCCCCAATGGATGGTGGTGAGTGGCTTTATCGGATCGATCGCCCCAACGAATCCATTCGAACTCGCTATCGCTTGGCCGAAGCTGACCGTTGACGTCGCGACAGCGCTGCTCGACAGCGCGTGGCGTGATCATGGCGCTGATGCTTGAGTGTACCAAGTAAGGAACAATCGGAGGCTCACGCGGCAGTTGATAGCTCACGTTTGCGCTCGCCCCGCCATTATCGTCGACCTTTGCGACGCGGTAGCGTTCATTGACATGCACGGCGTCCGCACCCGCCTATGGGTCACCGCGGAGACCGCCGTCAAGTGCGCCGATCGCAACCCCCGCCTGATCGACCAGGCCACCAAGACTCTCGAAAACGCCCTGCGCGGGGAAGGCATGCTTGATTAGCAACCGGCCTCCTTTGATCACCCCCATGCAGCCGCACGCACTCTTGGAGCCACGCCTTCCAGGTCGCCGCCATGCAAGGTCAATCGGCTTCGCCTCGCACCAGTGACTGAGCATGATCTGCAGCCTGCGCGAACCAGCGTGAGCAATAGGTGATAACGAGCGCCGCCAACGCAAAACCGGTGGGCAATACCAGCGCCCACAGTCCGACGTGCGCCTGACACCAGGCGCCAAGGCCCGCCCCGGCAACAAAGCCCGCAATCGCTGCTCCGGTGCGCCGCGCTCGTGCCATTGCCTTGGCGCGGCTATCGGGGTTCGTTCCGAGCCATACCTCACCAAGATCCAGTACAAACCGAGTCAAGTTGGTCGTCATCACCGCAGTGGATGGCGCGTCCTTGAGCGAGATTTGCACGAGAGCGTTTTGTACGGCCATCGCGGAAACGCCGAGCATAGCAGCAACTATCATGATCGCCACGTTCGGATCGGCCAGGGAGCCAACACCGATACCGATTGTGAGAAAGCCGGAAAGGAGCAGAAACTGCAGGAGCAGCAGCGGCCTCAGGGCGGCGATCCCAAACCGATCGAGTCTTGCCGCAAGAAGTCGCGCTGCAACGAGCGCGATGATAAACACCGGCACGGACAGCAAATGCGCCGCGGGCGCGTGCTCGCCTGCAGCGGCTCTTGCGGCTAGGATCACCAGATTGCCGGTAACGTGGGCGATAAACAGGGTCCCTAGCCCGAGGAACCCGATCACGTCCACACTGCCTGCGATGACGCTCAGCACAAAGATAAGTAACTTCGTGTCGAGCGGGTCGCCAACCGACTCCACGGTCCGAGACCTTTTCATCAGTGGTTCAAATTGTCCTCACTCCGGGTAGACCGGGCAGTAGACACGCGAACGGATCAGCGCGCCGACATCGGCAGGCCGAGGCACCCGTGCCAGGCCCTTATCGAAGATGCAGGCGGCGACCCGTTCGGCCACGTGCAGCGAGGAAGCGAAAATCCGCTCACGCGGGGGGTAAATCAGCTCTGCGGCGAGGTTTTCCTCGCTGACCTGTTCGGCGATGGCCTGCGCGGCGGTGAGGAACATTTCGTCGGTGACTCGCTCTGCCTCAGTAGCAAAGAGTGCCAAGGCCATGGCTGGGAAGATGTAGACGTTGTTGCCCTGGTTCGGGACGAATTTCCGGCCGCCGATATCGACCGGGGGAAACGGGCTGCCGCTGGCAAAAATGGCACGACCACTGGACCAGCGATAGGCTTCCTCGGCCGAGCATTCGGAGCGCGAGGTCGGATTGGAATACGGAAAGATGATCGGCCGCTGATTGAGCTCAGCCATGGCTTCGATCACCTCGCGGGTGAACAGCTTCGGAATCCCACTGACCCCGATGATGCCGGTCGGCTTCAGGGCCTTGACCGCCTCGACGAATGTCGAGATCGGCTGTCGGTCCTGCGCGAACGGACGCTGAAAGTCCGCGAGATCCTTGCGAGAGGTGACGAGCAGACCATTGACATCGAAGAGGGCGTTGCGACGCCTCGCTTCGTGTATATCCATGCCGGCTTCAGCCATGGCCTGGCTGATCAGCTCTGCAATTCCGGTTCCCGCCGAGCCAGCGCCGAGAAACAGGAACCGCTGATCGGTGACTTTTTGCTTTGTGATGCGCAACGAGGCCAGGATACCAGCCAGCGCCACTCCCGCGGTGCCCTGGATGTCGTCATTGAACGTACAGACCTCGTTGCGGTAACGCTCGAGGAGCGGTACGGCATTGATGTTTGCAAAGTCTTCCCACTGGATGCAGCATTTTGGGTAGAGCTGCTGCACCGCCGCCACGAACTCATCAACGAACGCCGCGTATTCGTCGCCGCGGACGCGGCTTTGCCGCAGTCCCAGGTAGAGTGGGTCGTCGAGCAGAGCCTGGTTGTTCGTGCCGACGTCGATAACGACCGGCAGGCAGTATTGCGGTGGCACGCCGGCACAGGCCGTGCAAAGAGCGAGTTTCCCGATCGGGATGCCCATGCCGCCAGCGCCGAGATCCCCCAGCCCGAGGATGCGCTCGCCGTCGGTGACCACGATGAAGCGCACGTCATTTTCGGGCCAATTGGACAGAAGCTCCTTAACTTGGCCGCGGGCGCTGATCGGCAGATAGATGCCGCGCGGCTGGCGGAAGATATGGCCGAATTTCTGGCACGCCTCGCCAACCGTAGGCGTATACACAATCGGCATGTAGGTTGCAGGGTCCGACATCAAGACCGCGTAGTAGAGCGTCTCGTTGCGTGCCTGCAGATCTGACAATACGAGATATTTGAGTAAATCGTTTTCGAGACGGACGATCTCATCGTGTCGGCGCGCGACCTGCAACTCCAGTGAAAGCACGGCCGGCGGCAGCAAGCCTTCGAGACCGAAAGCACTGCGCTCCGCCTCCGTGAATGCGGTACCTTTGTTGAGGCGCGCGCTGTGTAGCCGATCGTAACCGGTCGCAGTCATTTTGGTTGGTGCGTTCATCCTGTTTGCTCCATTTGTGCGATTTCGACGGTGTTTGCTGCGAGCATCCCTGAATGGATGAGCGCAGCCGCCTTGACCGTGCCGGCGGCGAGTGCGGCGCCGGTGCCCTCCCCCTCGCCCATCCCGAGATCGAACAGCGGTGTCAGGCCGATCTTCTCCGCGAGTCGACGATGGCCGGGTTCGGTCGCGGCGACATAGGCCAACAGGCAGTGGTCGAGAGCCGCCGGATTGGCGCGATGAAGCACGGCCGCGGCCGCCGTCGCCGCAAAGCCCTCGAGGAGCACGGCAGTCTGTTTCCGCGCCGCGATGATTGTGCCGGCGATCGCCGCGAATTCGCGCCCGCCCAAGCGGCGCAGAACTTCGAGCGGATCCTCAAGATGACCGGAGTGGAGGGCGAGCGCATGATCGACAGTCTCCGCCTTCCGACCGATCATCGCAGCCTCGGCCCCTGAGCCGGCGCCAACCCAGTCGGCGCCGCTGCCACCGAAGAGCGCGGCCGATATCGCCGCGGCTGCGGTCGAACCACCGACACCAATACTCGCCAGTGCGATGAGATCGACGCCGTCGGTGATTGCCTCTATGCCGAATGCCATGGTTGCGGCGCAACTTCGCTCGTCCAGCGCGGCGCCCACGGTGAAATCGGCAGTCGGCAGGTCGAGCGCGAGGTCGTAGAGCTTCAGGCCGAGGCCGTGGGCGGCACAGACCTGGTTGACTCCTGCGCCGCCGGCTGCCGCAAGCTCGACAAAGCGCTGCGTGGCCTCAACTGGGCGCGGCGAGACGTCGTGGCGCGCGATCCCGTGATTGCCAGCGACGATTGCCACGACCGGGCGCCGAACAGCCGGCGGCCGACCCGTCGAAGCGGCGAGCCAAGCGGCAATTTTTTCGATGCGGCCAAGCGAATTTTTGGGCTTTTCGATACAGCCGAAATCGTCACGAACGCGAGCAGCCGCGCGCTCATCCAGCGGCGGCAACCGCTCTATGAGCGCGCGAAAATCGCCGAAGGGCAGCCCGGATTCAATTGAGGAAAGAGCAGCCATCGGTCATGTCCGTTGCCGACCGGAAGCACTTCGCGCTGCTTCCGTGAAGGCGGTGGCTTCGTCGAGGCGCGCGTTGCGCAACCGATCGTAACCGGTAGGCTCTTTCGCAGTCATCCTTGTGGGGCGTTCATCGTGTTCGCTCCGTTCGTGCGATTCCGACAGTGCCTGCGGCCTGAGCGCCATGATCGGCCTTATTTGCTACATAGGGTCTGACCATCTTTGCCGGATCGACCACGCGGTTGAATGTCGCCTCGTCGACATGGGCGAGCTTTAGTGCAGCCTCCTTCAGGGTGAGATCATTCTCCGCTGCGAAATGGGCGATTGCCGAAGCCTTGTCGTAGCCGATCACCGGAGCGAGTGCCGTAACCAGCATCAGTGAGCGGTGGACGTATTCGGCAATCTTCTTGCGGTTCGGCTTTGTGCCTTCGACCAGAAACTTTCGGAAGTTCGTGCACCCGTCACTGAGCAGCGTAATCGACTGGGCGACATTGGCGATCATCACGGGCTTGTAGACATTCATCTCGAGATAGCCTCCGGCGCCGCCAAAGCCGACCGCGACATCGTTTGCCATGACCTGCACGGCGATCATCGTGAGTGCTTCTGCCTGCGTTGGATTGACCTTTCCCGGCATGATTGACGAACCGGGTTCGTTCTCGGGAATCAGCAATTCGGCGAAGCCGGCGCGCGGGCCGCATGAAAGCAACCGGATATCGTTGCCGATCTTGTAGAGCGACACCGCCAGGGTGCGCAGCGTCCCCGAGAGTTGCACCAGCGCGTCATGCGCGCCCTGAACGGCGAATTTGTTCAGTGCGCTTACAAACGGCAGTTTCGTCAATGCGGCGATCTCCGCGGCGACCGCCTCAGCGAAGTCGGGCGCGGTGTTGATCCCGGTACCGACCGCCGTACCGCCGAGCGCAAGCCGGTAGATGCCCAGCAACGCCAGTTCGATCCGTTCCAGGTCATCCGTCAGCATCGCGGCATAACCCGACCATTCCTGGCCGAGCGTGAGTGGGGTCGCATCCTGCATGTGGGTGCGGCCGATCTTCACGATGTCGTCCCATCCGACCGCCTTAACCGCGATCGCATCGCGTAGCGAGGCGACGGCGGGAATCAGCCGCTCCTTGACATTGGCGGCGGTGGCTATGTGCATCGCCGATGGAAAGGAGTCGTTCGACGACTGCGACATGTTGACGTGGTCGTTAGGATGAACGGGATGCTTGCTGCCGAGCGGTGTGCCTGCGAGCTGACAGCAGCGGTTCGAAACGACCTCGTTGACGTTCATATTGAACTGGGTGCCGCTCCCGGTCATCCATACATGCAGCGGGAACATGTCCTGATGGCCGCCAGCGAGAAGCTCGTCACAGACACGCGTGATCAGGCCGTGGACCTGATCCGGCAGCCGGCCACCTCTGTGGTTCGCGACGGCGGCGGCGCGTTTTATGATCGCATAGGCAGCGATCATTTCGCGCGGAATCAGGTCGCGGCCGATGCTGAAATGCTGCAAAGAGCGCTGGGTCTGCGCACCCCAGAGTTTGTCGGCTGGCACGTCAACCTGGCCCAGTCCATCGGTTTCCGTTCGAAAGTCTGACATGGTGCTCTCATCTGCTCGGTGACATCAGCCCCGCTCGGACATCATGTGTTTGGTGTTGGCGATCGCGCGCGCGGGGTTCAGTCCTTTCGGGCATGTCTTCGTGCAGTTCATGATCGTATGGCAGCGATAGAGGCGGAATGGATCCTCGAGGCGATCCAGCCTCTCGCCGGTACTTTGATCGCGACTGTCAGCGAGCCAGCGATAGGACTGGAGAAGGATGGAAGGACCAAGATACTTGTCCTGATTCCACCAGTAGCTCGGACATGATGTGGAACAGCAGAAGCAAAGGATGCACTCCCACAGGCCATCGAGCTTCGCGCGATCCTCGGGAGATTGCCGGCGCTCGCGGTCTGGCGGCGGTTGATCCGACTGCAGCCATGGCTCGATCAGCGCGTATTGCGCGTACAATCCGGTCAGGTCAGGAATGAGATCCTTCAAGACCGGCAGATGTGGCAGCGGCGTGATTCGGCTCGCACCTGCCTTCAGGCTCCTGATTGGCGTCAGACAGGCCAGCGTGTTGTGTCCGTCGATGTTCATCGCGCAAGAGCCGCATACGCCCTCACGGCAGGAGCGCCGGAACGACAGCGTCGGATCGATCTGGTCATTGATCTTGACGAGCGCATCGAGAACCATCGGTCCGCAATGATCGAGATCGATTTCGAAGTCATCGATCGTCGGGTTGGCGTTCTTGTCCGGATCCCAGCGATAGATCCGGAAGCCCTTGACGTGCACACCATCTTTCGGTGCCGGCCAGTGTTTGCCTTTGCCGACTTTGGAATTCGCTGGAAGCGTGAACTCGGACATTTTCGGGCTCTCCTGGTTTGATGCAGCCTTGCCTCTATCGACGTACCCGACGTGCTAGTGAGTGCGCTCTGCCGGCGGAAAGCTTTCCACTTCGTTGGAAAGTGTATTCAGACGCACTGGGCGATAGTCGAAGGTGACTTTCCAGTCAGCGTCTTTCCAGGCAACGGTGTGCTTGAGCCAATTCTTGTCATCGCGCTGCTGAAAATCATCTCGCGCATGTGCGCCTCGCGATTCCGTTCGGGCAACGGCGGAATGAGCAATCACGACCGCCTGCTCCGCCAGATTGGCGAGCTCGAGCGCCGAGACCAGCGCGACGTTCCACTTCAGCGAGGGGTCGTCGACCGTAACGCGTTCCAGCGGGTCGCGCAGGTCCGTCAGCTTCTTCATTCCCTCCTGCAAGGTATCGTCGCGACGGAACACGCCGAAGCCCGATTGCATCGCTTCCTGCATCAGCGGACGAATCTCGCCGGGCTTGTTGCCGCCCTTGCTATGGCGGGTCCGGTCGAAGCGGGACAGCGCGGCCTCCTGCGAGTGACCATTGACCTCGCGCGCGCGGGTTCCCGGCTTGATCAACTCGGCCGCGCGTAGCGCCGCCGCCCGGCCGAAGACGATGAGATCAAGCAAGCTGTTGGTGCCGAGCCGGTTGGCGCCATGCACCGAAACACATGCCGCTTCTCCGATTGCCATCAATCCCGGCACAACTGTCTCGGTGTCGTTCTTCGTCGGACTAATGACTTCGGCCTTGATGTTCGTTGGAATGCCGCCCATGACATAATGCACGGTCGGAATGACCGGAATTGGCTCTTTGTGGGCGTCGACGCCCGCGAAGGTACGCGCTGACTGGACAATGCCGGGCAAACGCGCATCGAGCACGTCCGCGGGCAGATGCTCGAGGTGAAGGTGAATGTGATCCTTTTTCTCGCCGACCCCGCGCCCCTCCCGGATCTCCACAGCTTCGGCTCGGCTGACGACGTCGCGCGATGACAAATCCTTCTCTCGCGGCGCATATTTTGGCATGAACCGCTCGCCTTCGCTGTTGGTCAGATAGCCGCCCTCGCCGCGGGCGCCCTCGGTAATCAGAACGCCGGCACCGTAGACGCCGGTGGGATGGAATTGGATGAATTCCATGTCCTGCAGCGGCAGGCCGGCGCGCAGCACCATCGCGCTTCCGTCACCGGTGCAGGTGTGCGCCGAAGTGCAGGACTGGTAGACGCGGCCGCAACCGCCCGTCGCTATCACGGTCATGTTGGCGCGGAAGCGATGGATTGATCCGTCTTCAAGGCACCAGGCGAGCAAGCCCCGGCAGACGCCGTCGTCGTCCATCAGCAAGTCGAGGGCAAAATACTCGATGAAGAAGCGGGCCTTATGCTTCAGGCACTGTTGGTAAAGCGTGTGCAGAATGGCGTGGCCGGTGCGATCGGCCGCGGCGCAGGCCCGATAGGCCATGTCACCCTTCGCATATTCCGTCGTGTGCCCGCCGAAGCGCCGCTGGTAGATCTTGCCGGCTTCGGTTCGGCTGAACGGCACGCCCAAATGCTCGAGCTCGATGACCGCATCCACCGCCTCGCGACACATGTATGCGATCGCGTCCTGGTCGCCGAGCCAGTCGGAACCTCTCACCGTATCGAACATGTGCCAGCGCCATTCGTCGTTTTCGATGTTTCCCAGGGCGGCGCTGATGCCACCTTGCGCCGCGACGGTGTGGCTGCGCGTGGGAAAGACCTTGCTGATGCAGGCCGTGTTCAAGCCGGCCGCGACCATCCCGAGTGTCGCCCGGAGCCCGGCGCCGCCGGCTCCGAGGACGATCACGTCGAAAGAGTGGTCAACGATTTCGTAAGCGTTGGGCATTCTGGTCTCCCTAGCGGCCGAGAAAGAGTTTGAGGACAGCGAGCACAGCGCCGCCTGCGAGGATCACCGCAACAGCACGAAAGAGAAGTTCGGCTGCAAGGAGCCGGGCGCGTGTGTGCACGTAGTCAAGAACAACGGAGCGAACGCCGATCAGCGCATGCATGATCCCCGCAAGAACGACGAGGATGACGAGCAAGGCCGGTACAGGCAAAGAAAGCCAGTCGGCCGCCGTCTTTCGGTCCGAGGTCGCGAGCGACAGGATCGACGCTGCGAAATACAGGCTCAGCGGGATCAGCCCGATCGCCGTCAGGCGCTGCAATCGCCATTCGCGCAGTCCATCGCGCGCGCTGCCGAACTGGCGGACCTGGCGGGGCACCACCTCGTCGCGCAGTGCGGTCGTATCCGATAGGGAGGTCGCCTTTGTCATCGAAGTCTCCTAGGCCAGAAACACATAGAGCCAGGTCATGGCGGTCAGCAGTACGGTCGCGGCAAGAACGGCGTAGCCGCTGCGAGCAGCGCTCTTGATTTCAAAGCCGTAGCCGGCGTCCCAAGCCAAATGACGGACGCCATTGCACAAGTGGTAAAAGAAGGCGATCGACCAGCCGAACAACAGCACGATGCCGAACGGAGAAGCGAGAAACGCGTGGGTGGTTGCAAACACTTCGCCGCCGGCTGCCACGCTGATCAGCCACCAGACGAGCAGGATTGAACCCAATGCCAACGCGATGCCTGTGAGTCGGTGAAGGATGGACAGCGCCGAGGTGATCTGGAAGCGATACCAGGTCGGAAACATGAAGGGCGATAACGGACGTTCCATTGTGTGCTCCTAGATATCAGAACTGATCGTTTTCGCCGTGCTGTGGTCGGCGGTGGCGTGAATACCGCCGGCATTCAGCTCAGCAACGAAAAGCCGGAGAACCACGTCCATCGCAACTACACTTCGGGAAGACGTCATAACGGTCCGCACCTTTGTCGCTGTTTGGCACGAGCTCAGCCAGAGCTCGGCTACGACTATGCCGCGGATGGTCGTCGTAATCTTGAATGAGGTTGTCGCTGCCGGAATGGTTATGCTTCTTCGCTGTCGGCAGCGCGACACCACTCGACTATCAGACAGCGTCGTTGGTGCGACGAGTCACGATCTTTGTCAGTTTCACCGGAGACTGGCGTAGTTCAGGTCTCGAAGACGGGCACAGGCTGGAGCTGTCGCGGCAACAAAAGGAACCGGCACAGGGCATCGTCGAGACTGTCGGGGGTTCGAGTCAGGGGACCGCAACATCGCGATACCCGCTTACGACAACGCCGTGTTGGCCCTCTTGTCTTGTCGACGCGCGCCCTCAGGGCGCGGCTGATTCTGCTTCCTTGGCACGTCGCGACGCTGCACCGCCTATCGCCCTACGAGTTAAGCAATTTTCGGCTTGCTCCCGATCGCGATGCAGCTCCGCAGATATGGTGCGACGTTTTAGATTCGATGCTGGCCAATTTGCCGTGGTGTACGATGTCGCTCGATGCAGAATCTACGCAGCAGCTCCATCACGTCATGATCATGTTCGGGCGGCGGATCACTGACGCCGAATATCCAGTCAAACAGGTCGGGGTCGGTGCAATCGAGCAGTGCCTCGAACCGCCCGAGCTGGTCGCTGTCCAAAGTCTTGAGCGAGTCCTCAGCGAACGGTCCGAGAATGAGATCGCTTTCCTGCGTCCCGCGGTGCCAGCAGCGAAACAAGAGGCGCCTGCAGCGGACGTCGGGATGTTCGCGATCTGTTGGCAGGGAGAGGATATTCTTCATCTGGAAACCGCTCCTTTCACGCTCTCCTGCGACGCTCTTCAATGCTGCATTCTCATGCTCATCGGCGCACCCGACGGCATTATCATGTTGGCGTTCATATCTGCCATGATCCACATTGTGCCGGCGACCACGACGAATACGATGAGCAAGCCAAAGGCGAGCGCGAGTACGTTGTTCGTGCTTTCCGGCCCGCTGGTCATGTGCAGGAAAAACACCAGATGAATGCCCATCTGGGCAATGGCGAGGACCGCGAGCCCGAGGAATACGCCGCCTGGCCAAAGCAGCGTCGTGTTTGCGGCCCAGAACGACGTAGCCGTGAGAAGAACTGCCACAAATAGGCCGATCGTGTAGACGAGAAACTCGGATGGAGCCGATGCGTCCATCTCACGGCTCGGCCTGTCTCCGGGTGCGCGTTCGTGTCGAGCTTCGGTCATAGGCTCACTCCCATCAGATAAACCACCGTGAATACCCCGACCCAAACGATGTCGAGCGCGTGCCAGAACAGGGAGAAACAGAGCAGACGGCGCTGCACTCTCGCAGCGAATCCGAATACCGCCACCTGCACCATCATT
>Ga0207689_10003664_pt1 | contig 14006 bp, 11 predicted proteins | sample KBSMisM52_FD_184312 | JGI IMG/M metagenome (GOLD analysis project Ga0207689, IMG submission 184312) | Miscanthus rhizosphere microbial communities from Kellogg Biological Station, Michigan, USA - KBS Miscanthus M5-2 (SPAdes) (version 2) | ecosystem: Host-associated > Plants > Roots >... | reverse complement strand
CGCTCTACGAGAAGACGTTCGTCGAGTCGCTGCGCCGGCAAGTCGCCGCCGAGCTCGCCGAGCAGAGCGGCGCCGCGGCGCCGCAGCCGCGCGCCGACAGCGGCCTCGAGCTGATGGACGAGTCGCGCGTCGAGGTCGACATCGAGATCTCACGCGCGATGCAGCTGATCGACAGCACCGCGGAGTGGGAGCTGCGCGAGCTGCAGACGTTCACGTCGACGCTGGTCGGGCTCGGCCACGTCAGCGCGGAATCGAATCCGTTCCGTCCGCTCGTCTATGCGACCGCGCTCTGGGAAGCTGCCTGCGCCGTCGTTGCGTCGCAGCTGCAGCGCGCGATCCTCCTGCGAACCTCGGCCGGAGTCGCCGCCGGGCTGCTGAAGAACGCGTGGGCGGCGGCGACGTCGCGGCTGGAGGCGCAGGGTGTCGAGCCCGGCGTCTACCGCACGGTCGTGCTGCCGTCATCGGCGTCGTTCGGACGCCCGGCCGTCGAGCCGCCGCGGCAGGGACCGCTCAGCAACCTCCTCGGCACGATCACGAAATCCGCCGATCTCGCGCCGCGCGACTCGCGCGGTGCCGCGCTGCCGTCGGGCACCGGCGCACTCGGCTCGCTGCGCAGCGACGGCGGCGCCACCCGTCGCAGCGCGACGCTCGAGTCGGCGCTGCTGCGACTCGACGAGCTGCTGCGCCAACCCGCCTTCGACACTTCGCGGCCCGGGCGGCCGGCAGGCGACAGCATCGCCCACTACCGCGCCCAGCTCGTCGCCAGCGCGAGCGAGCCCATCGATCGCCAGATCATCGAGCTTGTCACGCGCTTGTTCGAATCGCTCCTCGCCGACTCGCAGCTGCCGGCGCCGTTTCGCGCCGTCGTCGCGCGAATGCAGGTGGCGGTGCTTCGCGTCTGCCTCGCCGAGCCGGCGACGCTCGATTCGTACGACCACGCGATCTGGCGGCTGCTCGATCGCATCGGCCACACGAGCCTCGGCCATTCGCGCGTCGAGGATCCGCGCCTGTCGGCGCTCGTCACGTTCGCTGCCGCGGTCGCCGAGGAGATGGCCGGCGCGTCTGCTCCCGACTCGGCGCTCTTCAGGCGCGGGCTGAACCGGATCGACGCGTTCCTCTCCGAGCAGCTGCAGGAGCAGTTGCAGGCCGCGCACTCCGCGGTTGCTGCGCTCGAGCTCGCCGAGCGCCGCGAAGTGCTGCAGCAGCACCTGACGCAGCGCCTGACCGACCAGATGGCCGCGATGCGGACTTCGCCGACGATCCGCCGCTTCGTCACCGGCGCCTGGGCGCGCGTCATCGCCAAGGAGATGCTCGACTCCGGCGAGCAGTCGGAGCAGACGCTCGCCGCGCTGAAGACCGTCGACGATCTGCTCTGGAGCCTCAAGATCCCCGACCATCCGCAGAGCCGGCAACGCCTGATCGCGCTGCTGCCGGGATTGCTGCAGCGGATCCGCGCCGGCATGGAGGCGATCGCGCTGCCTGCGGTCGAGCAGCAGAGCGTGCTCAACGAGCTGATGGCGATCCACACCGAAGCGCTTCGCCCCGGTGCGCGAGCAGGCGGATCGCCGGCGCTCAGCTCCGAGGAGATCGTCCGCAAGATGCGCGAAGAGGTCGTCCCCGACGCGCCGCCGCGCAGCTTCAGCGATTCGGTGATCGACCTGTCGTCGATGGAGACCGTCCCCGCCGAGCACCTGCCGAGCGGCGGTGACCATGCCGACGACGACCCGGCGCGGCGGATCGACGCGCTTCGCGTCGGCGATCGCCAGCGGATCTTCCTGCAAGGACGCTGGAGCCGCGTGCAGCTGCTGTGGCGCAGCGACCAGGGCCTCTTCTACCTTTTCGCCGGCGAGTCGCCGGGGCACACTCACTCGATCACGGGACGCGCGCTCGAGCGGCTCGCGTCCGCGGGCCTGGTGCAGCCGATCGAGATCAAGCCCATCGTGCAGCGCGCCGTCGACCGGATGATGCGCGACGTCTCGCCGCGCGCCTGAGCGCTCAGCCGCCGAGCTCGCGCTCGATCTCGGCGATGACGAGCGCCGGCCGCTCGTGGACGATCCAGTGCGTCGCGTCGGGAACGCGGACGACGCGAAGGTGCGGGACGAACTCTTCGAGGCCGTCGAGCAGCTCGACCGGCAACGCGATGTCGTTCTCCGCCCAGACGACGAGCGTCGGCGCGTGCGACATCACCGCCGCGGCGGGCAGCTCGACCCGCATCACGGCGTCGTCGTCGCCGCGCGGCGGACGCAACGGCGACGCACGGTAGTAGTTGCAGCCGCCGCGCAGGCCCTGGCGCCAGACCTCGCGGTAGCGCTCGCGCATCGTCTCGGTGAGCCAGCCGCCGCCGACATGGGCCGGATCGGCGGCGCCCATGTTGGTGAAGAACGGCCACAGGCGCGCAAAGTCGTCAGCGCTGAGCAGCGCTTCGGCGTCGGGGCGACAGAGGAAGTTCATGTAGGCGCTCGCCGCCTGCTGCTTCGGGTTGTGGCGCAGCTCGCGCAGGAACGTCGCGGGGTGCGGCGAATTGACGATGACGAGCCTGCCGATCGCCTCCGGCCGCTGCGCCGCGAGCCCCCACGCGAGCGCGCCGCCCCAGTCGTGGGCGACGAGCGCGGCGAGCTCGCCACCGAGCGCATCGATCAACGCCGAGATGTCGCCGACGAGATGCTTGGCGCGATACGCCTCGACGTCGGCCGGCGCCGACGAGCGCTCGTAGCCACGCAGGTTCGGCGCGACGCAGCGATAGCGCGTCGAGAAGTGCTCGAGGAGGCCATCCCAGACGAACGCCGCCTCGGGAAAGCCGTGCAGGAAGACGAGCACCGGGTCGCCGGTCGACCCCGCGCCGCGGCAGCTCAGCTCGATGCCGTTGCCGAGTGTGACCGTGAATGTCTCGATCATCGCCCGCCCTCCTCGTGCGCCCAGCCGTGCAGGACCCGCGCCGCGTCGCCGACGCCGACCCGGCTCAAGGCCGAGAACGGCGACAGCGACAGCTCGCTCTCGTCGGTCGCGACGCCGGCGAGGACGTCGCTGGCGGCGCGCAGCGCCGCGTCGGTGTCGCGTCGATTCAGCTTGTCGACCTTGGTGAGCAGCGCAAGCAGCTTGACCGAGCCGTTGGCGAGCCGCGGCGCGACGAAGCCGAGCAGCTGGCGATCGATCTCGGTGAAGCCGAGGCGCGCGTCGACCAGCACGACGATCGCGCTCAGGCTGCGCCGCACCGCGAGGTACTCGGCCATCACTTCCTGCCAGCGCAGCTTGGCGCCGCGCGCGACGGCGGCGTAGCCATAGCCCGGCAGGTCGGCGAACAGCGCATCCGCAGCGAGCTTCGGGCCCAGTTCGAACAGGTTGATGTGCTGCGTGCGACCGGGCGTCTTCGACGCGAACGCGAGGCGCTTCTGCTGCGTCAGCACGTTGATCGCGGTCGACTTGCCGGCATTCGAGCGGCCGACGAATGCGATCTCGGGCAGCTCGGTCGGCGGCAGCTCGGCGAGCGCGCTCGCGGTCGTGAGGAAGCGCGCGGTGTGCGCCCACGCGAGCGCCGCGCGCGTCGCGGTGTCGTCGTCGAAAGCGCCTTGGGCGGCCTCTGCAGGGGTCGGCATCGAGGTGCTCATGATCGCCGCGAAGCGGCCATTGTAAAATTCTGCGTTTTGGGACGAGGGACCGCGCCCTACATGAAGACCGTACCGAGCCTTCTTCGCTCGCTGATGCTCGCGTGCGCGAGTGTCGCGGCGCATGCCGCCGAACCCGCCGCGAGCGCGCCCGACCCTGCCAAGGGTGCCGCGCTCTCGGCGTCGGTCTGCGCCGCCTGCCACACCAACGACGGCTCGCGCGGCGTCGCCGCGAACCCGATCATCCAGGGCCAGCATCCCGACTACCTCGTCAAGCAGCTCGTGGAGTTCAAGGCCGGCAAGCGCGACAACCCGGTCATGAAGTCGATGGCGGCGCCGCTCAGCGAAGCCGACATGCGAAACGTCGCCGCGTTCTACGCGAGCAAGCAGGCCAAGCCCGGCTTCGCGAAGAACAAGGACCTCGTCGCCATCGGCGAGAAGCTCTACCGCGGCGGCAGCGCCGAGCGCGGCGTGCCGGCGTGCTCCGGCTGCCACGGCCCGAGCGGCGCCGGCATCCCCGCGCAGTACCCACGTCTCGGCGGCCAGCATGCCGATTACGTCGAAACGCAGCTGACGGCGTTTCGCAGCGGCGCGCGCCGCAACAACCCGGTGATGACCGCGGTCGCGGCCAAGCTCAGCGACCGCGAGATCAAGGCGGTCGCCGACTACGTCGCCGGCCTGCGCTGATCGGCGGCCGCGTCGGGCCTGAGCAGCAGCTGCTCGACGCCGTAGAGCTTGGCCAGCGCGGCGAGCTTGGCAGGCACACCGCGAACGACGAACGAGCGCCCCCACGCGATGGCGAGGCGCTCGATCTCGAGCAGGACGGCGAGCGCCGACGAGTCGAGGTGCTGCAGCGACGTCGCCTCGACGACCACCGGCCCTTCGCTGCCTTCGCTCTGCAATGCCTGCTTGAGCATCTGCAGCGTCACCCGCGCCTCGCGCGACGTCAGCGTTGCCGGCAGCAGCAACATCAGCTCTTCGTGGCCGCGGCCGCGGACTTGTTGCGCTCGGCGAGCTTGGCGATCAGGCCGTCGATGCCGTTGGCGCCGATCTCCTGCGCGAAGCTGTTGCGGTAGTTCTCGACCAGCCAGACCCCCATCACGTTGACGTCGTAGATCTTCCAGGCATCGCCGGCCTTCTCGAGGCGGTAGTCGAGCTGGATCGGATCGCCCTTGCCGCGAATCTCGGTGCGCACGACGACCTCGTTGTCGGTCGGCTGCGAGCGCATCGGCTTGAGCTCGACCGTCTGCTCGGCGCTGACCTGCGAGAGCGCGCCCGAGTAGGTGCGCACGAGCAGCAGCTTGAATTCGTCCTGCAGGCGCTTCTGCTGCTCTGGGCTCGCCTGCCGCCAGTAGCGGCCGACCGCCTGCGAGGTCATGCGCTGGAAATTGACGTAGGGCATCACCTTCTGGTCGACAAGCGCGATCACCTTGCGGATGTCGCCGGCACGGATCGTCTTGTCCGCCTTGACGGCCTCGAGGACGTCGGTCGAGACCTCCTTGATGAGAGCGTCGGGCGCCTTCGCTTGCGCATGCGCGCCGGTGGCGGCGACGGCGAGGACCGCCGCGGCGAGCCAGCCGCTGATTCTGGTCATGGACATGCTGTTTCCTTGTGCGGGATGGAGAACGGAGGGTGCGCGATGTTCAGGAACCCTGCTCGTCGCAGGGAACGCCCCTCGTCATCAGACAACGCACGACCTGCCGCCGGGGTTCACAGGGCCGGTTCAGCTCGGCGCGGACGCCGGCGCTGATGCGGGAGGCGGCGCGGGCGGTGCCGACGTCGGAGTTGCCGCGGCCGGCGGCGCGAGATTGCCTTCGGCGGCGCCCGCGGCGGCCGAAGCTGCCTCCTCGGGCGCCGAAGGTGTCTCCGGCACGTCGCCGTCGAACACCAGGCTGCGGCGGCGCTGCAGGTAGGCGTCGCGGACGAACGTGTACTTGTCGAGCGAGATGTCGTCGATGACGCGCGTCGCGCCGAGCAGCGCCGAACGCGTGTTGAGGATCTGCAGCACGGTCATGCCGACCTTGGTGCTCGTCTCGTCGAAGAACGCCGTCGGTGTCGCCTGCCAGTCGACCGGGAGCGCGACCGCGTCGCGCACGGTCGACGGCCCCAGGATCGGCAGAACCAGGTAGGCGCCGGCGCCGACGCCGTAGCGCCCGAGCGTCTGGCCGAAGTCCTCGTAGTGGTGCTCGAGGCCCATCTCGGAGGCGACGTCGAGGATCCCGAACAGGCCGAACAGCGTGTTGGCGCCGACCCGCGTCGCATCCTCGAAGCCGAGCTGGACCTTGCCCTGCAGCATGTTGTTGATCGCGGACCAGGCGTCGGCGAAGTTGTTGAAGAAGTTGCTGACGCTGCGGCGGACCGGCTGCGGGACGACGTTCGAGTAGGCGGTGGCAGCCGGGATCAGCACCGCCTTGTCGACGTCCTCGTTGAAGTTGAAGACCTTGCGGTTCCAGTTCTCCCACGGGTCGAGCTTCTGGCCGGGGCCGCCGCGGCCCTCGCGGATCGTCTGGCAGCCGACGAGCGCGATCGCGACGACGAGCGCCGCACCGATCCGCGCCGAACGCCGCCCAGGCAACTTCATTTCTTCCCTCCGCCGGGGCTCGAGGCGGCCGGTGCCGCCGTGCTGCCGGCGTCGGCGGCCTTGTTGAACAGGAACTGGCTGATCAGGCTCTCGAGCACGACTGCAGATTGTGTCTGTTTGATCTCGTCTCCGGGTGCCCACATCTTCTCGGATGCGCCCGGCTCGACGCCGATGTACTGGTCGCCGAGCAGTCCGGAGGTCAGGATCCGCAACGACGAGTCGGTCGGGAACTGGACGTCACGCTGGATCGCGAGCTCGACGACGCCCTGGTAGAGCTTCGGGTCGAGCTTGATCGACGCGACGCGACCGACGGTGACGCCGGCGCTGCGCACCGGCGCGCGAACCTTCAGCGCGCCGATGTTGTCGAAGTACGCGCGCAAGGTGTAGGTGTCGCCGCCGCTGAAGGTGCCGAGGTTGGCGGCCTTCAGCGCCAGGAAGACGAGCCCCGCCATGCCAAGCAGGACGAAGATGCCGACCAGCATTTCAACGCTTTTCTTGCCCATCTACGTTTCCGGTGTATGCGCGGTGAGTGAAGGCCGACGCCGCTACGGCGTCGAGAACATGAGCGCGGTGAGGACGAAGTCCATCATCAGCACCCCGAGCGAGGAGATGACGACGGTGCGCGTCGTGCCGTGGGCGACGCCCTCGGGGGTCGCCTCGGCCTCGTAGCCCTGGTAGAGCGCGATGAAGGTGCAGATGAAGCCGAACACGATGCTCTTGACGATGCCGTTGCCGATGTCGCGGCGGACGTCGACGCCCGACTGCATGATCGACCAGAAGTTGCCGGCGTCGACGCCGATCAGGAGCACGGCAACGACGTAGGCGCCGAGGATGCCGATCGACGAGAAGAGGATCGCGAGGATCGGCATCGAGACGATGCCGGCGAGGAAGCGCGGCGCGAGGACTCGGCTCCTCGGGTCGACCGCCATCATGTCCATCGCGGCGAGCTGCTCGCCGGCCTTCATCAGGCCGATCTCGGCGGTGAGCGACGTGCCGGCACGACCAGCGTAGAGGAGCGCCGTCACGACCGGCCCGAGCTCGCGCGTCAGCGACAGGTTGACGATGAGCCCGAGCGACTCGGCGGCACCGTACGTCACGAGCGCGTAGTACATCTGCAGCGCGAGGACGAAGCCGACCGCAAGCCCCGACGCGAGGATGATGACGAGCGAGAGGTTGCCGATCGCGTGGATCTGCGCGACGACGAGATACGGCCGCCGCAGCGCCGCCGGACAGGCACGCAGGATGTCGAGGAAGAACGTCGCGTGATGGCCGAGGATGCGCAGCACCTCGAGGGTGCGGCGGCCGACGGCGGCGATCGCCTCGCTCAAGCGTTCACTCCGAAGTCCTCGGCGAGTGGCGGCGCCGGATAGTGGAAGCGCACCGGGCCGTCGGGCTCGCCGCGGATGAACTGGCGCACCTCGGGATCCTCGGACGCTGCGAGCTGCTTCGGCGTGCCGTGGGCGACGACCTTGCCCTGCGACGACATCAGGTAGGCGTAGTCGCAGATCGAGAAGCACTCGTCGACGTCGTGCGAAACGATGATCGACGTCGCGCCGGTGGTGTCGTTGAGAGTGCGGATCAGGTTGGCGGCGATCGACATCGAGATCGGATCGAGGCCGGCGAACGGCTCGTCGTACATCAGGAGCTCGGGGTCGAGCGAGATCGCGCGAGCGAGCGCGACGCGGCGCGCCATGCCGCCCGAGAGGTCCGCGATGCGAAGTCCGGCAGCGCCGCGCAGGCCCACCGCGTTCAGCTTCATCAGCACGATGTCGCGGATCATCGCCTCCTCAAGGTCGGTGTGCTCGCGCAGCGGGAAGGCGACGTTGTCGAAGACCGACAGATCGGTGAAGAGGGCGCCGAACTGGAACAGCATGCCGAGCCGGCGGCGCAGCGCGAACAGCTGCGCGTCGTCGTGCGCATCGACAACGTCGCCGAAGACGCGCACCGTGCCCGAGTTCGTCGGGTGAACGCCGCCGATCAGCCGCAGCAGCGTCGTCTTGCCGCAGCCGGAGCCGCCGAGGATCGCCGTGACCTTGCCGCGGCCGAACGCCAGCGAGACGTCGTTGAGGATCGTCCGCCGCGTGTCGTAGCCGAAGACGACGTGGTCGATCTCGACCAGCGCGTCGCTCGGAGAGGGAACGGTGACCGGCGAGGGCTCTGCCATCAGCGAGGTAGCTCGCTGAAGCCCATGAGATGCTCGTCGATCGCGCGCGCAGCCTGCCGGCCCTCGCGCGCATTCGGCGCCAGCCGAATGCTGGTTCCATTCGCGCGCAGGGCGATCCGCGAAGGCCGGCTCATCGGGGCAGCTCGCTCGAACCCATCAGGTACTCGTCGACGGCACGCGCGGCCTGCCGGCCTTCGCGGATCGCCCAGACGACGAGCGACTGGCCGCGGCGGACGTCGCCGGCGGCGAAGACCTTGGCCACGCTCGTCGCATAGCCACCGGCGGCTTCGGTGCTCGCCTTCGCATTGCCGCGCGCGTCGCGCTCGACGCCGAACGCCTCGAGCAGGCTCGCGAGCGGGCTGACGAAGCCCATCGCGAGGAGGACGAGCTGGGCCGGAATGACCTGCTCCGTGCCGGGCACCTCCGTCATCTTGCCGCCCTGCCACTCGACGCGGACCGCCTTCAGCGCGCTGAGCTTGCCGCCTTCGCCGAGGAATTCCTTGGTCGCGATCGCGAACTCGCGCTCGCAGCCTTCCTCGTGGCTCGACGAGGTGCGCAGCTTGATCGGCCAGTACGGCCAGACCAGCGGCTTGTTCTCCTGCTCGGGAGGCATCGGCAGCAGCTCGAACTGCGTCACGCTCCTGGCGCCATGGCGGTTGCTGGTGCCGACGCAGTCGCTGCCGGTGTCGCCGCCGCCGATGACGATGACGTCCTTGCCGTCGGCGCGGATCTGGCGCTCGACGCTGCCGCCGGCATTGACCTTGTTCTGCTGCGGCAGGAACTCCATCGCGTAGTGGACGCCTTCGAGGTCGCGACCGGGCACCGGCAGATCGCGCGAGCGCTCGGCGCCGGCCGCGAGCAGCACGGCGTCGAACTCGGCGAGGAGCGCCTCGGCGCTCACGGTCTCGCGCGACCAGTCGGTCACGACCTCGCCCGCGGTCGGCGTGCCGACGCGAACCCCCGCGCGAAAGACGACGCCCTCGGCCGCCATCTGCGCGAGACGACGGTCGATGTGCGACTTCTCCATCTTGAAGTCGGGAATGCCGTAGCGCAGCAGCCCGCCGATCGCGTCGTTGCGTTCGAACACCGTGACGGCATGGCCGGCGCGCGCGAGCTGCTGCGCGGCGGCGAGCCCGGCCGGGCCGGAGCCGACGACGGCGACCGTCTTGCCGCTCCTCCTCGTCGCCGGACGCGGCACGACCCAGCCCTCGGCCCACGCGCGGTCGATGATCGCGTGCTCGATCGACTTGATGCCGACCGGATCGTCGTTGATGTTGAGCGTGCACGCCGCCTCGCACGGCGCCGGGCAGATGCGGCCTGTGAACTCGGGGAAGTTGTTGGTCGAGTCGAGCACCGCGAACGCCGTTCGCCAGTCGGCGCGGTAGACCAGGTCGTTGAAGTCCGGGATGATGTTGTTGACCGGGCAGCCGTTGTTGCAGAACGGGATGCCGCAGTCCATGCAGCGCGCGCTCTGCACCTTGGCATCGTCCTCGCTCAGCGTGAGGATGAATTCGCGGTGGTTCTTGACGCGCTCGGGGACCGGCTCGTGGTCCTCCTCCACGCGCGCGAAGTCCATGAAGCCGGTGACGTTGCCCATCCCTCTTTCCGTCGCTGTTCTTGTCGCCCCGCCGCCGACTACTTGGCGACGATTTTCACCGTCTTGCCTGCGGTGCGGGCCTTGGCGATCGCGTCCTCGGCGGCGGTCGACGCGCGCATCTCGCCGAGCGCGGTCATCGCCTTCATGCTGATCTCGGCGAGCGCGCGCTTGTACTCGTTCGGGAAGACCTTGACGAACTTCGGCAGCGCCTCGTCCCAGTGGTCGAGGATCTCGCGCGCGCGCAGGCTGCCGGTCCACTGGTGGTGGTCGCTGATGAGCGTCTTGAGAAGCACCTCGTCGGCCTGCTCGCGATGCCAGATCGCGCGCTCGAGCGACTTCTCCTGCTCGGCGACAGGCAGGACGCGGCCGAGCGAAACCATCGCCGTGTTGCAGCGCGAGGCGAAGCGGCCGTCCTCGTCGTAGACGTAGGCGATGCCGCCGCTCATGCCGGCGGCGAAGTTGCGCCCGGTCTTGCCGAGGACGACGACGGTGCCGCCGGTCATGTACTCGCAGCCGTGGTCGCCGGTGCCTTCGACGACTGCGGTCGCGCCCGAGAGACGCACCGCGAAGCGCTCGCCGGCGACGCCGCGCAGGAACGCCTCGCCGCTGGTCGCGCCGTAGAGCACGGTGTTGCCGACGATGATGTTCTTGGTCGCGTCGCCACGGAAGTCGATGCTCGGCCGGATCGCGAGGCGTCCGCCCGACAGACCCTTGCCGGTGTAGTCGTTGGCGTCGCCGATCAGATAGATCGTGATCCCCTGCGCGAGGAAGGCGCCGAAGCTCTGTCCACCGGTGCCTTCCATCTGGATGAAGATCGTCTGGTCGGGAAGGCCCTGCGGATGGCGGCGAATCAGCTCGCCCGAGAGCATCGCGCCGACGGTGCGGTTGACGTTTCGCACGTGCTCGAGGATCTGCACCTTCTCGCCGCGCTCGAGCGCGGGAGCGCACTTCTCGATCAGGCGGATGTCGAGCGCCTTCGCCAGGCCGTGGTCCTGCGCCTCGAGGTGGCGGCGCGCGACCTCGGGAGGCGCCATCGGCGCCTGCAGCAGGCGGCTGAAGTCGAGGCCGCGCGCCTTCCAGTGCGCAATGCCCCTCTTCGTGTCGAGCAGGTCGACGCGGCCGATCAGCTCGTCGAACGTGCGCACGCCGAGCTCGGCCATGATCGCGCGCGCTTCCTCGGCGACGAAGAAGAAGAAGTTCACGACGTGCTCGGGCCGGCCCGCGAACTTCGCGCGCAGCACCGGGTCCTGCGTCGCCACCCCCACCGGGCAGGTGTTGAGGTGACACTTCCTCATCATGATGCAGCCCTCGGCGATGAGGGGCGCGGTCGCGAAGCCGAACTCGTCGGCGCCGAGCAAGGCGCCGATGACGACGTCGCGACCGGTCTTCATCTGGCCGTCGGTCTGGACGCGGATCCGCCCGCGCAGCCGGTTCAGCACCAGCGTCTGCTGGGTCTCGGCGAGGCCGAGCTCCCACGGCGTTCCTGCGTGCTTGATCGAGCTCCACGGCGATGCACCGGTGCCGCCGTCGTGGCCGGCGATGACGACGTGGTCGGCCTTCGCCTTGGCGACGCCGGCGGCGACCGTGCCGACGCCGACCTCGGACACGAGCTTGACGCTGATGCTGGCGCGCTGGTTGACGTTCTTCAGGTCGTGGATCAGCTGCGCGAGGTCCTCGATCGAATAGATGTCGTGGTGCGGCGGCGGCGAGATGAGGCCGACGCCGGGAACCGAGAAGCGGAGCTTGCCGATGTACTCGCTGACCTTGCCGCCGGGCAGCTGCCCGCCCTCCCCGGGCTTGGCGCCTTGCGCCATCTTGATCTGCAGCTGGTCGGCCGAGACGAGGTACTCGGTCGTGACGCCGAAGCGGCCGGAGGCGACCTGCTTGATCTTCGAGCGCAGCGAGTCGCCCTGCTGCAACGGAAAGTCGACGACGATGTCGCCCTGGCCGATGACGTCGGAGAAGTGCGCGCCGTCGGCGATCGTCTCGCCCCTCATCTCGGCGCGGTAGCGCGCCGGGTCCTCGCCGCCTTCGCCGGTGTTCGACTTGCCGCCGATCCGGTTCATCGCGACGGCCAGCGTCGCGTGCGCCTCGGTCGAGATCGAGCCGAGCGACATCGCGCCGGTCGCGAAGCGCTTGACGATCTCGGCCGCGGGCTCGACCTCGTCGATGGGAATCCGCTTCACGGGATCGACGACGAACTCGAACAGGCCGCGCAGCGTCATCAGCCGCGTCGACTGGTCGTTGATGATCCGCGCGTACTCCTGGTACGTCTCGTAGCGGTTGGCGCGAACGCCGTGCTGGAGCTTGGCGATCGCGTCGGGCGTCCACATGTGCTCTTCGCCACGGACGCGCCACGCGTACTCGCCGCCGGCGTCGAGCATGCCGTCGAGCACCGGGTCGGCGCTGAATGCGGCGCGGTGCATGCGGATCGCCTCCTCGGCGATGCCGAAGATGTCGACGCCGCCGACCTGGCTCGCGGTGCCGCGAAAGTACTTGTCGACGAGCGACTTCTCCAGACCCACTGCCTCGAACAGCTGCGCGCCGCAGTACGACATGTACGTCGACACGCCCATCTTCGACATGATCTTCGACAGGCCCTTGCCGATCGCCTTGACGTAGTTGGCGTTCGCCTTGTCGACGCCGAGGTCGGCCGGCAGGTCCTTCTGCAGCGCGGCGAGCGTCTCGAACGCGAGATACGGATGGACCGCCTCGGCGCCGTAGCCGGCGAGCACCGCGAAGTGGTGGACCTCGCGCGCCGAGCCGGTCTCGACGACGAGCCCCGCGGTCGTCCGCAGCCCCTCGCGCACGAGGTGCTGGTGCACTGCGGAGAGCGCGAGCGGCGCCGGAAGCGCGACGTGGTCGCGGCCGAGCGCGCGGTCGGTGAGGATCAGGATGTTGTGGCCGCTCCGGATCGCATCGACGCTCTCGGCGCACAGCGACGCGAGCTTGGCCTCGACCGCCTCGGCGCCCCACACGAGCGGGTAGGTGATGTCGAGCTCGTAGCTCTTGAACTTGGCGCCGGTGTGGCCGGCGATCGCGCGCAACCGCGCCATGTCGCCGGCGTCGAGGATCGGTTGCGCGACCTCGAGCCGCATCGGCGGATTGACGGCGTTGATGTCGAGCAGGTCCGGCTTGGGGCCGATGAACGAGACGAGCGACATCACGATCGACTCGCGGATCGGATCGATCGGCGGGTTGGTGACCTGCGCGAACAGCTGCTTGAAGTAGTTGTACAGCGGCTTGTTCTTGTCGGAGAGGACGGCGAGCGGCGAGTCGTTGCCCATCGAGCCGACGCCCTCCTCGCCCGCTTGCGCCATCGGGCTCATCAGGAACTTGATGTCTTCCTGCGTGTAGCCGAACGCCTGCTGGCGGTCGAGCAGCGACTCGGAGAACTCGCGCGTCGCCGGGCCTTCGGGCAGGTCCTCGAGCTTGATGCGGACGCTGTCGACCCACTGCCGGTACGGCTTGGCGAACGCGAACTGATTCTTCAGCTCCTCGTCGTCGACGATTCGGCCCTGCTCGAAGTCGATCAGGAACATCTTGCCGGGCTGCAGCCGCCACTTCTTGACGATCCTACCTTCGGGGATCGGCAGCACGCCGCTCTCGGAGGCCATGACGACGAGGCCGTCGTCGGTGACGCAGTAGCGCGCGGGGCGAAGGCCGTTGCGGTCGAGCGTCGCGCCGATCTGGCGGCCGTCGGTGAAGACCATCGCCGCCGGGCCGTCCCATGGCTCCATCATCGACGCGTGGTACTCGTAGAACGCACGCCGCCGAGCGTCCATGCCGGTGTGCTGCTCCCACGCCTCGGGGATCATCATCATCACCGCGTGGGCGAGCGAGTAGCCGCTCATCGTCAAGAGCTCGAGCGCGTTGTCGAACGTCGCGGTGTCGCTCTGGCCCTCGAACGTGATCGGATAGAGCTTGTGCAGATCGGTGCCGAGCACCGGCGACTTCATGACGCCCTCGCGCGCGCGCATCCAGTTGAAGTTGCCCTTGACGGTGTTGATCTCGCCGTTGTGCGCGACCATCCGGTACGGGTGCGCGAGCGGCCACTCGGGG
>Ga0207689_10003660_pt1 | contig 14021 bp, 12 predicted proteins | sample KBSMisM52_FD_184312 | JGI IMG/M metagenome (GOLD analysis project Ga0207689, IMG submission 184312) | Miscanthus rhizosphere microbial communities from Kellogg Biological Station, Michigan, USA - KBS Miscanthus M5-2 (SPAdes) (version 2) | ecosystem: Host-associated > Plants > Roots >... | reverse complement strand
GTTTGTGTGAGGCACGGGACCAGGCGTTCCAGCGTTCGCTGCCGAGCTTCGGTTATGGCCACCCCGTTCTGCACGAGCTCACCATCCCAAGCCGAGACCTCGCGGTCGCTTGTGCGCAGCGCGGCGTTGCGCTGCTTCAGAGCACGGTTGTAGCGAGTCCAATGCAAACCAAAGGTTGGTTCCACGTGGAACACCAACCAGTCGAGCCAGCGTCGCCGCCGTTCTGGACCTTGATCAACGAGCTTGTGAACCTCGGGATCGATTGCCTGGACGGGAAGCACGCCGGTGAGCTCGAGCAAGGACAGCGCATTCGCGCCGTCGATTCTGGCGCGTGTGCCGCCATCTGCGCCGACCTCGACGCCGGCGCGTTTGGGAGGCAAGTCGTCCGTGCAGCCGAATACGGTGAGCTTCGGCTGGTGGTACCGGATAAGCCGCTCGGTACTGCGCGTCCTGAAAGATCGGCCGCGGCCCAAGAGGAATATCGCCTCGAGAATCGATGTTTTGCCGGCCCCGTTTTCCCCGGCAATGAGATTGAGCTCCGGGGAAAACTCGAGCACCGCTGATTCGATACAGCGCAGATTCTCGACACGCAGCTCGGCTAGTGACATCAGAGCCGCGTCGAAAGGCGGCGGCTTAAAGCCGCATCGGCATCACGACGTACTTGCAATTCGTCGTGCCCGCCGCGCGCACCAGGCAGCTGCTGTTGCCATCTGTCAGGCCTAACACGACCTTGTCCGAATCCACGGCAGCCAGAGCATCGAGCAAGTAAGTGACATTGAAGCCGATCTCGACCTCATCGCCCTTGTACGTGACCTCAACCTGATCCTCGGCTTCTTCCTGTTCGGGGTTATGTGCCTGGATCGTGATGAGATCTGACTTCAAATTGATGCGAACTCCGCGATACTTCTCGTTTGAGAGAATCGCCGTCCGCTGCAACGCCTGGCGCAGGCCTTCGCGGTCCGCTTCGACCTGCTTCGTGGGATTCGCGGGAATGACACGGCCATATTCGGGGAAACGGCCGTCAATAAGCTTCGAAGTGAAGCGAATGTCGCCAATCTGGGCTCGAACGTGGCTGGTCCCAATTCCAAGGTCTACGCTGCCATCTCCGCCCAAAATGCGTTGAAGTTCGAGGACACCCTTGCGCGGGAGGATGACCTGTTGATTGTTTTTGGCCTTTGTCTCGAGCTCCGCCTCGCAAAGCGCCAGGCGATGTCCATCGGTGGCCACTGCACGCAGCAGCTTTCCATCGGTTTCGAGCAGAAGTCCGTTCAAATAGTAGCGAACGTCTTGCTGTGCCATCGAAAAGTGAGTCTTGTCGATCAAACGTCTGAAATCTCCCTGCGAGAGAGTCAGCGTTTGCTGGGCATTGATTTCCTCGACGATAGGAAACTCTGCCGCCGGCAGTGTCGATAACGTGAAGCGCGATTTTCCCGCCTTGATCGAGACACGTTCGCCGTCAGTCGCGATCGTTACCGCCGTTTTCTCGGGAATGGCCCGGAAGATATCGAGCAGCTTACGGCCAGGAACGGTGATATCGCCGGGCTGCTGAACCGTGGCGTCGCCGGTAGCAACGAGCTCCACCTCGAGATCCGTACCGGTCACGCTGACCCGATTGTTCCGCGCAGCGAGCAGCACATTGGAGAGCACGGGCATTGTCTGCCGACGTTCGACGACTCCAATAACGCTTTGCAGGGGGGTGAGGATTTGCTCACGGGTCGCGGAGAGCTTCATGCGATTGCCTTCTGTTCTTAAAGATTTAAAGCCAGTAGTAGTAGCAGTAGAGCCTGTGGACAGTTGGGATAACCCCAAATGTGTGCTCTGCATCAATCCCTTATCGTCGTCTCGGTCACTGGATCAAGTTACTCACACCCTGCTGATCCCCTGTGCATCAACTGTGGATTGTTTTATCCACAATTCTATCCACAGGCACTCCACAGTCATCCAGTCAGGGTTCTCAACAGGTTTTGATAATCCTCACCGACGCGTTGTTCAGCGACGCGCAATTCCCGGATACGCCCGCAGGCATGCAACACGGTGGTGTGATCACGCCCACCAAATGCATCGCCAATTTCCGGAAGGCTGTGCGTCGTCAATTCTTTCGCCAGTGCCATCGCAACCTGGCGTGGACGTGCGATGGAACGACTGCGTCGTTTCGAAAGCAGATCTGCCACGCGCACTTTGTAGTAGTCGGCCACTGTCTTCTGAATATTTTCGATAGTGATCAATTTCGCCTGCAATGTCAGCAGGTCTTTCAACGCTTCTTTCGTGAAATCCAGTGTGATGGCTTTTCCGGTGAACCGCGAGTTGGCGATCACGCGTTTCAACGCGCCCTCGAGCTCGCGCACGTTCGAGCGGATGCGCTTGGCGATGAAGAACGCAACTTCCTCGGGAAGAATGACGTTCGCCGCTTGTGCTTTGCCGATGAGAATCGCCACGCAGGTTTCGAGTTCGGGCGGTTCGATCGCAACCGTGAGACCCCATCCGAAGCGGGATTTCAAGCGTTCTTCGAGGCCTGATACTTCTTTGGGATAACGATCCGCGGTGACGATGACCTGCTGCTGACCTTCGAGCAGCGCGTTGAACGTATGAAAAAACTCTTCCTGCGAGCGATCCTTGTTCGCGAAGAATTGAATGTCGTCGATGAGCAGCGCATCGAGTGAGCGATACGCCGTCTTGAACTCGTTCATCTTGTTGTGCTGAAGCGCGATGACCATGTCACTCACGAATCGCTCGGAGTGTATGTACGCGACGCGCGCTTCCGGATCCCGCGCCTTGATGGTGTGACCCACAGCCTGCATGAGATGCGTCTTGCCGAGACCGACGCCGCCGTAGATGAACAGCGGGTTGTAAGCGCGCCCAGGATTCTCGGCGACCTGAACTGCGGCGGCTTTGGCGAGCTGGTTGCTCTTGCCCTCGACGAAGCCGTTGAACGTGAAATCCGGGTTCAGCCGGACACCTACGACAATGCCTTCGCTGCGCTTGGGCCGTACCGTGCCGTTGGCATCGGTCACCGGCAATCGCACCGTGTCGGGTCCGCGCGAGCCCACCTCCACCGTCACGATCGGCGCATCGCCCTCCACGAAGCGGCGCACGATCTCACCGAGACGCGACAATAAGTGGGCGTTGACCCAGTCGACCGCGAATCGGTTGGGAGCCAGGAGTTTCAGCGCGCCACTGCTTTCCACGGCCTGCAGCGGGCGGACCCACATGTTGAAATGCTCACCTGGCAGTTCGTCCTCCAGGGCGCGCATGCAGCGCGTCCAGAGCGTGCCGCCATCCAGCTGTGAAGTATCGCGAGTCGCTGCAGTCACAGATGGATCCGTTTGGGACTCTGGCCGGAAAAAAGGGTGCGAAGTCTAGCCTTTCCTGACCGGATTGTATTGACACCCGGACTGCCCGCTGCGTAACCTTCCCGCCCTTTTTTCCGGGATATCAGCGGCTTCGGGCCGATCACCATGAAACGCACTTATCAGCCGAGCAAGATCAAGCGCAAACGCGCCACGGGGTTTCGCGCCCGCATGAAGACCACAGGCGGGAAAAAGGTTCTTGCGCGCCGCCGCTCCAAGGGACGCAAGAAGATCGTTCCCTAAAGACCGGGAGCTCGTCTTCAAGCGGGCCGCATGCAGCCCACTCCACGTCGATTAGGTTTTGGTCCGCAGCTGCGCCTGCGCAGCAAGCTGCAGTTCGACGCGATCTACGCGGGCGGACGGCGTATCGATGACCGCTTCTTTGCGCTGCGCGTGAAACCCAATGGTCTTGCGCATCCCAGGATCGGGCTGGCGGTCGCGGTGAAAACCGCAGGCAACGCCGTTGCGCGCAATCGGCTTCGGCGCCAGATCCGCGAGAGCTTTCGTCTCGCGCAATTCGATCTTCCGGCGGTCGACATCGTGGTGGCCGCAAAATTTTCCGCGCGTGAAGCACCAGCGACAACGCTGCGTGCTAGCCTCGCGACCCTTTGGCAACGCGTCGCTACGACATGCGCTACGTCCTGAAATATCTGATTCGCGGGTACCAGCTCGCCATCAGCCCATTGTTGGGGCCGAGCTGCCGCTTCTATCCGTCGTGCTCGCAATACGCGATCGAGGCCATCGAAGCACACGGCTCCCTGCACGGCACGTGGCTCACGATGAAGCGCATTTCCCGTTGTCACCCCTGGCATGAAGGCGGATTCGATCCGGTACCCGGTTGTTCAAAACATTCGCATGACTAACAACATTCGCGTCTTTCTGTGGCTGGGACTCGCGCTCGCCCTTTGGCTCAACTACTCGCAGTGGCAGATGGATTACGGTCCGAAGCCGACCCCGGTCGTTAGCGACACCTCCGGTCAGACTGGCGCCACTAGCGCTCCAAAGCCGGCCTCATTAGAGGAAATTGTTCCGCAGGCGGCTCAAACCACGCCGCAAGGCGCTGTTCCCGCCGCAGGCTCCGTGCCGGTCGCGGCACCCGATGCCACCGCCCCTGCAGCGGTCGAAACCGCGGGTACCGTGCGCGTCACCACCGATGTGCTGGTGCTCGACATCGACCTCAAAGGCGGCACGCTGGTCTATGCCGAATTACCGGGTTATCCGGTCGTCAAAGGCCAGCCGGAACCGGTGGTCCTGTTCAATCGCGACTCGGCAGCGACTAACTACGTTCTGCAGACCGGCCTGAGTGGTGCCACGCCAGCGGATCGGCGGCCGACGCACATCGAGATATTTACCGCCGCTGCCCAGAAGTACGAGCTCGCGCCCGGCCAGGACGAACTACGAGTGCCGCTCACGTGGACCGACGGCAATGGCGTCACCGTCACCAAGACCTACGTGTTTCGCCGCGGTATGTTCGCCGTCGGCATCGAGTATTCCATCGCGAATCAGTCGCCGGGTCCGTGGGTCGTTCACTCGTATGCGCGTATCGCGCGTACGGACGCCCCGGTCGAGAGATCGATGTTTCATGTGGAGAGCTACGCGTTCCGCGGTCCAGCGATGTGGGCCGTGCAAAAGAACGAGCCCGGTGCGAAGAATCACTACCGCCGACTGAAGATCGACAAGCCTGACGATCAGCGCCCGGTCGAAGTGAAGGGCGGCTGGCTGGCCGGCATGCAGCACCATTTCGTGAGTGCGATCGTCCCTGACGCCGCGAAGACCTACACCTATTCGCTCGAAGCGCGCGACCGCCTCTACATTCTCGGCGCGATGGGTCCGGCAGAAGTCGTGGCACCCGGCACCACGGGCGTACTCAAGGAAACTGTTTTCGTCGGGCCGAAGCTGCAGAAGCAGTTGGAATCGGTGCATGAGGAACTGAGTCGCGTCGCCGACTACGGCGCCCTCACGCTGCTGTCGAAGCCGCTGTTCGCGATGCTCGAGTTCGCACACTCGTTCGTGCGCAACTGGGGCCTGGCCATCATCCTGGTCACCTTCCTGCTGAAACTGCTGTTCTATCCGCTGTCCGAGAAAGCCGGGCGCTCGATGGCACGCATGCGCGCGCTCGCGCCGCGCATGAAGGTGCTGCAGGAAACCTACAAGGACGACCGCACCAAGCTCGGCCAGGCAACCATGGAGTTGTACAAGACCGAGAAGGTAAATCCGGTCGCCGGCTGCCTGCCCATGATCATCCAGATGCCGGTGTTCCTGGCGTTCTACTGGGTGCTGCTCGAAAGCGTGGAAATGCGCCAGGCTCCGTTCTTCGGCTGGATCAACGATCTGTCGGCTCGTGATCCCTACTTCATTCTTCCGCTGCTCAATGGTCTCGCGATGTGGGGTCAGTCCAGGCTGAACCCGCCGCCGCCGGATCCGATGCAGGCCAGAATTTTCCAGCTGATGCCCATCGTGTTCACAGTCATGTTCTCGTTCTTCCCCGCGGGCCTGGTGATGTACTGGGTGACGAACACCGGTCTGTCGATACTTCAGCAGTGGAACATCAACCGGAAGAACGCGCTTGACGATACGGCGCGCAAAAAACGCGGCTGAAGTGCGCCTGGCGCGCAGGAAGTAGCGCGACTCGTTGTCGGCCACTCCCTCGCTTTGTGCCGCGCTGCAGCGCGCGGCAACGGGCGTAGACTCCAACCGCGCGGCGCTCAGCCGCGTTTTGCATGAGTCATCCCGACACCATAGTGGCAGCGGCATCACCGCCCGGACGCGGCGGCATCGGGGTCGTGCGCGTCTCGGGACCAAGAGCGCCGCAAATCGCGGCGACGCTGGTCGGCGAACTACCGGTCGCGCGCCACGCCACCTTGTCCCGTTTCCTCGATCGCGAAGGCAATCCGATCGACATAGGGATCGCGCTGTTCTTTCCCGGCCCGCTTTCCTATACCGGTGAGCATGTCGTCGAGCTGCAGGGCCATGGCGGCCCGGTGATCGTCGAGCAACTCATCGAGCGATGCCTGGAGCTCGGAGCACGTCGGGCGCGGCCGGGCGAATTCACCGAGCGCGCATTCCACAACGACAAGATCGACCTGGCGCAGGCCGAGGCCGTCGCCGACCTCATCGATGCGGGATCGCGCGAAGCCGCTCGCGCCGCCATGCGTTCCCTACAGGGCGAATTCTCGAGCATGGTGCAGGGCCTCACCGACGCGCTGATAGATCTCCGTACCTACGTCGAAGCGGCCATCGATTTCCCCGAAGAAGAGGTCGACTTTCTTGGCGATGAGGAATTGCGCGAACGCCTAGCTACTGTGCGCGGGCATTTCGATGGCATTGTAAAAGCAGCGAGCCAGGGCCGGCTGCTGCGCGATGGTATGACGGTGGTGCTCGCCGGCCGCCCGAATTCCGGCAAGTCCAGCCTGCTCAACCGCCTGGCTGGTTACGAGGCGGCCATCGTCACGGCCATTCCGGGCACCACGCGCGACGTGCTGCGTGAGCGCATCGACATCGACGGCCTGCCGCTGCACGTGCTCGACACCGCCGGCCTGCGTGACTCGGACGACGTGGTCGAAAAAGAAGGTGTGCGGCGTGCGTCGGCCGAAATGTCACGCGCCGATCGCGTGCTGTTCGTCATCGACACGGCCGACGATCCGGAGGGCCGCGCATTCCACGGCGAAAAAGCGCGACTGCCCGCGGACGTGCCTGTGACGCTGATATTCAACAAGATAGATCTGGCCGCGGGCCTGCCCATTGCCGACACCATTTCGGGTCCGCCACGCCTTCATGTCTCCGCGGCCACGGGTGTGGGCCTGGATTTGCTGCGTGCGCACCTGAAAGACAGCGTCAGCTTTCAAACCGCGGGCAACGGCAGCATCTCCGCGCGGCGACGGCATCTGGAGGCGCTCGCGCTCGCGCGCGACTGCGTCGAGACCGCGGCGCGCAAGCTCGAGGAACACCGCGCCGGCGAGCTCATCGCCGAAGACCTGCGCCAAGGCCAGAAGGCGCTGGAGGCAATTACTGGAATCTTTACCGCGGATGACTTGTTAGGCCGTATATTCGGCTCGTTCTGCATAGGTAAATGACATGTGGGTAGGTAACCGCTGTTTGCCGCCGAGAGACGTGCAGCTCGCGCTGGAGAGCCTGTTCGGCCACTCCGTCAGCCACATCAAGGTCATTCAATACAGCATCTTCGTTCGCTTTCACTGGCGCGCGATCGCCACCACGCGGACCAACCGCATCTACCTGCGCGGCAGCGGCAAAGAATTCTTCGCCGATGGCCCGCTGGTGCTGCACGAGTACTTCCATGTCATTCGTCAGTGGGCGACCGGCGATCTCACCGTTCCGCGTTACCTGCTGGAATGTTTCCGCCGTGGCTACTGGGACAATCGCTACGAAATCGAAGCGCGCGAGTACACCTCGTCGGAAATCTTCCGCTATCGCGCGCTGCTCGCGCAGCACCGCGCGGCGACTCTGCCGCCGGGGGTTCTCTCCATCCGGAAACAGTCGGCCTAGCCCAGCAGGGCTTCACGCCGGTAGAGCCGGCCGGCGATGTAGGTGAGGATCGCGCCGTATATCAGCGTGCTGCCCACCGACACCATCATGTGCAGCGGCTCGATTTCCTCGGCGCGCACGACCGTGGTCATCAACAAGTGCTGGCTCAGGAAGGGCACGAACATGAGCGAGAGCTTGGGCTGCAGCCCTAACAAGCCGGCAAAGATCAGCGGTAGCGTCGGCACGGTGATCACGAGTTGCAGGTAGGTCTGCGCCTCGCGATAAGTCTTGGCGAATGCAGAGATGATCGTGAGATAGGCAGACCCGAAGAGAATGAGCGGTGCGCAACACGCCACCATCTGCGCGGCAGCCGCGGGACCGAGATTCGCGGTGATTCCGAGCTGCTCGAGTCCCACGAAGCTCATGGCTACGGCGAACATCGCTACGGTGAGCACCAACGATATGAGCATGTACGCACCGGCGGCCGCGATCTTGCCGTAGATCAGATGCTCGCGAGGCACGGGCGACGTCAGCAGCATTTCGAGCGAACCGCGTTCGCGTTCGCCGGCGGTGGCGTCGATGGCGAGATACAGGCCGCCGAACAGCATCGACAGCAGCACCAGGTAGGTCATCATGTTGAGCACCAGTGCCGAACGGCCGCTGGGTGTCGACACGTCGATCTCCTGCACGGAAATCGGCAGCACCGAAATCGGGTCGATGCCGCGCGCGAGGAAACGCAGCTGCGCAATTTCAATGCCGTAGTTCGACACCAGTGCGCGCACGCGACCGACGCCGCGCCGCTCGAAGCCGCGCGAACTATCGGAATAGAGAACCACCGGCGCCGGCTGGCCCTCTTGCAGGCGTGCGCCGAAATCCGCGGGGATCTCCAGGATGATCTTGTGGGTCTGCGTCATCACCGCGCTGCGCGCCGCGGTCTCGTCGAGCTCCACTTTGACGATGTCGACGCCGCGGGCGCTTAAGTAGTCGATGAGATTGGGCGCATTCTCTGAATGCGTCACCGCCACGACGATGTTCTCGTCGGACTGCGTCTCGGCGTGCGAGATGCTGAACTGCACCAGCCCCGCGACCAGGATGGGACTGATGACCGGCCCGAACACCAGCGCTGACAGCAGCGTGCGTTTGTCGCGCAGATTTTCGCGGAATTCCTTGCGGAACACCGCCCAGATGCCGCGAAGGCTCATTGGCCCTCACCACCATCGTCGTGCATCAGTCCCACGAAGGCGTCTTCGAGCTGGCTGTTCGCAGACATGGCGCGGATATCCGCCAGCGCGCCGGCGGCCACCACTTTTCCGCCGTTGATCACCACGACCTCGTCGCAGAGCTGATCCACTTCCTGCATGACGTGGCTCGAGAACAGCACGCAATGACCGGCATCGCGAAGCTGACCCAGCAGCTTGCGCAGGTTGCGTACCGCCATCACGTCCAGCCCGTTGGTGGGTTCGTCCAGCAACACATTGCGCGGCCGGTGCACCAGCGCGCGCGCCAGCGCGGTCTTGAGTTTCTGCCCCTGCGAGTACCCTTTCGCGAGGCGATCGGCGAACGGCTGCATCTCCAGCATCTCGATGAGCTCGGCCGCGCGCGCACCGCGCTCTTCCCGGCTCAGGCCATGCAACTCACCGAAATAGGCGATGTTCTCGCGCGCCGTGAGATTGCCGTAGACGCCGGCGCCGTGTGACAGCACACCGATCGCGCGGCGAGCGGCGAGCGGATCGGCCGCCACGCTCTTGCCGTCGACGAACGCATCGCCAGCGTCCGGCGTGAGGACGGTGTACAGCATGCGCAGCGTGGTGGACTTGCCGGCGCCATTCGGGCCTAACAACCCGGTTATCTGCCCGTCACGCGCGCTGAAACTCACGTCGCGCACCGCGGCGATTTTGCCGAATGACTTGACCAGGCCTCGAGCTTCTAACATGACGTTTCCGGCTCGTTCAGGGCGCCGGCCCGGCCAGCGTGATGAAGAACGGCATGGGTTTGAGCTTTTCCGTGCAATTGGTGTCGAGCGCTTTGGCGCTGCCCGCAGCCACGAAATTGCCGATGATGCGGTCGATGCAGGGAGTACTGAGTTGTCCGTGGCCGTGGCCGGCAACGATCACATGTTTGCTGTCGGCGAATGCTCGCTGCGCAAGCTTGGCGTATTCGGGCGGCGTCACCGGGTCGTCAGCCCCGGATAGCAGCAGCGCCGCCGCGTCACTCTTGAATGGCGCGTGAAGGTCTTTGTCGACCACGCCTTTCGGCCAGTCCTTGCAGGCCTCGACCAGCTGCTGAACCTGCTCGGAGCCCATATGCGTGGCGCCGAGCGCGGTCAGATCGAGTTTCGAAATATCGATGAGCGGCGCGTCTTCGCTGCAAGCGACGCTGTTGTGCATGCCGTAAGCGAAGGATGCCTCCAGCGAATGCGCGAACACACGGAACTGGCTCGCGAGCGGTGTGAAGTTGCCCTCGTGCGTCGCCAGGTGCAGCGACAGTGGCAATAGCGCCGCCTGATCGTCGTTGTAGCTGGCAAATCTCAACACGGCGGACAAGTGCTGCGTAGTGAAGTCGAAATTGATGGGCCGCCCCGTGGCGACATCGCTGACCATGGTCTTTGCCGGCATGGCGCTGAGTTGCGCACGCAACGCATGGTAGTCGGCGGTCGGATCGGTGAACGCCTTGGCGCATGCCGCATCGCGCGTACAGCGCGCGAGGATGCGCTCGAGCGCACGCTCTGCGTCGATGGCGATCGCTGGGCCGAGCACCACTTCGGGATTCACCACACCATCGAGGATTACGGTTCGCGTGGCCTTCGGATAGCGGCGCGCATAGTGCTGCGCCACGCGCGTTCCGTAGGAGTTGCCGTAGAGATTGATCCGTTCGTAACCGAGCAATTGCCGCACCTGATCGAGATCACGCACCGCCACGCTGGTGGTGTACATGCGCAGATCGGATTTCTTGGTGAGCTCGTCGCGGCATCTGACGTTGTCGGGCCCCACTTCCACATCGTCGATGCGCTCGAAAAGATTCTTGTTGCCGTAGTCGCAATCGAGGCGGTGCGAGCGGCCAGTGCCGCGCTGGTCCACGAGAATGATGTCCCGGTCGCGGCGCACGCGCTCGAACGAGCCGGCGGAAGAGGTGTACAGGTCGACGGACGAAGTGCCCGGACCGCCCGCGATGAGGAACAGGGGGTCGGGCTTCTTGTTGAGGCTGATGGCCGGGACGCGCGCGACGAATAGTTCGATGGTGCGCCCTCTGGGCTCATCCGGATTTTCGGCAACGCTGATGCTCGCGCATTCGGCGGTCAGCGCCAGCATGCGTGCCGGGTGTTCCAGACGACAGGGTTTGAGCGTTGGCGGCGGGAGCGCCTCGGCCAGCGCGGCAAAGCCGAGAAATCCTGCCAGGGCGCAAAGTCGCATCATGCGGCGCGCAGGATACATGGTCACGGGCTGCGCCCGGAATTCAATCCCGGCTGCGCCGGGTCCATGAATATGAAAAGGGCACGTACCTCGCGATACGTGCCCTTCAGCTTAGGTGTTCTCCGCCTAGGTACGGTCCTGGGCGTCGTGCTTCTGCCGATAGATGCGACGCGACTGCTGGTTCTCTTCGTGCTGCAGATGAGCACGTTCGCGCGCGGTTACGACGCCATCAGACTTGGCGCGATTTTCAACGCGGATCACGTGCGCCTGGCCGGCAACGAGGCGGCGCGTCTCGGGGCGCGTGAGCTCACCGCTCGCCACGCCGTTTTGAATGCGCTGGCGCTGGTTGTGTTCGCGCTGGTCGATGCGCGGCGTGCCCGCCGATACAGAACCCGCCATTGCCATCGAGAGGGCCAGACCGATACCAGCCAAGAGGGTCGACTTCTTCATGATCATCTCCTGTGAAAAGAAACCGTGTGCTTGCCAGTAACAACGGGGTGGCTCGGGTGGCGTTGACAGGCCGGGCGAGCTAAGATCCGCCGCTTCTTGGGTCGCCTTAACCCTTTGATCCGGAATGACTTCCTTGGCCACAGCAGCGACATTTGACGTAATCATCGTGGGTGGCGGGCATGCGGGCACCGAAGCCGCGCTCGCAGCCGCGCGCATGGGTGCGCGCACGCTGCTGCTCACCCAGTCGATCGAGACGCTGGGTCAGATGAGTTGCAATCCCGCCATCGGTGGCATCGGCAAGGGCCACCTCGTCAAGGAAATCGATGCGATGGGCGGCGTCATGGCCCGTGGCGCGGATGCGGCCGCGATCCAGTCGCGCACGCTCAACGCCAGCAAGGGCCCGGCAGTTCGCGCGACGCGTGTGCAGGCCGACCGCATTCTCTACAAGGCATTCGTCCGCCGCACGCTCGAGAACCAGCCCAACCTCATGCTGTTCCAGCAGGAGTGTGGCGATCTCATCGTGCACGACGGCATCGTGAGCGGCGTCGTCACGGTCACCGGCATCGAATTCCGCGCGCGCGCGGTGGTGCTCACGGTGGGCACGTTCCTCGGCGGACGAATTCATGTCGGGCTCGACAACTATTCCGGCGGACGCGCCGGCGATCCGCCGTCTAACAAACTGAGCGAGCGCCTGCGTGCGCTGCCGTTTCGTGTCGGGCGTCTCAAGACAGGCACACCGCCGCGCATCGACGGCCGCACCATCGACTACTCACAACTCGCAACGCAGTCTTCCGATGAGCCGCGCCCGGTATTCAGCTATCTCGGCCGCGAGAGCGATCATCCGGCGCAGTTGCCTTGCCACATCACGGCGACCACGGAGCGCACGCACGCCATCATTCGCGCCGCCACGGATCGCTCGCCGATGTTCACCGGCAAGATCGAAGGTGTAGGTCCGCGCTACTGCCCGTCGGTGGAAGACAAAGTCGTGCGGTTCGCGGACAAGACCTCGCACCAGATTTTTATCGAGCCCGAAGGCCTGAACACCCACGAGGTGTATCCGAACGGCATCTCCACCAGTCTGCCGTACGACGTGCAGTTCGAATTCGTGCGCACCATCAAGGGCTTTGAAAACGCGCACATCACGCGTCCCGGTTACGCCATCGAATACGACTTCTTCGATCCGCGCGATCTCAAGCCAACGCTTGAAACCAAGCCGCTCGCGGGGCTCTTCTTCGCGGGGCAGATCAACGGCACCACGGGTTACGAAGAAGCCGCGGCGCAGGGACTCATCGCCGGCATCAATGCCGCGCGCTCGGCCGCGGGCAAAGAGGCCTTTGTCCCGAAGCGCAGCGAAAGCTACGTCGGCGTGCTCATCGACGACCTCGTGACCAGCGGCACACGCGAGCCCTATCGCATGTTCACCAGCCGCGCCGAGCATCGCCTGCTGCTGCGCGAAGACAACGCGGATCTGCGCCTCACGCCCGCCGCACGCGCGATGGGCCTGGTCGACGACGAGCGCTGGGCGTTCTTCGAAGCGAAGCGCGCGGGCAGTGAGCTCGAGCTCGCGCGGTTTCGCGACACGCGCATCAAGGCGGCAGAAATTCCCGCCGAGTGGTCGACACGCGTGCTCGGTGAGTCTTCGACGCGGGATGCGCTTTCGGCCTTCGACCTGCTGCGCCGGCCCGAAGTCTCCTATGAGCACGTGACCGAACTCATCGGCGCGATGTCGACTCCGGAAGACGATCGGCTGGCGACACAAATCCGCGTGCAGCTCGAAGTCGCGGCGAAATACTCCGGGTACATCGAGCGGCAGGAAGAAGAAATCGCGCGCCAGCGCCGCAACGAGGAAACGCGCCTGCCCTCGGACCTCGACTACGCTCGCGTCGCGGGGTTATCCAACGAAGTGCGGCAGAAACTCGAACAGATTCGTCCTGCCACGGTGGGGCAAGCCGCCCGCGTCGCCGGCGTAACGCCCGCGGCGGTTTCCATCCTGTTAGTGCATCTCAAGAAATCCCGCGCCGCCTGATGGGCAAGCTCACGCGACGCCGGGTTCTGGCTGCACCCCTGGCAGCACTCGCGTTGGGCGCCTGCGGCCAACGCGGCGACAAGGCCGCCGGAAAACAGCCGGCAATTCTTCTGCGGGGCAACGGCCCCGACCCCGATTCGCTCGATCCCCACAAAGCGCGCGCCAATGAAGCGATGGGGGTGCTGCGCGATCTGTTCGAGGGCCTCACGCGTCTCGACCGGAATGCAGCGCCGATGCCGGCCGGCGCCGAGAGCTGGACGGTCAGCGACGATGGCCGTGTCTACACTTTCAAGTTGCGACCCAACC
>Ga0207689_10003657_pt1 | contig 14026 bp, 11 predicted proteins | sample KBSMisM52_FD_184312 | JGI IMG/M metagenome (GOLD analysis project Ga0207689, IMG submission 184312) | Miscanthus rhizosphere microbial communities from Kellogg Biological Station, Michigan, USA - KBS Miscanthus M5-2 (SPAdes) (version 2) | ecosystem: Host-associated > Plants > Roots >... | reverse complement strand
CCGCATTGAGGCCGCCGAAATGCGCGAGATCGATCGCGCTCGCGTTCGGCAGCCGGCCGATCACCTCCTTGGCGATGAACGTCTTGATCTGCCCAGGCTTGAACTCCCGCATGAAGCGTTGCAGGAGCTCGCGTGTCTCTTCGCCGCCGATGCACTCGACTTCGATCGACATCAGCAGGTAGCGGTCACGCTCGGCGATGGCGAGGTGCATGCGGACGTGACTCGCGATGAATTGCTCGAGCTCATCCCGTATCGCGGCCACTAGGGGCGCGTACGCGCCGAGGTGCTGCGGCCGCAGCACGGAGTCCTGACCGGCAGCGGTACGAAGCTCGGGCTCTCGTTTCTCGTTCCTCCGGCGCATCACCGCCCGGCCCAGCGGGCTCGCGCGCGGCGGCAGGTCCACGCGCGTAAACAGCCGGTTCACTTTGTGCACGACCCACCCTTTAAGTGCCATGTCTCATCTCCGGTAGGCGATCACCATCGTCGCCAGTGGACCCGCCATTCGAAGGTGTCGCACGCGCGGGCCGGCGGGCAGGCCATAGCGCTGCGTAAGGCGTTCGACGAATTGCCCCCAGGCGGGCTGTATCTTTTCCCCGGCGTCGATGCGCGGCTTCAACGCAGGCAACGAGAGGTCGATCTGCACGGCGATCCGCGACACGTCGCCGACCTGGATGATCGCGCGCCGGAACGTGTCCTCCATGTCCGAGAGGCACGTCGCGAAGGGACCGTCGAACGTCCAGACGAGCGGGGCCTCGACGCCCGCGGCGATTCCGCCAGGATGCTGCTTTCCGTTCGCGCGCACGACCGGTTTCACTTGGCGTCACCCGGGACGTGGCCCGCGTGCCTCGCGGCGACCTGCATGCCGATCTCCGCGGCGGGATTGGGTCCGTGATCACCCGCGCTGTGAACGCGGCCGGTGGCCGCGATCCAGTTGCGCTCCGTCAGCACGCCGATGGCTTTCGTCCACCGCCCATCGTTGGGATCGGTCTTGTACGCCGCGACATACCACTTGTACGGGCGAAGGGGTCCGCACGCGCTGCGGTCGCTGCTCGATTTGTTGGCGCCGCCTGCACAGAGGCGGGCGAGCTCGTCGAGCGTGCGCCCGTCGTTGGGAAAGGTCGGTGTCCCCGTCTTTCCGGCGATCCAGTCCATTGCGCGGCACGTCGGGGCATCGAACACCTGCTCGCACGCCTGCCTCGCGGTCCCGTCGCGATGGCTGTACGAAAGCCCGCTAAGGATGACTTCGGCGGCATCGGAAGCGATCTTGTTGGGCTGTGCGTCCGCAAGTCCCCACCGCATCACCGCCGGCTTCAACTGCGCGGTATTCGCCGGACCCACTCCGCGCAGCCCTTCGACGAGATGCGGCTTGCGCACGTCGGTCTGGCCATTGGCGGCGGCTGCGAGCGCCGCCATCATGCCGGCGACGCCAAGCGCGCTCGATCGGGCGTGCCCCTGTCCCCAGCCTTCGGCGACGACGTCCACGACGCCGCGAGCTCTGCACTTCTCCCAGTCGTCGTCACTGAAGCGACGCCCGTCCGCGCCGGCCGCGCACCCCTGCACTTTGGCGAGGTCGAGCGGCATCGGGCGACGCAACCTGAACGGCGAACCGAGCTTCTCGCCGATCGGTTCGGCTAAGAGCCTGCCGTAGGGAACGAGTGTAGCGAGCGGCGCCAGCGCGCCCGACTCGTCGCTCGCGTCGACCGCGCGACCGAACAGGATGTCCCGCTTGCCGCAGTCGCCGCGTCCGTCGACGCAACCTTCGTTCCAGCCGAAGGAGAGCGCCATCGCCTGCACGTTCCAGGGCCGCCGGCAATTCTGGAACGACTGATCGGCGCAGAGCATCCGATCGAGAAAGCGCGCCGAGTTCGAGCGCATCAGCTGGCCCCGCAAGCTCTCGGGCGACGGCGCCCCAGGACGCTGCATGGCCGCCTGCTCGGCGGCGAGCCAGCGCGCGCCGACGTCGCGGTCGGAGAGAAACGCGGCAGCCATGATCGGCTTGATCACCGACGCGGGCATCGCGTCGTGATAGACGGCGGGATTGAGCAGCGCGTCGGGACGGTAGCGAATGGGATACGGCAGGCGCTTGTCGCACGCCTTCGCGCGGCCGGGCCCGTCGTATTCCTGGAGCGTGCATGGCGACAATGCGCCCGCAAGCGCTTCGATCCGCCCGCTCGCGATGTCGATGATCGCGATCGCGGCCATCCGGACGACCGCGCGCTCGAGCATCCGGTGACCGATCGGCTGTCCCGCGTCTTCGCTGCGGACGATCCCGAGCGCCGTGCAAAGATCCTGGCGTCCGGTGTAGCAGGCCGCGGTCTTCTGGGCGAGCGCCTGCACGGCCGGCTCGATGGTGATATCGACGGAAAAACCGACGTCGATCGGCGTGCCGCCAATGTCGATCTTGTTCGGACCGTACCGATATTCGGTAGGCGTCAGTCCCGCTGCCGGTGCTGCGTCGGTGTACAGCCGATAGAGCGGACCCGCCGGGCGTTGCAGCGTTGCGAGCGGCTGCAGCATCACGGCGAGCGAGGGCGGGACGCTCCAGCGCTCGTCGTCCGTGCGCATGTCGGCGCTCGCCTGGTCGGAGCTTCCGACGGCACGCGCGGGCGGACGATCGGTCGCGGCAACGCCGAGCATCGCGGGCTCCTTGCACAACTGCGCGGCGACGCCGCGCGAGCCGGCGACGAAATACTCCGGCATCGGGGCTTCGGCATCCGCGTCGGAGAAGCCCATGTAGACGCACCCGGGCAGGCCGCTCCACGGATTGGCGCGCGCGACCTGCTTCGCCGAGATTTCGACGTATTGCTCCGGACGCCAATGCTTGAGCGCGCGGTCGACGACCGTGCCGCGCCACGCGAGCGCGGCGAGCATCCGTCCTTCGCCTCGCGCGATGGTGGCGACCGCGGCAGCGACGTCCGCGCACTGCACGACAAACCGGCGGCCGGGATAGTCTGGAGTCTCGATCGGAGTCTCGAGCGTCGCACGCACGGCGTCGAGCCAGCGCCTCGAGTCGAAACCCACCGCGTCGGCGACGCGCCGGTTGGCCCCGGTGCTGAAGCGGAGCAACGCCGCGTCGAGTTCCTCCAGCTGCGCGGCCATCCGCTGTGCGGGAGAGAGCGCCGCCTGGTGCGATCTCGCCAGAAGCTGCCGGATCCGCTGCATCCTGCCGCCGCGCCCATCCCATTCGGCGCGGCACTGGGGAATGCCTTCCAGCAGCGCCTCGGGTGTCGGCAGCGCGACCGCCCCCGCGTTACGGCGCACGATGGCGCGCTCGAACGTCTTGAGTGCCGCGACTTCGCGCAGGCTCACGTGCTGATTGCCGCCGCTTCGCGCCTTGGCGGAAGGATCGGACGGCCGGACTTCCGCGACCGCGACAAGCACGAGCAGCAGCAGCGGAACCACCGCGATGCTTGCTGCGATCGCGAACTCGAGGAGTGTCGCCGGGCGCTTTTCACGCATCGGCGGACGGCCCCGGAATGTTGATGTGCAGGCAGAGCGCGAAGAGCGCCATGTTGACGAGCAGCGACGTCATGCCGAAGCTCACGAACGGAAACGTGACGCCGGTCAGCGGAAGCACGGCGAGATTGCCGGCGACGGTGACCGCCAGCTGGCAGAGTGCCAGCACCACCCACGCAACCGCGAGCCAGCTCAGGAATGCCTGGTCGTCGTTGACGACGCGGCCCTGCACTGCGACGAGCCGGGGCTCGCCGCGCGTCACGCGGCCGTGGTGCCTGACGAGCCGGTGCAGCCAGACGGCGCACCCGAGCGTCATCGCCCACGCGAAGGTCCAGCCGAAGGCGCCCACGAGGGCCGTGAACGTGTAGTCGCTCTGGATCTGCGCCGGCACGCCCGCGCAGCCCTTGGCGTTCGCGTAACCGCACCACGGAACGTTGCCGAGCCCGAAGCCGGTGGGCGGCGCCGCGCTCTGGAACCAGGTCACGAGCGCGAGCTGGTCGTTCGCCGAAGCCATCGGCGCGGCGAGGTTTTCGAGCCTTGCCGCGGTGACCTCGTCGATCGACCCCAACTCGAATAGCGCGAGCGTGGTCGCCAGGATCCACATCACGAACAAGGCGATCGCGATGGCGAATGCCGGCGCGGTCGCGCGATGCCGCTGGTGCCACCACATCGCGATCGACGCGGCGACGAACGCGCCCGCGCCGTACCCGGCGATCAAGAGCGGCCCCATGTCGCGGGTGATCAGCATCGTCCCGATCAGCACGAGCACGACGAACAAGAGCGGCGAGACGTAGCGCACGAGCGAGAAAAACGAGCTGTCGCTGCGCGCCATGCGCTCGGCGAGCGGAGTGCCGCGCAGGAAGAAGAACCACGCGGCTCCGACGATCAGCCACAGGCGGCCGATTTCCGAGGTGAGCTGGCGAATGTTGGTCAACAGGAATCCGACGGTGCCGACCATCAGCAGCAGCAGCACGACGGAGAGAGCGGCCGCCCCCGCCGGGCGAACGCGGGAGCCGATCGCGCTCGTCACTCCGTCGAGGACCGACAGGCACCATCCCAGCACTCGCCCGATGGATTGCCGCAGGAAAACGACGACGGTGAGGATCAGCATCCCGAGCCAGAGGTGACCCTGGTGGTACAGCGCCAGGTAGCGATTGCCCGCGTGCCCATTGGACGACAGATCGAGGAGCACGAGCCAGCCGATGCCGGTGAAAACCATGAGTCCCGGGTAGGCGAGTCGCGAGGCCATCGTTTCGGGCCCCGCGGGAAGCCGCTTCGACAGCCAGCCCGAAAAGACGAGGAACACGGCGGCGCACGCGACGAGCCACAGCACGAAAGGCGCCGGCATGGTGAACCACCAGGCATCGACCCGCCCGGGAACGAACGCGCGTTCGGGGGCGAGCGGCCACGGCACGCGGCCGACCCACGCCGCGAACGCCCACGTGCAAAGCGCGAGTGCGATGCCGAGCGCCGGCGGGATCGATCTGCGCGAAAGTTGAATCAATCCGAATCCTGCCAGCATCCAGCCCGCCCATTGCCAACCCGCGGAGCGCAGGAGGGCGCGCATCGCGTCGTTCTTGGACGAGGCCGTGGGCGCTTGGCGAGCATCGGCCATCAGCGCGGAGGCCTGGGCCAGCGCGTCCGGGAACCGTGCCGCACCGCATCGGCTCTTGTCCCGGGCGGATTCGACCGGCAGCAGCGCGATGTCCGCCAGCGCGGGCGTAGCGGGATGCCCGTCGATGGCCGCGCCGAGAAGGAGGAGCGAGTTGGCGCGCGCCGTCGCCTGAAGAGAGCCGGCCGTCGGGGTTGGGTTCCGCGCGAGCGAGGCTTCGACCTTCTCGAACGCGCACTCGAGCGGCGCCGGCCCCGTCCCCTCCGGGCCGTCGAGCACGTACCGATTGACGAAGGGTTGCAGTTCCGCTTCGGTCGCCTCGATGGCGTTACTCAAGACGAGCAGATCGCCCAAGCCTTCACGCTGTTGCAGGCGAAGATCCGCGAGCCGTGCCTGCGTCTCGCTCCGCGGTGCGAGAAACGCGGTGCGGACGCGCCGCCGGGTATCGGCCAGCGAGGCGGGCATCCGGGAGGTGTCGGCGGTGGCGGCAGGCTCGATGCGGCGGCAAAGCCGCTCACGCACGAGTGGCTCTGCCGATGCGCCGTAGGATGCGCAAAGCGCTGGGAGCACGGGATCCGGCAAGCCACGCACCGTGACGATCGCTTCGGCGAAGCGCCGGTCGCGGCCCGCGTCGTCTCCGGCAACGCGGCTGAACCAAGGCAGGAGCAGGGCGACGGCAACGACCACGAGCGCCGTCTCCGCCACGAGCGGCCACGCGGCGACGTTGCCGCGCGGGAGGCTTAGGTCGGGCTCGTGTGCGAGGCTGTGGGGCACGGACGACCAGCCAAGGCGGTGGCGTACAGCCGGCGGTGACGTACTGCCGCGATGTTGCGCATAGCCTGTCTTAACGGGCGGCAGCGGACGGTCGTTGACGCCGAACCGCGGCTCGGAGGGGCATCCGCCGGGGAGCGGCGCGAGATGCACAAAGGGCGCGGGCGAGGTCGTCCGCGTCCGGACCCCACGTGCAAATTATTGATTCGTCAGGCGGAAGGGTGCCCGACTACCGCTATCCCTGTTTGCACTCCTGGGGCAGGTAGCGCTCGGGAATGTCGACCGGGATGCAGATCCAGCGAACGTGGGACCTGCGGTCGATGGCCGGTGCCAGGAGGATCGTGCGCCCGGACACCTCCGGGATCGACGAGTCCAGTGCCAAGCGCACCCGGCCGCTGGCGAGACTCACGGTCACGCTTCCGAAAGAGACCCCGTTGGGAAGCGATGCGGCAACGGCGATCGGCGGCGCGTCGAGCGGCGAGGTCGAGTTGAACCATTCCTCGAGTTGCCTCTGCAGCGGTTGTATCGCGGCGATGCTCTGCTCGATCCGCGCCCTGACGAGCTGATCGGCATAGGCCGTCTTCAGATTCGGGATCATCACGCCGAGCGCGGTGAGCATGACCATTGTTGTCGCCGCGGCGTAAAACGGAGCGATCACCGTGCGGCGCGACAGCCATCGTGCGGCCCTGTCGGTTTGCGACGTCAGTGCCTCGGCGTCCCTGACGAGCTCTCGCGCCTTCCGATGCAGAAGCGTGTTCGCGACGAGCGCGCCGACGATGCCCGGAGTGAACCATGCGGCGATCGTCGCCACGGTCAGCGCGGCGACCCCCGAATCACCGAACCTCGGGAGGACGAACCAGCACAGCGCGACCGCCAGGAACGGCCACACGGTAAAGACGATCCCCGCGAGCCACAGCCGGCGATAGATTGCCCAGAGTCCCGGCGCCATAAATGCGGCCCAGTTCCAGCTCGGAAAGCTGCGGCCGATCCGCTCGTATTCGAGGAACCGCGGCGCGTAGTAGTCGGCGTCCGGTCCCACGGCCATCCGGAACAGGATCGCGAGCGAGGGGCGCACGATCCTCTCGTCCGGGGGTTCGCCCGGTTCATGCGGCAGATGCACCGAATCGACGAATTCCGCCGCCATCGGGAGGCCGGTCGTCCCGCCGGTATCCGCGAAGCCGTCGTCCGTCCGGCGCGACGCGGGGCTGCCGATTGTGCCGTACAATTCTCGCATCACGTGGAAGGGTACCATCGTCCATGACCCGGTCGCAAAGGCCGGCGTCGCGGCGCGGTCGGGGTCGCTGCGTCCGACGATGGAAATGCCCCTGCGGCTCGAGACGGGTGCAACGCGTTGAAAGCTCGGTTGGAGAGGCTCTTCGGACGGATTCGGGGTAATGCGAGCGCGCGATGGCCGTGGTCGCGGCAGGCCGGCGTCGAGCGAGGCGCGGCGTTGCCGGACGACCCTACCGGCTGGACGGTGCATCGCGATGTCGCGCTGCGGTTGAAGGGTCTGCCCGTCGAGGCTCCCGCGCCGCCGGTCGACGAGGTGCAGGGTGGCACCGGCGCATTCAAGATCCGCCTCGCGGGAAGCCACGAGACACACCGCGCCGCGAGCATCCTCGTCCAGCACCGGTATGCGAAAAAGGGCTATCGGGCATCCGCCGCGCGCGTCAATCCGAATGTCTTGACTTTCGCCGCGTACGACGAGGGCCGTCTCGCCGGCACGCTCAGTCTTCGGTTTGACTCGCCGGACGGCGTTGCCGCCGACACGCTGTATCGCGAGGAGATCGACGCGATAAGGAGCGATGGGCGCCGCATATGCGAATTCACGCGTCTCGCCGTCGCCACGTCGAGACGCTCGCAGCCGGTGCTCGCCGGGTTGTTCCACACGGTGTACCTGTTCGCGTGGCGGGTCCGCAACTTCGACTACGTGGTGATCGAGGTGAATCCGAGGCACGTCGGCTTCTACCGCAGGACGCTCGGCTTCGACGTGATCGGCCCCGAGCGTCACAATCCCCGCGTGGACGCGCCCGCCGTGCTGATGGGAATCTCGTTTGCGGACATTGCGGTTCACCTGCATCGGCACGCCGGCGCGGCAAGGCGCACGTCGCGGGCGCGAAGCCTCTACGCCTACGGGTTCTCGCCGGCCGAGGAGGCCGGGGTGCTCGGGCGGCTGCGGACGCTCGAGACCGCGCCGCTTCCGGCGTGAGCCGTTCGGACGCAGGATCCTCGGGCGGCGCGATGCGAGGACTGATGCAGGACCGGCCGCTGCTCATCTCGTCCTTGATCGAGCACGCCGTCGCGATGCACCCGGGCGCCGAGATCGTCTCGCGCACCGTGGAAGGCACGCTCCATCGGTGCACGTACAGCGACATCCATCGCCGGTCGAAGCAGGTCGCCAACGCGCTCGCGGCGCTTGGGGCAAATCCCGGCGATCGCATTGCGACCCTCGCGTGGAACAGCTACCGGCACATGGAGCTCTACTACGGCGTCTCCGGCGCGGGGGCGGTGCTGCACACGATCAATCCGCGGCTCTTCCCGGAGCAGATCGCTTATATCGTCAACCACGCCGAGGACCGGTATCTGTTCTTCGACGTCACGTTCGCCGGGCTGATCGAGAAGCTCGCTCCCCAGCTCGAGTCCGTCACGGCTTTCGTCGCGATGACCGATCGCGCGCACATGCCGTCGCTCGGCGTGCGCAATCTCCTCTGCTACGAAGAATGGGTCGAAGCGGCGTCGCCCGACTACGAATGGCCGGCGCTCGACGAGCGCACCGCGTCGTCGCTTTGCTACACGTCCGGCACAACCGGCAACCCGAAGGGGGTGCTGTACTCCCATCGCTCGACAGTCCTCCATTCGTACGCCGCGTGCATGGTCGACAGCCTGGCGCTCTCGTCCGCCGAGTCGGTGCTGCTGGTGGTACCGATGTTCCACGTCAATGCCTGGGGCATGCCTTATGCGGGCGCGATGTCGGGCGCGAAGCTCGTCATGCCGGGCCCGGCGCTCGACGGCAAGAGCGTCTATGCGTTGATGAAGGAGGAGCGCACGACGCTCGCGCTCGGGGTGCCTACGGTATGGCTCATGCTGCTGCAGCACGTCGACGCGGCGGGCCTCGATCCCAAGCGGGACCTCGTGCTGAAGCGGGTGGTCATCGGCGGCTCGGCCGCGCCGCGCGCGATGAGCGAAACGTTCGCGAAGACCTTCGGCGCATATGTCGTCCACGCGTGGGGAATGACCGAGATGTCGCCGCTCGGCACGGTGTGCAACCTTCTGCCGAAGCATCAGGAGTACGATCTCAAGAGGCGGCTCGACGTGCAGGCGAAGCAGGGCAGGGCGATGTTCGGCGTCGAGATGAAGATCACCGACGACGCCGGCCGCACGCTGCCGCGTGACGGCGTCGCGTTCGGCCATCTGCTGGTGCGCGGGCCGTGGATCACGAACGGCTACTTCAAGGGCGATGGCGGGTCGATCCTGGACTGCGACGGGTACTTCGACACGGGCGACGTGGCGACCATCGATGCGGACGGTTACATGCACATCACCGACCGGTCGAAGGACGTCATAAAATCGGGGGGCGAATGGATCTCGTCGATCGAAATCGAGAACGCGGCGATCGGCCACCCGGCAGTGGCGGAGGCCGCCGTGATCGGCGTCGCGCACGCGAAGTGGCAGGAGCGTCCGCTCCTCATCGTCGTCAGGAAATCCGGCAAGGACGTCACGCGCGACGAGATGCTTCGCTTTCTCGACGGCAAGGTGGGGAAGTGGTGGCTTCCCGATGACGTCGTGTTCGTCGACGAGATGCCGCATACCGCGACGGGCAAGCTCCTGAAGACGAAGCTCCGCGAAATGTTCAGTGACTATCGGCTGCCATCGCGATGAGAACCGCCGTCGTCTGCCTGCCGCTTCTTTGCGCCGCCCTCGCCGGATGCGGCGAGCCGAAGCTCGAATGCGAGAGCAGCGCCGTGATCGGGACGCTGTCGTCGATGGTTCGCGACCGCGTGCGGCGCGTCGTCGAAGACGGCTATCCGGCCTCCTACGATGCCGCGAAGCGTGCAAGACTCACCAAAGCCACCTACGTTTCGCCACAGAAGATGCGACTCGTCGAGTGGGATGCCAACTCGGGTCAGCTCACCTGCGTCGCCCGCATCGTCGTCGCCGTTCCCGCTCCCGGCAGCAACGCCACGGAGAGGACGGAGATCGACCTCCACTATCGCGTCAGCCGCGAGGATGCCGACACGTTCCTCGTCGAAGTCGGCTACGCGGACATGATGTCGATCCTCGCGGTACGGCCAACTCCCGCGCGCTAGCGCCGCGGCCAGCGGCGCGACGAGAAGCTACGCCGTGTGGCGGCGCTCGAGCCAGCGATCGAGCGCGTACTTGCCCGGCCCGTAGACGAGCGTCACGAGGAGCAGCGCGCCCCACAGCATGTGATCCTTCAGCCCCGCCGCGCTCAGGTCGGGGTACGAGATCACTGCGACAATGTTGAACACGAACAGCGCGATGGCCGCAAAGCGCGTGCCGATTCCGAGCGCGAGCAGAACCGGCAGGAAGATCTCGGCGCCGGTGCCGAGCACCGCGGCGGCGTAGGGCGGCAGCACCGGGACGCGAAATTCGTTCTCGAACAGCGCGAGCGTCGAGTTCCAGCTCTGCAGCTTGACGAGCCCGGAGGCGAAGAACACCTGCGCGACGTAGAGGCGCACGGCGAGCGCAAAGAGCGGCTGTACCTTGTCGACGAGGTGGGCGAAGCCGGTCTGGAAGCGGAGGGCCGCGCTTGGCGGCGTCAGTGCGGCGGTTTGCATTTTCGGATGCTCCATGTTGATTTGGACACGTCCGTTAGTCGGGGTCGCCGCGGATACCTGTCACATCGTGTCGCCGATGCCGGCGATGGTGCCATCGCCGATGAACCCGTGCAGCGCCGTGCTGAGGTCGAACTGCGCGTCCGCATCCTGGGCACGCTCGATCGCTTCGCCCAATGCCGAACCCACGAGCGCCGACAGGAACGCGAAGTCGCCCGCGGGAAGGCGCTCGATCGCAACGCCATCGATCGCAGCCCCCGGTCGTTCGCGCCTCACGCGCAGGTGATCGCGCCCCGCGCTCCAGTCGACGTTGGTCTCGCCGCCGTGATCCGGCTGATTTACCTGCCAAATGCGCAGCAGCGGAAACGCAGAAGCGATGAGGCGGCATGACGGGTCAAGCTTGAGCGTGAGCCCCGGCAGTTTGTCCGCCGGAAGGACGGTGAGGGCACCGAGCACGACGTCGGGCTCGGCAGTCGAGTCTTGGGCGCGACTCGCTTCGTCGATCGCCCATTCGAGCCGCGCGACGTCAGGCAGCCAGGGCCATTCGGCGGCCGGCGCGTAGCGGGCGAGAAAATCGTCGAACGCGTCGCCGTACACGTTGAGATCGCCGGACCGCGAAGGCTCCGCTTCGACGTACGCGTCGACGGCGGCGTTGAACAAACGCATGCCGAGGAGACGCTTCAGCACGGGATAGGTCGCGCCGAGCGCATTGCGGTAGTTCGACCTTATCGTGCGCCTGTAGATGGCCATTCGCTCGGCCGCAGTCGCTGCGTCGCCCCGCGCGAACGCCGGCGCCGTTCCATCGGTCGCGAGCACGGCGGCGGAGAACCGGATCTGGACCTCACGCAGCGATGGCATCGCGGCTTTCGAGAATCGTGGTTGCCGCAAGAGCCTCGGTTTCGAGCACTGAGAACTCGGGAATGTCGACGTCCCATTCGATCAGCGTCGGGCGCGCGCCGAACCGCTCGATCGCGCTGCGATAGAGCGCCCACACTTCCGGCGCGACGCGCGCGCCATGCGTGTCGATGAGACACGGGCCCCTGGCGTCGAAGCCCGCGAGGTGGATTTCCGCGACGGCGTCGCCCGGCATTGCGGCGAGATAGGTTTCGGCATCGAAGCCGTGGTTCACGGCGTTGACGTAGACATTGTTGACGTCGAGGAGGAGCTTGCAGCCGGTCCGCGCCACGACCGCCGCGACGAACTCCCATTCGGCGATGTCGGAATCGGCGAAGCCGACGTACGACGAGACGTTTTCGACCGCGATCACACGCCCGAGAATGTCCTGCACTTCCGCGACACGCGAGCACACGTGGGCGACGGCTTCGTCCGTGCAGGGAAGCGGGAAGAGGTCGTTAAAGTGCCTTCCGCCGACGCCGCTCCAGGAGAGGTGCTCCGACACGAGCGCCGGCTCGACGCGCGCAATCAAGCTCGCGAGCTTCGCAAGATGCGCCCGCGACAGCGGGTCGGTCGAGCCGAGCGACAGGCCGACACCGTGCAACGAAAGCGGGTAGTCGGCGCGTATGCGCTCGAGGGATGCGATGGCGGGGCCGCCTTCGGCGAAATAGTTCTCGCTGTGGACCTCGAACCACGCCACCGGCGGACGCTGCGCCTTGACGTATCCGACATGCGGCGCGCGGAGACCAATTCCCGCGGCCACCGGCAGGGCTTGGCCGGGTGTCATCGGCGCGCGTGGTCCCGGCCGGGCGCGGGCCGCGGCCGGGACCGGTGACCGATCAAGCCTTCGGCGCGGCCGTCTTGCCGCCCATCTTTTCGCACGTGCCCTTGTCGACGTACTTCCATTCCGCCGGGTCCTTGTCCACCTTGGCGCCCTGCGCCGCGCAGGCGTGCTTGTCGGTGCCGCAGTCGTTCTGGCCTGCCTTGGCGACGCCGTAGCATTTTTCCTGGCCGGCCTTCGGCGTGGCGGGACCCGGGGCGGCGCCGAGGGTCGACGCGGCGAAGCCCAAGGCGATGACGCCGGCGATGGCGGCTTGAATCGTGGATTGGTGGTTCATCGAGCTCTCCTGGATGGTTGGAAATGCGGCGGGCGCGGTGCCTGCCCGGGAAATGGTCGGAGGAGCCGGCCATTCCTTACTGCAGGGGCCGAAGACTCCCGAGCAACGTGGGAATCAATTCTGCCACGGTCGGATGGATGTGCACCGTGCGGCTGATCGCCGTGTAGGGCTGGCCAGCCGCCATTACGTCGATAATGCAGTGGATGGCTTCGTCGGCCTCGATGCCGAGCAACCCGGCGCCCAGGATCTTCTTCGACTCGGCGTCGACCAGCACCTGCATGAAGCCCTGGGTCTCCGAACGCTCCCGCGCGCGGCCGACCCGCGCCATCATCATCTTGCCCGAAAGCGCCGGCCGGCCGGTGGCGCGGACTTCGCGCTCGGTCATGCCCACGCGAGCGAGCGGCGGGTCCGTGAAAAGCGCATACACGGCGATGCGGTCGGACACGCGGCGAGGCTCGTGGTCGAGCAGGTTCGCCGCGACGATCTCGTAGTCGTTGTACGACGTGTGCGTGAAGGCGCCTCGTCCGTTGACGTCGCCCAGCGCCCAGATGCCCGGCGCGCTGGTGCGAAGCTCGTCGTCGACCTCGATGTAGCCGCGCGCATTGGTCGCAACACCGGCGCGATCAAGGCCGAGGTCGTGCGTGTTCGGCTCCCGGCCCACCGCCAGGAGCACGTGCGAGCCCTCGATGTCGCGCGGTTCTTCCTCGCAGCTCACATGAATGCCGACGCCGGTGCCGCGCCTGTAGAGCTTCAGGCACTCGGCCTTCAAACGGAAGGCGATGCCCTCGCCCTCGAGCATCGTCCGGATCGCAGCGGAGACTTCCTCGTCCTCGCGGGCAACGATGCGCGGCGCCATTTCGACGACGGTGACGCGGCTGCCGAAACGGCGATACATCTGCGCGAACTCGAGGCCGATGTAGCTGCCTCCGATGACGATCAGGTGCTCGGGAAGGAAGTCGACGCTCATCATGCCCGTGCTCGTGAGGAAGGGAACGTCGCCCACGCCTTCGATCTTCGGCACGCTTGGCCGGCCGCCGGTGTTGATGAAGATTTCCGGCGCTTCGAGCAGCCGATCGTCGACGCGCACCGTGCGCGGGCTCTCGAAGCGGCCGTGGCCCTGGATCAGCGTGACGTTGGGTGCATTCCTGAGCCAGTTCGTGACGCCGGAATTCGACTGGGCGACGATCGCGTCCTTCCGCGCTTTGACGCGGTTCATGTCGACGGCGATCGGCCCGTCGATGACGACGCCGAAGTCGCGGCCGTGGCGCGCGACGTGCGCCGCGCGCGCGCTCGCGATCAGCGTTTTCGTCGGAATGCATCCGGCGTTGACGCACGTGCCCCCGACCAGCTTGCGCTCGAGGATCGCCGTCTTGCGGCCC
>Ga0207689_10003648_pt1 | contig 14048 bp, 13 predicted proteins | sample KBSMisM52_FD_184312 | JGI IMG/M metagenome (GOLD analysis project Ga0207689, IMG submission 184312) | Miscanthus rhizosphere microbial communities from Kellogg Biological Station, Michigan, USA - KBS Miscanthus M5-2 (SPAdes) (version 2) | ecosystem: Host-associated > Plants > Roots >... | reverse complement strand
GCCGACAACGCGATCAAGTACGAGGCGACGCTGCGCTTCATCAACAGCAGCGTGCGCACGTCGCTGTCGGCGATCACGGGTCAATAGGGAACGCCATGAGCATGCTGTCGATCTTCAACGTCTCGGGCAGCGCCGCGAGCGCGCAGAGCCAGCGGCTCAACGTCGTCGCCTCGAACCTGGCCAATGCCGACACCGTCGCCGGCCCGAACGGCCAGGCCTACAAGGCGCGCCAGGTCACCTTCCAGACCGAGCTGATGGGCCAGACCGCGAACGACCCGACCGCTGCGGGCGTGCGCGTCAGCACGATCCGGGAAGACCAGACGCCGGGCCGCAAGGTCCACGACCCCAAGCATCCGAGCGCCGACGCCGAGGGCTACGTCACCTACAGCAACGTCAACGCGGTCGAGGAGATGGTCAACATGATCTCGGCCTCGCGTTCGTACCAGAACAACCTGGAGGTGATGAACACCGCCAAGTCGCTGCTCCTGAAGACGATCCAGCTCGGCCAGGGCTGAGCGCACTCGAAAGACCACCATGGCCGTCAGCGCACCCACTTCGACCAGCAACGACGTCGCTGTCAGCTCGACGCCTGCCGTCGCCGGTAGCAACGACGCCACCGTCACGTCAGACCGCTTCTTGAAGCTGCTCGTCGCGCAGATGCGCAACCAGGATCCGCTCAACCCGATGGACAACGCCCAGGTGACGAGCCAGATGGCGCAGATCAACACCGTCACCGGCATCGACAAGCTCAACTCGACCGTTCAGGGCCTGTCGACCCAGTTCATGCAGCTGCAGGCGGTGCAGGGCGCGTCGCTGGTCGGCCGCGACGTGATCGTCGCCGGCAACAAGCTCAGCGTCGACGCCGAGGCCGGAATCGGCCAGGGCGGCTTCGAGCTCGACAACGCCGCCGACGCGGTCAAGGTCGAGATCCTCGGCCCGAGCGGCGCCGTCGTGCAGACGCTCAACCTCGGCGCCGAGAGCGCCGGCGTGCACAGCTTCAACTGGCCGTCGGGCACGGCGACGAGCGGCAGCGGCCTGACCTTCCGGGTCACCGCGACGGCCGGCGGCGTCGCGACCAAGGTGACGCCGTTGATGCGCGATCGCGTCGACGCGATCAGCACGACCGGCACCAGCTTCAACCTCGAGCTCGAGAGCTCGGGAACGGTTCCGTACAGCGCCGTCAAGGCCTTCAACTAGATCCTTTCCCGGCGGCCGCGAGGCCGCGTCCACAGAAAGCGAACACGCCATGGGTTTCCAGCAAGGTCTTTCCGGTCTGAACGCGTCGAGCAAGAGCCTCGAGGTGATCGGCAACAACATCGCCAACGCCAGCACGGTCGGCGCGAAGGCGTCGCGCGCCGAATTCGCCGACGTCTACGCCAACGCGATCGGCGGCAGCAATGCGGTGGGCATCGGCGTCATGGTCGCCGATGTCGCGCAACAGTTCACCCAGGGCGACATCTCGGCGACCGACAACCCGCTCGACATCGCCATCAACGGCAACGGCTTCTTCGAAGTCACCAAGGGCGGCACGGTCAGCTACACGCGCAACGGCCAGTTCAAGGTCGACCGTGACGGCTTCATCGTCAACAACCAGCAGCAACGGCTGATGGGCTACCCGGCCGACCCGGCCGGGGTGATCATTCCCGGCGCCGCCGGGCCGCTGCAGATGCCGACCGGGGGCATCACGCCGAAGGTGACGACGACGATCGGCATGGAGATGAACCTCGACGCGCGCGCGGGCGTGACGCTGCCCGCTGCCGGCGCGCCGATCGACTTCGCCGACCCCACGACCTACAACAACGCCACGTCGCAGACCGTGTACGACGCGACCGGGCAGGGCGTCGCGCTGACCTACTACTTCCAGAAGGCAGGGGCCAACACCTGGAACGTCTACGTCGCCGCCAACGGCACGCCGATCGCGACCGCCGGCGGCAACCCGGCGGCGACGACGACGATCACCTTCCCGGCCAACGGCGGCACGCCGACGGCGCCGGTCGGAACCGTCCCCATCGACATCCCGTCGGTCGCCAACGCGGTCGGCGCGACGACGGTGCCGATCACCGGCGTCGCTCTCGACGTGACGGGGGCGACCCAGTACGGCTCGCAGTTCGGCGTCACCGACCTGGCGCAGGACGGCTACGCGTCGGGCCAGCTGATCGGCGTCCAGTTCGAGGACAACGGCATCGTCCTCGCGCGCTACTCGAACGGCGAGACGCGGCCCGCCGGTCAGATCGAGATCGCCAGCTTCCGCAACCCGCAAGGCCTGGAGCCGCTCGGCGGCAACGCCTGGGGACGCACGTTCGCGTCGGGCGATCCGCTCGTCGGTGCCCCGGGCGACGGCAACCTCGGTGTCCTGCAGGCCGGCGCGCTCGAGGAATCGAACGTCGACCTGACCGCCGAGCTGGTCGACATGATCACCGCGCAGCGCGTCTACCAGGCCAACGCGCAGACGATCAAGACGCAGGACCAGATCCTGCAGACGATCGTCAACCTGCGCTAACGCGCCGGAACGGGCTGAGCGAGGACGCGCATGGACCGTCTCATCTACCTCGCCATGTCGGGCGCGAAGGCGACCATGCAGCGCCAGGAGACGCTCGCCAACAACCTCGCCAACGTCTCGACGGTCGGCTTTCGCGCCGAGCTGGCGGCGTTTCGCGCCGTGCCGGTGGAAGGCAGCGGCGCGAGCACGCGCGTCTACTCGCTCGAGTCGACGCCGGGCTACGACGCGACGCCGGGCCAGGTGGCCGCCACCGGTCGCAACCTCGACGTCGCCATGCAGGGTGCGGCGTGGCTGGCGGTGCAGGGGCTCGACGGCACCGAGGCATACACCCGCGGCGGCTCGCTCGACATCAACGCCGACGGCAATCTCGTCACCATCTCGGGCCTCACCGTTCTCGGCGACGGCGGGCCGATCGCGATCCCGCCCGACAATCGCGTCGGCATCGCCGCAGACGGGACGGTCAGCGTCACCGATGCCAACGGCCACAGCACGTCGGTCGGCAAGCTCAAGCTCGTCACGCCGGAGGCGCCGCTGACGCGCGGCACCGACGGCCTCTTCCGGGCCGGCGCGGGCGAGCTCTCGGCCGACCCGCTGGCGCGCCTCCAGGACGGCGCGCTCGAGGGCTCGAACGTGAGCGCCGTCGAGACGATGGTCGCCATGATCGCGGCGGCGCGCCAGTTCGAGGCGCAGATGAAGTCGCTGTCGAACGCAGAAGGCAACGACAAGGCCGCGTCACAACTGCTGTCGGTGAGCTGAACCGCCCGCCGCGCGGCGCCGCGCCGATCCCGAGCCTGCTCACCGCGACGCGGCCGCCCGCAGTAGAGTGGCGGTGCGAATCTCCACGGCGAGGGGGCGGCCATGCGGTCTCTGTCGATGCCAGGCGCGAAGCGCGGATCCGGACCCCGGACCCTGTTGGGTCTGGCCTGCGCGGTTCTCGTGGCGTCTGCCGCCGCGCAGCCGAGAGGCGGCCCGACCCCCTTGACCGCGGCGCAACGCGCCGTCCTCGATCGCTTCGTCGGCACCTGGGACGTCACCGCGACGACCAAGGTGCCGAGGCTGGCCCCGGTCAAGTCGACGTTCACGTGGGCGTGGGTGCTCGAGCGCCGCTACCTGCGGGGCGAGAGCAGCATTAAGTCCGACGGCAGCCAGGAAATGCAGGTGCTCGGCCACGACGCCGGCGGCTATCCCCTGTGGGTCTTCTCGTCGGCGGGCCTCGCGTTCCAGTTGACGCGCGGCGAGTGGAACGAGGCGACGCGGACGATGGAGTGGAAGAACGCGCCGACCGACCCGTTGCTGTACACGACCCGCTGCACGTTCGAGACCGCGACGACGATGCGCTGCAGCGGCCAGGTGAAGAACCTGGGCGGGAAGGTCGCGATCGACTCGGAGTCGGTGGCCCTGCGAAGAACGCCCTGACGCGCGGCGGCCATGCAGGAGATCGCGCCTGTCGTTCTCTTCGTCGCGCTGTTCGTCGTCCTCGTCGTCGCCGCCTTCCTGACGCTGCTCGGATCCTGGCTGCTGATCTGGCTCTACCAGCGCGGCGTGGCCGCCGCGATGCACGCGAGCGGTTTCGCGGCAGCCTCGATCGCAGCATCGCCGAACGTCGCGTCGGCTGCCCCATCCTCGGTGCCGGTCGGCACGGCGGCGGTGCTGGCCGAGGCGCCGATCGTCGCGTCGACGCCAGCGTCGCCCCGCCCCGACGCCGACGCCCTGTTCGAGCGCGCCCGGCGCGCGCCGATCGAGGCAGCGACCGGCGTGGCGGCGGCCGGGTTGGGGTTCGCGCTCGTGCTAGCGCTCGGCTTCATCGTCGCCGTGCCGGACGCGCGCACGCCGCTGCGCCTGCTCTTCACGGTGTGGGTCGACTCGTGGCCCATCGTCATCGCCATCGCCTTCATCGCGCCGCGCTTCGCGCGCTCGGCAGCGATCGGCAGCGGGGCGTACTTCGCCGCGTTCGGCGCGGGCACGATCGTCGCGATGGTGCTCCCGGAGACGTCGCCCGAGTCGATCGACGCAGCGATCATGCAGATGCAGGAAACGATCACGCCGTTCTTCCTGTTGCGCTACTGGCTTGTCTTTTCTGCGTTGCCGACCGTGCTCCTGCTGCTCTTTCTCAACCCGAGGACGCGCGCCGTCAGCCCCCTCCTGCTCGCCTTCACGACGATCGTGGTCAGCGGCTGCATGGCGGCCTGGTTCGCTGTCTTCTCGACGCCGGGCACCGAGCTCGTCGTTCACGCCGTCGAAGCGACGCGTCTGTCGCTCGGCTGGATGCTGGGCGGTGTCCTCGTCCTCTCGATCGTCGCTTGCGCCGCGCTCGGCTGGCTCGTCCTCGCGTGGGTTCGCAACGCGTATCTCGCCAAGACGATCAGCGACCGCTCGCTCGGCCTGGACGCGCTCTGGCTCTTCTTCGCGGCGTACTTCTCGGTCGCGTTCGTCGTCCAGGGGCCGGGCTGGCTGCTCGTCGGCGTTCTCGCCTTCCTGGCCTACAAGGCGGTCCTCGTCGGGCAGCGGCGGCTCGACCGGCGGCGCTCTCGGCCGCTGGCGCCGCGAGGTCTCACCTTCCTGCGCGTGTTCGCCCTCGGCGCCAAGAGCAACGCCTTGTTCGACGCGCTCGCCAAGCACTGGCGACGGATCGGCAGCATGCAGCTGATCACCGGCCCCGACGTCGCGCACAGCGTCGTCCAGCCGCACCAGCTGCTCGACTTCGTGTCCGGCCGTCTGGCCGGCCATTTCATCGCCGACGCGCGCACGATCGACGCGCGCATGGCGCAGCGCGACCGCGCGCCCGACCGCGACGGCTGGTACCGTGTCAACAGCTTCTTCTGCCGCGCCGACACCTGGCAGGCGGTGCTGGCGCGCCTCGTCGGCGACGGCGACGTCATCCTGATGGACCTGCGCAGCTTTACGGCGCGCAACGCCGGCTGCGTCCACGAGATCCGGCACCTGGTCGAGTTCGTCCCGCTCGGCCGCTGCGTCTTCGTCGTCGACGCGAGCACCGACGTCGCCGACCTGCGCGCGGTGTTGCGGGACGCGGCGGCGAGCCTTGCCGCGGGCGCGGCGAACCGCGGGGTCGACGTTGGCGCGATCGCCCTGCACAACGTCGACTCGCCCGTGGCTGCGCTGCCGCGGCTGCTGCGGACGCTCTGCGCCGCCGCCTGAGCGCCGATCCCGGCGCCGCCCCGCAGCACCGAAAAGACGGCCTTCCACCCGCTTCTTCGGCGCTTCTGCCGAGAGCAGGGGCGCGACCATGGGCGGCATTGACCGGAGTGCCGCGCCATGATGCGATCGCTGTGGATTTCGAAGACCGGGATGGAGGCCCAGCAGACGCAGCTGGACAACATCTCGAACAACCTCGCCAACGTCTCGACGAACGGCTACAAGCGCCAGCGCGCCGTGTTCGAGGACCTGATGTACCAGAACCTGCGTCAGGCCGGCGCGGCGACGAGCGACCAGACCGACCTGCCGACCGGCCTCCAGGTCGGCCTCGGCACGCGCGCGGTCGCGACGGCGCGCAACTTCACCCAGGGCAACCTGCAGCAGAGCGCGAACCCGCTCGACGTCGCGCTGCGCGGCAACGGCTTCTTCCAGGTGCAGATGCCCGACGGCACGACCGCCTACACGCGCGACGGCTCGTTCCAGGTGAGCGCGACCGGCCAGCTCGTCACCAACACCGGCTACACGGTCCAGCCCGGGATCACGATCCCGGTCACGGCGCAAAGCGTGACGATCGGCAACGACGGCACGGTCACGGTCACGCTGCCGGGGCAGGCGACGCCGCAGCCGATCGGCCAGCTGCAGGTCGCGAGCTTCATCAACGCCTCCGGCCTCGAGCCCAAGGGCGGCAACCTCTACAGCGAGACCGGCGCTTCCGGAACGCCGACCGTCGGCGTGCCGGGCTTGAACGGCCTGGGCACGGTGCAGCAGGGCTACGTCGAAACCTCGAACGTCAACGTCGTCGAGGAGCTCGTGCAGATGATCCAGACGCAGCGCGCCTACGAGCTCAACTCGAAGGCGATCCAGACGTCGGACCAGATGCTGCAGAAGCTCGCCCAGCTGTGAACGCGCCCGGAATGAAGCGCTTCGCCACGGTTCTCGCCTGCGCCGTCATCTGCGCCGCGGTGTTCGCGGCGCTCGCGGGCTGCGAGCAGCTCAATCCGCGCCCGCCGGTCGACCTCGCCTCGCCGATCTATGCCGCGCCGGTGGAAGCGCCGGCGCCGGTCGCGGCGAACGGCTCGATCTACCAGGCGGCGCAGTACCGGCCGCTGTTCGAGGACTATCGCGCCCGTCTCGTCGGCGACTCGATCACGGTCCAGATCGTCGAGAAGATCTCGGCGACGCAGAAGAGCACGAGCTCGATCGACAAGAGCGGCAAGCTCTCGGCGGGGATCACGGCGCTGCCGATCGTCTCGCCCAATTCGCTCGCCTTCAACCGCGCCGCCGTCGCCGGCAACTCGAGCAACACCTTCGCCGGCGCCGGAACGACCGCCAACAGCAACGAGTTCAGCGGCACGATCACCGCGGTCGTCACCGGCGTGCTGCCGAACGGCCACCTGCTCGTCGCCGGCGAGAAGCAGATCGGCGTCAACCACAACGTCGACGTCCTGCGCTTCTCCGGCCAGATCGACCCGCGCATGATCCAGAGCGGCAACATCGTCCCGTCGGCGCAGATCGCCAACGTGCGGATCGAGCAGCGCGGCCGCGGCGCCCAGGCCGAGGCGCAGGGCATCGGCTGGCTCAGCCGCTTCTTCCTCAACGTCCTGCCGATCTGAAGCCGACCATGCAGCCGATCGATCGAGTCCTGCGCGCGTCGCTCCTGATTGCCGCCTTCCTCGCCAGCGCCGCGGTCTGGTGGCCGGCGCCGGCGCACGCGGCGCGGATCAAGGAAGTCGCTTCGGTCCAGGGCGTGCGAATGAACCAGCTGGTCGGCTACGGCCTCGTCGTCGGACTCGACGGCACCGGCGACCAGACGACGCAGGCGCCGTTCGCGATCCAGAGTTTGCTGGCGATGCTGCAGCAGATGGGCGTCACGGTTCCTCCCGGCACGAGCATGCAGCTGAAGAACCTCGCCACCGTGATGGTGACGGCGCAGCTGCCGGCGTTCGCGCAGCCCGGCCAGACGATCGACGTCAGCGTCTCGTCGCTCGCCAACGCGAAGAGCCTGCGCGGCGGCACGCTGATCGCGACGCCGCTCAAGGGCGCCGACGGCCAGGTCTACGCCGTCGCCCAGGGCAACCTCGTGATCGCCGGCTCCGGCGCCTCGGCGGCGGGATCGAAGGTGCAGATCAACCACCTGAGCGCCGGCCGGATCCCCGACGGCGCGACGGTCGAGAGAAGCGTTCCGACGCCGCTCGCCGACGGCGACGCGATCCAGCTCGACCTTCATTCGAGCGACTACGCGACCGCGCGCGAAGTCGTTCGCGCGATCAACGCCAAGATGGGCAGCGGCGTCGCCGACGCCGTCGACGGCCGCGTCGTGCGCGTGCGCATGCCGCCGTCGGCCGACGCGCGCGTTTCGTTCATGGCCGAGATCGAGAACCTGGACATCAAGCAGGCGATGCCGTCGGCCAAGGTCGTGATCAACGCCCGCACCGGCTCGATCGTCATGAACCAGGCGGTGACCCTCGCCGCCTGTGCGGTCGCGCACGGCAACCTGTCGGTGACCATCAGCACGACGCCGACGGCGAGCCAGCCGGAGCCGTTCGCTCGCGTCGGCCGCACGGTGGTCACCGAGAAAGCCGACATCACGATCACGCAGCAGCCTGGAGCGCTCGTCAACATGGCGCCGGGCGCGAAGCTCGCTGACGTCGTCAAGGCGCTCAACTCGCTCGGCGCGACGCCGCAGGACCTGCTCGCGATCCTGCAGGCGATGAAGTCGGCCGGCGCGCTGACGGCAGAGCTCGAGGTCATCTGATGAGCGCGGCAGGCGGTGCATCGTCGCTGACCGGTGTCGCGGGCGCCTCGGGCGATGCCACGTCGATCGCGGCGCTGCGCTCGGCGGCGGCGCGCGATCCGAAGGCGGCGATCCGCGAGACCGCGAAGCAGTTCGAGGCGCTCTTCATGCAGCAGCTCATGAAGAGCATGCGCGAGGCGACGATGAGCTCGGGGATGCTCGACAACTCGGGGACGCAGCTCGGCACCGAATTGCTCGACACCCAGTACGCGAACAAGATGAGCGGATTGCCGGGCGGCCTCGCCGCGGCGATCGCGCGCCAGCTCGAGCGCCAGCTCGGCAGCGGCGCGGCGGCGGCGCTGGCGGCGCCGGCGGCGGCGGGCGCGGCCGGCGCGCCGGCGGGTGCGCCGGCCGCTTCGCTCGACGCGACGCCGTTGTCGTCGCGCCAGATCGACTTCATCCGCACCCACCAGGATGCGGCGCGCGCCGCCGAGTCGGCGAGCGGCATCCCGGCCGCGTTCACGGTCGCGCAGGCCGCGCACGAGTCGGGCTGGGGCCAGCGCGAGATCCGCAACGCCGACGGGACGTCGTCGCACAACCTGTTCGGCATCAAGGCCGGGCCGGGATGGACCGGGCCGGTCGCCGAGATCACGACGACCGAATACGTCGGCGGCGAGGCGCAGAAGGTGACCGCGAAGTTTCGCTCGTACGCGTCGTACGGCGAGTCGTTCCGCGACTACGCCCGGCTGATGAAGGAGAGCCCGCGCTATGCCGGCGTCGTCGCCCAGGCGGCGCAGGCGCCGGCGAGCGCCGCGTCGGCGCTCGGCTTCGCGCACGGCCTGCAGCGCGCCGGCTACGCCACCGATCCCGCCTACGCCGACAAGCTCGGTCGCTTGATCAACACCACCTTGCGCATGCAAAAGGTGATCTCGTGAGCATTTCCTCCTTGCTCAACATCGGCTCGCGCGCGATGAACGCGAGCTACGCGGCGCTGCAGACGACCGGCAACAACGTCGCCAACGCGAACACCGCCGGCTACTCGCGCCAGACGGTCGAGCTGGCGACCGCGTTCAGCCAGCAGACCGGGGCCGGCTTCTTCGGCAAGGGCGTCGACGTCGCCACGGTGACGCGCGCGCACAGCGACTTCCTCACCCGCGAGGCGGCGACGACCGCGTCGCTCGCCGCCGCCGACGCGGCGCGAAGCAGCCAGCTGCAGCGGCTCGAGACGGTGTTCCCGACCGGCGAGGCCGGGCTCGGCTACGCCGCCCAGCAGATGTTCAACGCCTTCGTCGACGTCTCGAACAAGCCGCAGGACGCGTCGGCGCGGCAGGTCGTGCTCGCCCGCGTCGGCGACCTCGCGGCGCGCTTTCGCGGCGCCTCGGACCAGATCGATTCGATCCAGGCCGGCATCGCGCAGGACCTGCGCACGGCGGTCACCTCGATCAACGCGCTGACGACGCGGATCGCCGATCTCAATCGCCGCATCGCCAGCGTCAAGGGCACCGGCCACGAGCCGAACGACCTGCTCGACCAGCGCGACACGGCGATCGCCGACCTCTCGAAGATCGCCCAGGTGACGACGGTCGGCGCCGCCGACGGAACCGTCGGCGTGTTCCTCGGTGGCGGCCAGAAGCTCGTCCTCGGCGGCGAGGCGACGCCGCTCACCGCGCTCGCCGATCCCTTCGATCCGGCCAAGGTGCAGATCGGCATCACCGAGGGAGGCACGACGCGCGCCTTTCCCGACGGCTTCATCGCCGGCGGCTCGGTCGCCGGCCTCCTGCGCGTGCAGAACCACGACCTCGGCGATGCGCGCGGACTGATCGGCCAGCTCGCCTCGGCGATCGCCGGCAGCCTCAACGCACAGCAGGCGCTCGGCCTCGACCTCGGCCAGCCCCCGGGCGCTGGCGCGCCGCTGCTCTCCGTCGGCGCCGCGTCGGTCGCGCCGTCGTCCGGCAACGCGCAGGCCGGCGGCGTTCCCGTCGCGTCGTACGTCAACGGCCTCGGCGTTCGCGTCTCGAGCGTTTCGATCGCCGTCGTCTCGACCAGCGAGCTGCAGCCGAGCGACTACGAGCTCGTCGCCGATCCGTCGCTGCCCGCCGGCAGCTATCGCCTCACCCGCCTCAGCGACGGCACCGCGCAGACGGTGACGAACGGCAGCGTCGTCGACGGCTTTCGCATCGATATCGCCGCTCCCGCGCCGGCAGCGCGCGACCGCTTCCTGCTCCAGCCGGTCTCGCCGGCGACGCGGTCGATCGCGCGCGTGCTCGACGACCCGAAGGGGATCGCCGCGGCGGCGCCCGTGACGGCGTCGGTGGCGGCAGCCAACACCGGCACCGCGGCGGTGGCTTCGCTCGTCGCCGTGAGTTCGTCGATCAACCCGAACCTGACGGCGACGATCACCTTCACCGACAACAGCGGCAACTTCACGTACAGCCTGGTCGACACGACGGGCGCGCTGCCGACCGTCAACGGCGCCGGCAGCTTCGTCGCCGGCCAGCCGATCGCCCTCAACGGCTTCGAGCTGAGGCTGAACGGCATTCCCCTGGCCGGCGACTCGCTGACCGTCGCCAGGACCGCCTTCCCGGCCGGCGACAACGGCAACGCCAACGCGCTGCTGGCGCTGCGCGACGCGACCTTCGTCGGCGAGCGGACGATCGCCCCCGGCGTCGTCGCCCCCGGCGTCAACGTCACCGATGCGTACGCCTCGGCGCTCGCGGCGATCGGCGTTCGCGTCCAGAGCGCGAGCTACGCCGCCGACCAGTCGGCGGCGATCGCGAGCGACGCCAAGAACGCGGTCGCGGAGAAGTCGGGCGTCAACCTCGACGAGGAAGCGGCGCGCCTGATCCAGTACCAGCAAAGCTACCAGGCCGCGGCGAAGCTGCTGCAGGTCGCGCAGTCGGTGTTCGACACCTTGCTGCAGATCGGCAGATAAATCTCCCTATTGAGACCCCCATGCGCATCAGCACCGCCAACGCGTTCGACAACGGCGTCGACATCCTCTCGCGCCGCCAGGCCGAGATGACCTCGCTGCAGGACCAGCTCACGACCGGCAAGCGGATCAGCAAGGCCAGCGACGACCCGACCGCCGCGGCGCGCGCCGAGCGGGCGAGGGCGAGCATCGGCCGCAGCGAGACGAGCCAGCGCGCGGTCGCGGCGAGCAAGGTCCTGATGACGCAGACCGAAAGCAACCTCGGCAACGCCGACACGCTGCTGCAGCGGGCGCGCGAGCTGCTGGTGTCGGCGGGCAACGGCAGCTATGGCGATTCCGAGCGGGCCAGCATCGCCGACGAGATCCGGTCGCTGCGCGAGCAGCTCTTCGCGATCGCGAACCAGAGCGACGGCGCCGGCACGTACCTGTTCGGCGGCCAGGGCGCGACCCAGAAGCCCTTCGTCGACACGCCGACCGGCGTGCAGTACGTCGCCGCGACCGGCCAGACGGTGACCGAGAACGGCACCGCCCTGCCGCTGACGACCGATGGCGAGCTCGCCTGGCTGCAGGCGCGCACCGGCAACGGCGTCTTCGTGACGAGTGCCGCGCCGACGGTGCTGAACGCGACGATCGACAGCGGCAGCGTCACCGATCCGAGCGCGTTGACCGGCGCCGACTACACCCTTCAGTTCAACGTCGCTGGCGGCGTCACCACCTACGCGGTCCTCAAGAACGGCTTGCCGACGGCAGTGGTCGCGGCACCCTACGTTTCTGGGCAATCGATCACGGTCGACGGCATGACCGTCGCGGTCAGCGGCACGCCGGCGGCCGGCGACCAGTTCCAGCTCGCGCCGTCGACGCCGACGCTCGGCGTCTTCGCCGTCCTCGACCAGGCGGTTGCAGCGCTGAAGACGCCCGGCCGCACGAGCGCGCAGATCGCCCAGGGCAACGCCGACAGCCTGCGCGACATCGACGCGGTGCTCGGCCACCTCCAGTCGGCGCGTTCGGCGGCCGGCCAGGTGCTCAACCGCATCGACAGCGAGACCGACCGCCTCGACAGCCAGAAGCTGGCGAGCGACAGCGAGCGATCGAATGCGGAAGATGTGGACATGGTGCACGCGATCTCGGACTTCCAGAACAAGCAAAGCGGCTACGATGCGGCGCTCAAGTCGTACGCGATGGTGCAGCGTCTGTCGCTGTTTCAATACGTGAACGGCGGCTAGCGGCTGCGGCGCAGGCAACGCCGCCGTCGCGAGACCGGCCTCAGGGAGCTTTGACTTGCTCGACGTCGCGATCCTCGGTCAGGTGGCCCTCGGCTACTCCCCGTTCATCGACCGCAACCGGACGGTTGCCGCGACCCGTCTCTCGGTCTATCCGCTGCGCCCCGACGCGAACCTCGACGTCGCCCAGCTGCTGCACGCGGTTGGCGACGTCTGGCCGGCGAGCGGCGGCAACGTCTCGCTCAACGTCGTCAGCGAGAGCCTCGTCCACGACCTGCTGCAGGCGAGCCCGACCGCCAACCTGATGGTCGAGGTGCCGAACTTCATGGCGTCGGACCCGGCCAACGTCGACGCGCTGCTCCGCCTGCATGGCGCCGGCAACACCTTGCTGCTGAAGGGCCGTCCGAACGACGAGCTGCCGCGCGCGATCCTGCCCTGCTTCAAGTACTCGATCATCGACCTCGCCGATGAGCGCCGGATCGGCGAGGGCGCGATCGCGCCGACCGGCGTGACGCGCTCGATCGGCCACGTGCAGTCGGGCGTCCGCACGGTCGCCGACATGGAGGCTGCGTTCGCGCGTGGCGCGCACGCCGTCGTCGGCTGGCCGATCGACGACGCCATCAACGCGACCGCTGCGCGCACCGGCAAGGCGATGGCGCAGCCCGACCTGCAGGTCGTCGTCGAGCTGATCCACCGCGTCGACAGCGAGGATCCGATCGAGAAGCTCGAGAACACGCTCAAGCGCGACCCTTCGCTCGCCTTCAAGCTGCTGCGCTACATCAACTCGCCGGCGTTCGGCCTGCGCGTCGAGATCAGCTCGTTCCGCCACGCGATCATGCTGCTCGGCTACCAGCGCCTGAAGCGCTGGCTCGCGCTCCTGCTCGCCACCGCCAGCAAGGACGTCAACCTGCGCCCGGTGATGTTCGCCGCGGTGCGGCGCGGCCTGCTGATGGAAGAGCTCGTTGCCGGCAACGGCGACGAGGAGATGCGGAGCGAGATGTTCATCTGCGGCGTGTTCTCCCTCCTCGACCGCATGTTCCAGGAGAGCTTCGCCAAGCTGCTCGGCTCGATCCCGGTGCCCGAGCGCGTCTATCAGGCGCTCGTGAAGAGCGAAGGGCCGTTCCAGCCCTACCTGGCGATGGTCAAGGCCGCCGAAGGCGAGTCGGTGCACGACTATCGCGAGGCGGCCGAGCAGCTCCTGATGAGCGTCGCCGAGATCAACCGCGCGCAGTTGCGGGCCTTGATGGGCGCCGGCGCGCTGGAATGACCGGCGAGCCGCTCGTCCTGCCGAGGGCGGTCCAGGAAACGCTGCAGATCTTCTGGGAGTCGCCGTTCCCGGCGACGTTGCAGGACGAGGAATTCCGCCTCGTCGACGTCAACGACGCCTTCCTCGCCTTCAGCGGCTTTGCGCGCGAGACCCTCGTCGGCCGCGATCCGATCGAGCTGCAGCCGCCGGAAGACCAGAGCGCCAACCGCGAGCGACGCAAGGTCCTGCAGGCGGCGCGCGGCCGC
>Ga0207689_10003645_pt1 | contig 14064 bp, 8 predicted proteins | sample KBSMisM52_FD_184312 | JGI IMG/M metagenome (GOLD analysis project Ga0207689, IMG submission 184312) | Miscanthus rhizosphere microbial communities from Kellogg Biological Station, Michigan, USA - KBS Miscanthus M5-2 (SPAdes) (version 2) | ecosystem: Host-associated > Plants > Roots > Rhizosphere... | reverse complement strand
CTCGGGGGCTGACGTTACAAGAGACCTTCACTAACTGGCAGGCATAAACGAATAATATTTTTTTCCGGGCCTTATTCAAAAAAAGGAACACCGGCCACCGCATATTTTTTCATGGCTTCTTCATTAATATCGACACCGATCCCGGGTTTTTCTGAAACGGTAATAAAACTGTCTTTTACCCATTCTCCATCATACTTCACAATTTCTTTAAACATGGGATCGGTATGAAAATAAGATTGCCATTCCAGGATCAGGAAATTTGGAACAGATGCGCACACATGGCAGGAGGCCATGGCCCCGAGAAATGAAGCCACCATGTGCGGGGCAAATGGCGTATAATATAAATTGGAAAGATTGGCTATTCGCTGACCTTCGCCAAGACCGCCTGCTTTTTGCAAATCGGGCATCACGATGTCTACGGCACCTATTTCGAGCATTCGCCTGAATCCATAAGCCAGGTACTGATTTTCTCCTACGGCAATTGGCGTAGTTGTTGAATCAGAGATCAGTTTATAAGCTTCGACATTTTCGGCAGGTACGGGTTCTTCCAGCCATAAAAGATTCATTGGTTCCAAAAGTTTCGCAACGGCTTTACCCGTTACGGCATCATAACGTCCATGCATATCCACCAATATATCTATCTCCGGTCCGACTGCTTCGCGGGCGGCGGCAATCTGGTCATGCATTCTTTGTAATTCACCGGGACTCGCGGTCCAGTTAAACAAATCGTACTTCTTTGGATCGTTCGCCTGGTCAAGATCAAACTTCATCGCATTAAACCCCATACTCTTTGCTTTTAATGCGGCATCTGCAAAGTCCTTTGGTTTTGGCAGGTTGCGCTGGTATAAGGCCGTATCGCAATACACTCTGATTTTATCCCTGAACTTTCCACCGAGCAGCTGGTACACCGGAACATTTAGTGCTTTGCCTGCAAGATCCCATAAGGCTGTTTCGATCGCAGATAAAACGGCCACATACATCCCGGACTGTGCTCCCTGGAAGAAACCGGATTTTCGAATGGTTTCGAAAAGTCTATGCACATTCAACGGGCTCTGCCCTTTGATCCTGTTTCCAAAATTTTTTACCAGGTAATAGGTTCCGGGAATCGCATCCACTCCTTCACCGCATCCCCATATATCCTGGTTGGTATAAATTTTTACAAATAAACTTCCCCGGATGTAACCACATTTTATGTCCGTAATTTTCAAATCAGACGGCGGCGATTTTTTTTCAATTTTATCTATAGCATTTTCATACTCCTTTCCAAACACGGATAATGATGCGAAGGGGGTAACTGCTGCGGCAATAGCGGCTTTGGTTATAAAGTTTCTTCTCGAGTTTGTCATGACGGCAATCTTTTATTGTGAAATTAATTTTAACGCGCTCAAAGGGTGGGGATGATGTTTACCATGTCCGGTCTTTCAGATATTGCTGAATCTGTTCTTTACCAACAGGCAACTCGTTTATGTGATCATTCAGCCATTTGGAAAAATCTTTTTCTATTTCATCGGTCCACCGGTTATCGATTTGACCCGCGGTGTATTTACCTTCCCGCAATCGCTGGTGACCAAACATATCTCTCAGCCGCACGATTTCCGATGTGGTCACTACTTTTTCTGCCAGGTGAGGAGGAATAAAAATAACAACACCCAGTTTTCCCAACACAACATCACCCGGCATTACGGTCACTGTCCGGATGCGTGTGGGGTGATTGATACCAACTATCATTGTATTCAAGTCCCCGGGAGGATTGTGATAAGAAGGATCATAACTTGTATAATACGAGGTGAACCCCCCGATTTCTTTCAACCCTTCAACGTCACGAAGCGCACCGTCGTATACAATGCCATTACCTGTTTTTGCATAAATAGCATTGCCTACATTATCGCCAATTGTCGGCCCGTTGCGATGGGCGCCAAATTGATCCGCAACATATACATCACCTTTAACAAGCAGATCAACGGCCCATGTGTTTTGTCCTTTTTTGCCAGCCTTCTTTCCAACGGAGTCAATGATACCCCATACATCGGGACGTGCAGGCATAAATGTGGCTGTTACAGCTCTGCCGACTAAAACACTATCGGGGTTTATGACCTGCCAGTCTTCGGCTACCTGGTAACCATAACCTGCATTTTTCAAAACGGCCCATGCTTCTTCCACACTTACTGATTTCATGCGGCGCAAAATATCATCGGGAACTTTTGGACGGCCATCGGCAAACCGTTCTCCTTTCCATAAATAAGTCAACGCGATCAATTCATCTTTTGAAACCTGCACCTGCTGGCAGATCAATTGCTGTGCGCAGAAAAATAATGCAACGAACAGTATGAAAAATTTATTTTTTGACATGGCATAACCGTTTTGTTTATGAATGAATAAAAAGCGTATTTGGTTGCGAAGTCATCACTGTACCTAACCCGGTTTAATTGTGAATCCGTTTTCAGGCCTCTTCCGGTTGTCACCACCAACTCAATAAAACCAACATGCCGTTCCGGGAAACAAATATCTGTGAAAACGATCCGCATTTTGTATAAAATCTTACGCCGGTTTTTATTGGAAGTTTGAGTCAATGCAGTTAGAATATTATTGTGCTCCGTAATCCCTGTTCCCTGCATTTATAACATCCCGCTTATTGTACAACAACTTGCGGAAACAAACTTTTTCGGGCTCAACGAATTTTCAATCAATCTAAACATCACGAAACAAAATGGGAAGAAGGGATATAGGTATTAAAAAATAAATGTAAAAGGAACACTTATCTAAAAATAAAAATGCTATATGAGAAAATTGCTGTTTACTTTTTGCATTGCACATTCGTTGGTAAGCGCTGCACAGACCGCAACAATTAAAATCGATGTAGACAGGAGCATTGGTGAAATAGATCCTAAGATCTACGGTGTGTTTATGGAACCGATTCACCTGAACGGTCGCAGGATGGGTTTACCGGACTCTGTTGAGTTCAACACGCTGTATGGAAACCTGTATGACCCCTCTTCACCGCTTGCCGACGCGGATGGTTTCAGAAAAGATTATATCGATGCCATGAAGGAATTAAAAGTGACCAATATGCGATGGCCCGGTGGAAATTTTTTAATGGGGTACAACTGGCAGGATGGTATTGGTCCCAAAGATCAACGGCCCGTTCGTATTAATCTTGCGTGGGGCGGTGTGGATAACAATCATGTAGGTACAGACGAATGGATGAAACTCAATAAATCAATAGGCAGTGAGAACATTGTGTGTGTCAACCTTGGGCTCGGAACTATATACGATGCTGCATATTGGGTGGAATACTGCAACTACCGGGGAGGCACATACTATTCTGATCTGCGGGCAAAGAACGGCCATAAAGAACCGTATAACGTCCGGATATGGGACCTCGGAAATGAAGTGGACGGCTTACCCTGGGAACTTGGTCACAAAAATGCGGAAGACTATATCGAGGTGGCACGGGAAGCTGCAAAGGCTATGAAAGCGGTGGATAATACAATCAAGCTGGTTGCCTGCGGATCATCCTGGTATAGTGTGGGCACATGGGATGAGTGGAACCGTAAGATACTTGCAGGATTGGGCGACCGGGTCGATTATATTTCCATACACAGCTATTGGGAAAACTCACCGGATTATTATAGTTATATGGGCGCCAGTGCCATGACGTTTGAACAAAGGATCAGATTAACGGGTAATGAAATTGAATCAGTTTCGGCAATAAAAGGATTTAAAAACCCGATAGGAATTTCCGTAGATGAATATGGGGCGTTTGGCAGAAGTTTTTTGAATGTATTACCGGTAGCTCAATCGTTGAACTCATTCATCAGGCACGCGGATGTAGTAAAGATGGCCAACTTCACCACGATGACGTCGCTGTTATCCACTGAGCAGGGAAAAGGAACGTTTAAATCTCCCTTGTTTTATACATTCAAATTGTTCTCCAACAATTGCCGTGGCAACTCGGTGGATACATATGTTGCCTGCGATACGTTCAACACCGAGAAATATAAAGGAATTCCTTATCTCGATGTGACAACGGTGTACTCAAAAGCGACAGGTATTGTTTTCATCAACGTTATCAACCGCCACCAGGATAAAGCAATTACTGCCCGTATCGTTAATACGTCGGCTGATTTTTCAGGAAAGGCAGAAGCGAGCGTAATTACAAGCGACAACCTGAAAGCAGCTTTTACATTCGATCAGCAATCAAACTATTTACCGGTAACAAAAGAAATTCAAATTAAAAGCAACGAAATCAGTTATAGCTTTGCTCCGCATTCATTTACACAAATAAAAGTTAGTGTAAAAAGGAAATGATATAACCCGCTTGAGTAACCGCGAATTAACCAAAAACAAACCCGAAAGGCTATGAAACAATTGATCCTTTTATCTGCGTTCGCATTTGCATGCAGCATATTGACATATTCGCAATCAATAGAAAAACATGCAGCTCCCGGCTTCGATTCGTTGCACACAGGCATTGCCTATGGAAAAATTGATACGATTAGTTATGATTCAAAAACGGTGGGAACCAAACGTCGCGCCATTATTTATACTCCGCCGGGGTTTTCGAAAAAGAAAAAATATCCTGTTTTATATCTCCTGCACGGCATTGGTGGTGATGAAAAAGAATGGCTCAATGGCGGTAAGCCGCAAATAATATTGGATAACCTGTATGCAGAAAATAAAATCGAGCCGATGATCGTGGTAATGCCCAACGGAAGAGCCATGAAAGACGACCGCGCTATCGGGAACGTTTTTGATAGTGCAAAAGTGCAGGCATTTGCAACATTTGAAAAAGATTTGCTCAACGATTTGATTCCTTTTATTGAAAAAAAATATCCCGTATTAAAAGATCGGGAGAGCCGTGCTATTGCCGGTCTCTCAATGGGCGGCGGGCAATCATTGAACTTTGGATTGGGTAACCTGGATAAGTTCGCGTGGGTAGGAGGTTTTTCATCTGCACCCAATACCAAAAAGCCGGAGGAACTGGTGCCTGATCCTGAAACCGCAAAAAGCAAATTGAAACTGTTGTGGATATCCTGCGGTGATAATGATGGCCTGATAGGTTTCAGCAAACGAACGCATGATTACCTGTACCAGAAAAATGTACCGCATATTTATTATATCGAACCCGGTGTGCATGATTTCAACGTCTGGAAAAATGGGTTATATATGTTCTCGCAATTCCTGTTTAAACCGGTAGATGTTTCTTCTTTTTCAAAATATACATTACTCGGTACGCCTGCTTCAAGTAATGTACGGTCGGCAAAATATCCGCAGGTTCTGCCTGATAACCGTGTTATATTTCGCATCAAGGCACCCGATGCACAGCGCGTGCAGGTGGATCTTGTAAAGAAATATGACATGCAAAAAGATACCGGCGGTTACTGGCAGCTCACGACAGATTCTGTCAGCGAAGGTTTTCATTATTACTCCCTGCTTATCGATGGTGTTCCTCTTGCCGATCCGGCCAGTGAAACATTTTATGGTATGGGCAGAATGGCTGCAGGTATCGAAATCCCGTTTACCGGTGGAGAATATTACGCCTTAAAAAATATTCCTCACGGGGATATCCGGATCAAACGTTATTATTCGCCGGTTACCAATTCATGGCGCCGCATCTATATTTATACGCCACCCGGTTACGATGACAACACAAATGAAAAATACCCGGTGCTGTATATACAACATGGAGGCGGTGAAGACGAAAGAGGTTGGTCCACACAGGGCAAAACAGACCTGATACTGGATAACCTTATTGACGAAAAGAAGGCAAAACCAATGCTGGTTGTAATGGCAGATGGAAATTTTGGTTCGGGTGGTATTGCCGGTTTTGGTGAACAGACACTAAGAATGTTCGAGAACGAAATGAAACAGGCAGTGATTCCTCTTGTTGAAAAGAACTACCGGGTAGCCACAGACGCAAATAGCCGGGCACTCGCAGGCCTGTCGATGGGTGGTTTACAAACCTTATATGCCGGTATAAAAAATACACAGCTGTTTGCTTATCTCGGTGTATTCAGCTCAGGCTGGTTTGCAAATAATACTGCCCTTTCAAACCCGCAGTATGAGTATATGAAAAGTAATGCAGCAACTATAAACAGCAACCTGAAATCGCTGTGGATATCCATGGGCGGTAAAGAGGATATTGCTTACAACAATTGTAAAATCATGCTCGCCAAATTTGATGAGATGGGAATAAAGTATACATACAGCGAATATCCCGGTGGGCACACCTGGCCGGTTTGGAGAAATAATCTTTACAACTTTGCGCAATTATTATTCAAATAACCATTCACCATCGTTCAAAAGACCCTTGACTGTATTGCCGGGTGAAATCCGGCAACATTCTTTTCCCGGCAGTAATTGCAGGAAGAACACTTATTTTCACCACTGTTAATCATGACTATGAAAGAAAGATTGTTTGTCGTTCTCTTATTCTTTATCTCGCTGTGCAATGCGCAGAGCAGCCAAAATTTAAAATTATGGTATAAACAACCGGCAGGTGACACCTGGGAAAACGCATTGCCTATCGGCAATGGGCGGTTGGGCGGCATGGTATATGGAAACGTGGGCAACGAAACAATCCAGCTGAACGAACATACTGTCTGGAGCGGTGGCCCAAACCGTAATGATAATCCTGCTTCACTGGATTCATTGGCTGTTATACGTCAATTGATTTTTGATGGTAAACAAAAAGAGGCCGAAGACATTGCGAACAGGATCATCATTACCAGGAAATCGCATGGACAAATGTTTGAGCCGGTAGGCAGCCTGCAGCTTGTTTTTGATGGTCATGACAACTATACCGATTATTACCGGGAACTGGATATTGAGAAAGCTGTCAGCAAAACATCTTATGTGGCAGGCGGCATCAAATTTACACGTGAAGCTTTTGCATCTATTCCTGACCGTGTCATTGTGATGCGGTTGACAGCGGATAAACCGAACAGCATTTCCTTCACGGCTTCACTATCAACGCCGCAACCAAAGGCAACTATTGCAACAACCGCATTGAGAGAACTGACAATAGCCGGTACCACCATCGATCACGAAGGAGTAAAAGGTTTAGTGAAATTTAAAGGCATTGTACGGATCAAACCGGAAGGAGGCGTATTCACTTCCAATGATACATCCCTGGTAATTAAAAATGCAAACGCTGCAACAATTTATATTTCTATTACCACCAATTTCAATTCCTATCATGACGTCAGCGGGAACGAGAACAAACGGGCTGCAGATTTTTTGAATAAGGCGTATGCAAAATCTTATTCCGTATTATTAAAATCGCATGTCAGTGCTTACCAGAAATATTTCAACAGGGTAAAACTGGATCTCGGCACAACGGATGCAGCCGGTCTTCCGACAGATGAGCGATTAAAGAATTTCAATTCGACAAGCGATCCGCAGTTTGTAACACTCTATTATCAGTATGGGCGCTATTTATTGATCTCTTCGTCGCAGCCGGGCGGACAACCTGCGAACCTGCAGGGAATCTGGAATAATAAGATGTATCCGCCATGGGACAGCAAATACACCATTAATATCAATGCTGAAATGAATTACTGGCCTGCCGAAAAAACAAATCTCTCCGAGCTGCACGAACCATTTTTGCAATTGATCAAAGAACTTTCCATAACCGGTCAGCAGACAGCAAAAGATATGTATGGTGCAAGAGGATGGATGGCCCATCACAACACCGATATCTGGCGGGCAACAGGTGCCGTTGATGGTGCTTTGTGGGGAGTATGGAGTGCGGCCGGCGGATGGACCAGTCAGCATCTTTGGGAGCATTACTTATATAGTGGCGATAAATTTTTTCTGGCATCAGTATACCCTGTGTTGAAAGGAGCTGCATTGTTTTATGTTGACTTCCTGGTAGAGCATCCCGCTTATCATTGGCTGGTCATCAACCCCGACATGTCGCCGGAGAATGCACCAAAGGCCCACCAGGGTTCGTCGCTCGATGCCGGTACTACAATGACCAACCAGATCGTTTTTGACATATTCAATACCGTTATACGCGCTGCGGCGATATTACATAAGGACCAGGCGTTTGCCGACACATTGAAACAACTGCGCAACCGCCTGCCGCCGATGCATATCGGGCAGCATGGCCAGTTGCAGGAGTGGCTGCAGGACATTGACGACCCAACCGACAATCACCGGCATATTTCCCACCTGTATGGCCTGTTTCCTTCCGGGCAGATCTCACCGTACCGCACACCCGAACTTTACAGTGCGGCAAAAACTACATTGCTGCAGCGCGGCGATGTATCGACAGGCTGGAGCATGGGTTGGAAAGTAAACTGGTGGGCGAGGTTGCAGGATGGCAATCACGCTTTTAAATTGATCCGGAGCCAGCTCACACCTGTCGGCACCAATGCAGGGGGCGGCGGCACGTATAACAATCTTTTTGATGCACATCCACCGTTCCAGATAGACGGCAACTTTGGATGCACCTCCGGTATAACGGAAATGCTCATGCAAAGTGCAGATGGTAATCTCCACCTGCTGCCCGCTCTTCCGGATGTATGGCCGTCCGGTGTTGTAAAAGGACTAAGAGCACCGGGAGGTTTTGAAATAACCGAAATGGAGTGGAAGAATGCACAACTTATAAAGCTTGTTGTAAAATCTATTTTGGGAGGTAATCTTCGGCTACGTGTTCCAAATTCAATGAAAGTACAAGGCGTTGGTTTTCTTCAAACTGCTGGCGCAAAAAATCCCAATCCATTTTATTATGTGGAAGAAACACCGGTGCCTGTTAAGTCGCCAAAGGCAACCATCAGCCTGCCGCAGCTGAAGCAAACCTTTATTTATGATTTAGCAACAGAACCGGGTAAAAAATATACGTTGATCAATAAGTAGTGCAGTAGATTGACCAAATGGACCTTTAAATGTTAATTTTAAAAATCAAAATTGTTATAGATCGACATGCGATATTTTATCCTGGCTTGTTTGATATTGTTCGTTAATGCAACGATCATGTACGGACAGAAGCAGCAGAGCGATAACGGCGATGGAACGTATACCAATCCATTAATTGCCGCAGACTTTCCTGATCCTGATGTTGTTTTTGTAAACGATACCTATTACATGGTCAGCACCACCATGTTTGTATTTCCCGGTGTTACTATTTTAAAATCGCACGACCTTGTTAACTGGGAGTATTGCAGCAATGCCGTATCAAGATTCGATTTTGACAAATGTTACAATCTCGACAGCTGCCACCGGTACAGCCATGGTCAGTGGGCGACCAGTTTTAAATATCATAACGGTAAATTTTACCTGCTGTTTATTACGTTGAATGAGGGAGGGTTTATGTGTACGTCTGAAAAAGCAGAAGGGCCATGGACAATCACTCATCTGCCCAAAGGTTTTTATGATCCCGGTTTATTCTTTGATGACGACGGGAAAATTTATGTAGCGCAAGGGTTTAATAAAATTTCTATAACAGAAGTCGATGCAAATCTTGCCCCGGTAGCCAAAGATTCATTAGTGTTTACGGGCGACATACGCAAAGGCCTGGAGGGAACACATGTATATAAGCTCAATGGTTATTATTATTTATACTGTACATATGGCGGGCTTGACGGGTTCCAGGTAGCTCTTCGTTCAAAAAATATCTACGGTCCCTATGAACAAAAGGTTGTGATAAGAGACACTACACCGGGAATTAATTTTGGTATACACCAGGGAGCACTTATACAAACACAAACCGGTGAATGGTGGACTATCCTTTTTGTTGACAGCGGACCATTCGGTCGATTTCCATCGCTGCAGCCGGTGACATGGAACGATGATTGGCCAATGGTTGGAGTTAATGGCAAAGCAGTTGTTACATTTAAAAAACCGGTGGTCGGGAAATCTTATCCGATTAAAATACTACCAACATCGGATGAGTTCAATGATAAAAAGCTGGCCATGCAATGGGGATGGAATCACAATCCTGATTCAGGCAAATGGTCATTGATACAACGGCCGGGATGGTTAAGATTAACAACAGGCAAAATAGCTTCGAACCTGCGCGAAGCACGCAATACACTTACACAAAGACCATTTACTTACTACAACGATTCGATACCCGCTGTTGCTGTTACAAAAATGGATGTGAGCAAAATGAAAGACGGTGATATTGCCGGCCTGGCTGTGTTCCAGGATCCTTATGCTTTTATTGCCGTGAAACAAGATGATAAATCGCGACAATTAATTATGGTAAACAACGGAGAACCGGTTGCCTCTATTCCTTTAAAAAGCAAAATAGTTTACCTGCGGGTCACCGCATCAAACAGCACAAAGAAGGCCCGGTTTGAATATAGCGTTGACAACAAAACATTCCACGCGATTGGGAATGACCTTATGATGAAATTCAATTTATCTGTATTTACCGGGAATAAGTTTTGCCTTTTCAATTATGCCACAAAACAACCGGGTGGATTTGTTGATATTGATTGGTTCAGATTCCCGGTGCGCTAAGCTATTTGAATTAAGCAATTAATAGCAGCGGCTTCATTCGTTTTTTGCAGATTTATTCTGCGAAACAATCAGCATTAATGTTATCCCTCCAAAAGCAGCAGACGGAACTGATTCATGACAATGACGAACCGTCAAGAATGATCACACTTAATCATTTCTCTCTTTTAATGCAATCAAAGTACATAAGATATTGTTGTCATCACCGCTCTTGGTGATATGGGTGTGATGCTGTAATTGTCGTGCACCAGGTAGTTAAGTGTATTGAAAATATTGGACAGTTTGCAGCGCAGCGAAAGTTTTTTGTATGTATAGCCTGCCGACAGGTCAACAGTAGCGAAACCGGACAACGGAACAATACGGCTTCCTGAAACCGGCTGTCCGACCAGGTTATTGTATCCTCCCAAACGGGAGCCTGTATAAAAACCTGTTGCACCAATTTTAAGTCCTTTTAATGTTTTGCCGCTGAATGTGTAAAACAAAGCCACATTGGCAGTATTGGAAGGTGCATTTACCAATCTTTCTCCCTCAATGTTTGAACCTTTAGTACCTGATGTATTCGTAAAACGGATGTAGTTATAACCGTAGCCTGCAATGAAATAAAAGTTCCTTGACATAGTTCCATTGAAACCGATTTCAACGCCATCACTGGTCGTTTCTCCACTCAGGGTTTTGATGTTTGCATTTGTATTGGTTGTTCCATCCGCTAAGTACACTGCCTGTTGTGCGAGGTTGCTGTTAATAATTTTATATACACTGACGTTTGCCGAAAGCCTGCCATTCGCAAACGTATTTTTTGCACCGACCTCATATTGATTGATGATAGAAGCAGGCAACAGGTTCCCGTATATATCGACGCCGCTGTTGGTATTGAAGTTGTTGGAATAGCTCGCATAAAAAGAAGTATTTGCTATGGGCTGGTATACGATTCCAACTTTAGGAGAAAACACGTTGTACGTAGTAGTCGGCGTTGTGCCTTTTGTTCTTGTTGCCAAAGGATGTGTGGCAGTTGACATGCTGTCGATAGTCGTTTGCACAGTGGCCTGGTAACTGTATCGTATACCGACGAATAATTTGAATTGTTTGGTGATGCTGATCAGATCCTGCACAAATATTCCTGTTCTGTTTGAAGGAGCTGTTGTTTCAACTGTTTTAAGCGCTGATGGAACATCCGTGCGTTGCACATACTGCGATGGATTTAATAAATTGATGGTATCATACGTTTTTAAAACGGAACCATCTGTATTATAAATCGCAAACGCATCGGTATACGTAACAACTCTTGTAAAATCGGCACCTGCGATGAAATGGTTGTCGATGTTCAGCACGCTGAATTTTCCTTCTACATTTATTTGTGAAGCATAGTCTTTTTCAGTGCTGTGTGCTCTTGCCAAAGGACGGGCAATGATACCTGTTTTACTTGCTGTGTTCAGATTTCCGCCACCATAAGAATCAACATCGGTGTTTTGAAAAGATGCAGACGCATTGAGGGAAAACCGATCGTTGAACACATGCCTGAATTCTGCAGATGCCGAGCCCTGCTTTACATTATTATACGCCCATGCTACATTTTGAAATCTGGAACGCGGAATAGCCTTTGTCAAAACCCTTCCGCTATCCAATAAGCCAATACCGCCATCGGGAGTTATTTGTGCATCCAGATAGTCGCCCTGGATGATGAGTGTTGAATTCTTTCCAAATTTATACATCAGGGAGGGGTTCACGTATTTGCGGATTGTTTTTACTACATCGCGGTAACTCCTGTCATTTTCATAACTGCCAACCACGCGGAATGCCAGGTTTTTACTGATAGGGCCATATACGTCAATCACCGGCTTATATTGCCTGAAACTGCCCGCATTCATAGTGACCTCGCCGCCAAAATTGTACTTCGGTTTTTTAGTGATCATGTTTACGATCATACCACCGGATGAACTGCCATATAGGAAAGCAGTGCTTCCTTTAATAATTTCCACTGATTCCAACGTGGCGGCTTCGGGCATGCCGGCAATATTGACGGGCAATCCATTTTTAAAAATGCTGCCGCCACCTGCACCGCCGGTCACACCAATGATATATCCTCTTGCTCCATAGCTTTCATTCACGCCATAACGGGTTTGCACAAGCGATACGCCGGGAACATTCTTCACAACATCACCCAGGCGGATGGCCTGCTGATCGCTGATCACTTTGCTGCTCACAACACCTGTGCTCTGCGGAAAATCTTTATCGGCAATATTTATTTTGCCAATGGATAGTTTTTTCTGATTGGCTTCCACAATGACTTCTGAGAGTTGCCGGGCATCTTCCACCAAAACAATGGAAACCGAAACAGTCTCATTATTTCCTACTGAAACAGTTTTTTCCTGCGCCTTTAATCCCGCCATTGATATTTCCAGGGTATAAGCACCACTCTTCAGATTTTTGACGATGAATCTGCCCTCTTCATTGGTAATCGCTGTTTTATTATTTTCTTTAATTAAAACAGTTACAAAAGCGGCCGGTTGCCCGTCTGTCGTTTTAATTTCTCCTGTAATTATTGCGGCCGGAAATTCTGATACGGTACCCGTTCTTTCACCTGTTATGAATTGGTCCTGGGATAGTGCAGGCAGGCTCATCAAGGTCAGTACAATTGCAGCAAATCTCATCTTCGTAGGTTTTCGGCAAAGAGAAAATTTTATGGCCATACAAGCCATTTGGATCGGGAAAATCAGTTACGAAAAGAGGAAATTCTATTGAACAAATTCCCCGCAATTGCCTCAAACTTAATGAAGGGGAAACGGAAATCCCTTATGCCGGTCACTTGAAACTTATGAAAATTGAAAAGATCTGATAAGCCCGTCGAACAATTATCGGGAAGTAAAACGGTCGCCGGGCCGGGGAGGCAGCCCCGTTACCTGGAAAATACAAGCTTTAAGCAGCCGGCAGGCGGGTTTTACCCATGTTGCAAAAGAAAGTAGGTATGATCCGTAGTTCATCCGGGGTTGATCCGTCCTTCGTCCGTGGTTCACCCGTGAAAAGCACCCTTACTTCGGGTGAACCACGGATCAACTATTACTCAACAATGTATCAACCCCGTACTAAGACGCAACTATCTTGCAACGTAGTTACCGTCCTCCCGCAATGAAAAAGGAAGGAGTATGCTCCTATAACTTATTTCAAAGAAAATGGTTAAGCATATCTATCTATAACAACAGCAGCTTACCTTAAGAACAGGGTTCTTACTTCGCATCATATTAAAACAGGTTGTAATTATTACCCTCGTTTTTAAAACCAATATCATTATGGCAAAACTTAATAGTCCCTTCGAATTCAAGGGTGGCCTTGGCGGCTACGTGCTGAACGCAGCGAACGACTGAAAAACATCATTCACCAGGAGAGCAGCGGTGAGGCGCGTTGCTATGGGTTGCACCCATAGTTATGGATATTCAAGGCTTCGCCTTGTCGTGCTTCTTTTAGCAAATTGGTGGTGTATGTAGAAATTTAGCCGGAGGAAAGTAAGATTATAGATGGAACAAAAAACTATCATGCTGTACAATCTGCAAAAAGAAGATGATGTTGATCTTCCATGTACCTAACTCCACACAAGCCTGATTA
>Ga0207689_10003643_pt1 | contig 14068 bp, 15 predicted proteins | sample KBSMisM52_FD_184312 | JGI IMG/M metagenome (GOLD analysis project Ga0207689, IMG submission 184312) | Miscanthus rhizosphere microbial communities from Kellogg Biological Station, Michigan, USA - KBS Miscanthus M5-2 (SPAdes) (version 2) | ecosystem: Host-associated > Plants > Roots >... | reverse complement strand
GCGATGTCGGCGGTGAGTGGCTGAATGGCAAGCGGCATGTGTGTCCCCGAAACGGTGCGTCAGCGGGCGAGCGCGGCCTTGACCGCGGCCGAGACCTGCGACATGTCCGCGCTTCCAGCAAAGCGCGCCTTCGCCGCCGCCATCACCTTGCCCATGTCGCCGGGACCCTTGGCGCCCGTCTCGGCGACGATCGCGGCGACCCCGGCGGCGATCTCGTCGGCGCCGAGGCGCGCCGGCAGATAGCCCTCGAGCACTTTCGACTCCGCGGCTTCCTTGTCGACGAGGTCCTGGCGGCCGCCGGCGGTGAACTGCTGGATCGAGTCCTTGCGCTGCTTGACGAGCTTGTCGACGATCGCGATCACCGCCGCGTCGTCGAGCTCGATGCGCTCGTCGACCTCGCGTTGCTTGAGCGCCGCGAGCAGCCCGCGGATCGTCAGCAGGCGCGCCGAGTCCTTGGCGCGCATCGCGTCCTTCATGTCGTCGGTGATGCGGTCCTTGAGTCCCATCGCTGCTCCTGCGCCGATGCTACGCCGGCTTCAGAGACGACGAAGCCCGCGCGTGGCGGGCTCCGGTGCTGCGCGGTGCTTGTCCGCTCAGAAGAGCTTCTTCGGCAGCTGCATGCTGCGAACACGCTTGAAGTGGCGCTTGATCGCGGCCGCTTTCTTGCGCTTGCGCTCGGCGGTGGGCTTCTCGTAGAACTCGCGGGCGCGCAGGTCGGTCAGGAGGCCGAGCTTTTCGATGGTGCGCTTGAAGCGGCGAAGAGCGACGTCGAACGGCTCGTTTTCCTTGACGCGAACGGTGGTCATCTAGCTCTGGCTGATTTTTGCGAAGACGACGATTATAGCCCGCGCCCGCTCCCCGGGCAAACCGCTGCGATGGCGCGGGCGCAGGCGGCGGCGCTCGCCCACGCCCACTGGAAGTTGTAGCCGCCGAGCCAGCCGGTGACGTCGACGACTTCGCCGATGAAGTGGAGTCCCGGGACGAGCCGGCTCTCGCAGCTCCGCGAGTCGAGGTCGCGGGTGTCGACGCCGCCGGCGGTGACCTCTGCCTTCTTCCAGCCTTCGGTGTCCGAAGGTGCCGGCGTCCAGCGGTGCAGGGCGCCGGCGAGCACTTCGAGCGCGCGGTCGCGGACCTCCGCCACCGGCCGATCGCCGCCGAGCGCCGCGGCGACCCAGGCGTCGGCGAGCCGCCTCGGCAACACGTCCGCCAGCACCGAGCCGACGTGGCGGCGGCCCGACTTCTCGGCGATGAGCGTCCTCGCGAGATCGCCTTCCGGCGCGAGGTCAATGGCGATCGCCTCTCCGGCCCGCCACCAGGTCGAGATCTGCAGCGCCGCGGGACCGCTCAGGCCGCGATGGGTAAAGAGCAGGTCCTCGGCGAACTCCGGCGCGCCGCTCTGCAGCGCCCGGGCGCGCACCGGCAGCGCGACGCCGGCCAAGCCCGCGAACGGCTGCCAGTCGGCGCCGTCGCAGACGAACGGCACCAGTGCCGGACGCGGCTCGACGATGCGGTGGCCGAAGCGCCGCGCGAGCACGTAACCCCAGTCGGTCGCGCCGATCTTGGGGATCGAAAGGCCGCCGGTCGCGACGACGACGCGCGACGCGCGCAGGGTGCCGCGCGTCGTCTCGAGCGCGAACGCGTCGCCGTCCTTGCGAACGATGTCGACGCGGCACGGCTGCCAGCGCTCGACGCCGCCGGCTTCGCATTCGGCGACGAGCATTTGAATGATCGCGGCGCTCGAGCCGTCGCAGAAGAGCTGGCCCCGATGCTTCTCGTGCCAGGCGATGCCGTGGCGCTCGACCAGGTCGATGAAGTCGCGCGGCGAGTAGCGCGCGAGCGCGGAGCGGCAGAAGTCGGGGTTCGCGGACTCGAAGTTGCCCGGCCCGGTGTGGACGTTGGTGAAGTTGCAGCGGCCGCCGCCCGAGATGCGGATCTTCTCGGCGAGCTTGGCGGCATGGTCGATGAGGACGACCGAGCAGCCGAGCTGGCCGGCAATCGCAGCGCAGTGCAGCCCGGCGGCACCGGCGCCGACGATCGCGACGTCGCAGCGCACGCCCTCGCGTCAGCCCTTCCAGACGAACGGGAACGCGAGCTGCTTGAAGAAGCCGTTCGGAACGTAGTCGCCGACGACGCCGTACTGGTCCGGCCAGTCGCGGTCGGCCTTGTGCGCGGTGCCGAAGAGATAGTCGAGGAACGCGAAGTGCGCGGCGTAGTTGCGGTCGATCCCTTCGGTGTCCTGCGAGTGGTGCCAGTGGTGGAAGTTCGGCGTGACGATGACATAGCGCAGCGGCCCGAGCCGAACGCTGACGTTGGCGTGGTTGAAGACCGCCTGGAAGCCGACGATGACGATGTAGGCGTCGATCACTTCCTTGCTGAAGCCGAGCACGTAGATCGGCGCGAGCACCAGGGTGCGCGTGATGATGAGCTCGCAGATGTGCTGCCTGGAGCCGGCGAGCCAGTCCATGCTCTTGACGCTGTGGTGCACCGCGTGCAGGCGCCACAGCGCCGGCACCTCGTGGTAGGCGCGGTGCGTCCAGTACTGCACGAGGTCGGCGACGAGGATGATGAGGAAGAGCGCGACCCAGAACGGCAGGTCCTGCACCCAGGCGCGGATGCCGTCCTTCGCCGCCCAGCCGAACAGCTTGTGCACCAGCAGGTTGGTCGCGAGCAGGATGAAGCCCACGATCATGTGGTTGACGAGGAAGTGGTGGAAGTCGGTCTGCCACTCGGGGCGAAAGACCGGCTGGTCCTTTCTCAGCGCGAACAGCTTCTCGATGAAGACGAAGATCAGCGTCGAGCCGAGCAGGTCGAGGATGAACCAGTCGAGCCCGATGTAGGGAGTGTTGTCGGCGAAGTCGTTGACCGGCACCTTGTGGCCGCCGAGCGCGAGCGAGATGCCGATCAGGACGAACGCCGCGAGCGCCAGCCAGCGCGCGCGACCCATGACGATGTTGAAGAGCGCGAGCGCGCCGGCGAGCACGAGCGACCAGAACAGCAGCTGCCGCATTGCGTCGACGCTGTACGCCTTGCGCAGCTCCGGCGTCGTCAGGTACTCGGGGAAGTGGAACGCGAGGACGCCGAGAAAGCAGAGCGCCGCGAGGATGAGCGCGATCACGCCCGACACCAAGCCCTTGCCGGGCTCGAGCGCGCCGTGCGATTCGCTCAGGCGGTTGAGCTTGTCGTAGTGCTCTTTCATGGGCACGCTCCCTCGGCCACGGCCCTCGGTCCGGGCGGCGCGAAATTATCGCGCGGCGAACCTCAAGCGGAAGGCCCCGGCGCGTCGAGTCGCCGCGACACCGCGCGCCATTCCTCGTCGCTCACCGGCGTGATCGAGAGCCGGTTGCCGCGCCTCAGCACCCGCATCGTCGCGAGCTCGGGCGCGGCGCGCATCTCGGCGAGCGAGAGCAGGCGGGTCTTTTTCAGCACCTTGACGTCGACGTGCCACCAGCGCGGCGATTCGCGCCTCGACTTCTCGTCGTAGTACGGGCTCTTCGGGTCGAACTGCGTCGCATCGACCGACGGCGCCGAGGCGACCTCGGCGAGGCCGACGATCCCCGGCTCGGGGCACGACGAATGGTAGAAGAGGACGCCGTCGCCGACGGCCATCTCCTGCTTCATGAAGTTGCGCGCCTGGAAGTTGCGCACCCCGACCCAGGGGACCGTCGCATTCGGCGCTGCCGCCGCGTCGTCGACCGAGCAGTCGCTCGGCTCGCTCTTCATCAACCAGTAGCGCATCGCGGCCGCGTCGGGAGACCTCGAGGAAAGATAAGGTGTCCGCCGCGCCCCGTGAACCGCATTCCTGAACCCAGGGTTCAGGTGGGCGAGGTCAGCCAGGTTTCGGGTTCATCTGACGCGAGACGATCACACCTGCCGGGCGATGTTCCAAGCCCTTGCTCTTTCGAGCATCGGTTCAAGGAAATATAAAGTTCACGCGAACGCAACGGACGAATTCATTCTACGCCGCGCGTTCGAAAAAAAGACAACGATCAGAGCAGTTGTCCGTCGGCGCCGAGGGCCATGTCGATGCGCCGGACGAGGCCGTCGAGATCGACCGGCGAGTGCCCGCCGTCGCTGCCGTTCGTCGCCGCGTCGGTTCCCGCGCGCGGCGGCCGCTGCGCGAGCTCGAACGCGAGGTTGAGCGCGGCGAGCACGGCGATGCGTTCGCGCGCCTTCACCTTGCCGCCGTCGCGGATCGCGCTCATCTCGCGATCGACATCGGCGACCGCCTCGAGCAGCGAGCTCTCGCCGCCGTCGGGACAGCCGAGGATGTAGCTCTGGCCGAGGATCGTGACCTCGACCTGCTTCATCCGATGCTCCTCAATGTCGCGCCGCCCTTGTTGACCGCGCCGGCGACGTCGACCGGCGCACCGTCGACGCCGTCGCCCGTGGCGGGGTCGCGCGGCAGGCGCTGCAGCAGCACGTCGATGCGGCTCTTCGCGGCGTTGAGGCGCGAGCGCAGGTTGTCGCGCTCGCCCGTCACCGCAGCGAGCTGCGCGGCGATGAGCGCATTCGTTCGCTGCAGCTCTTCGTGCCGAACAAGCAGGCGCTCGACCCGGTCCGCGAGTTCCTCGATCGTGGCCATGAAGCTCCGGCAGGAGAAGAGGAGGCGAATTGTAGGCGGCGTCGACCGTGCGACAGCGCTGCGTAGAATGCGCTTCGCTGGTGCCCGTGAAGGTGTTCATTCCTTCACAGTTAAACGGGAAGCGAGCTGTCGGATCGGCAACGGTCCGGCATCAACCGCGCTGCCCCCGCAACGGTACGGCGGACGACGGCCGTCTTCGAGAGACGCTGTCAGCTTCGGCATCGACACCACTGGAGGCTCGCCTCCGGGAAGGTCGCCGGGGTCGCTCCGCCAGCCCGGATACCGGCCAGCAGGCGGGTCGGGCCTCGTGCCCGGCCGATTCGTGTGCGGACCGCGGGGAAGCGGAATGCACGCCTGTTGCGGGACCTTCATCATGAACTTCCGACTCGAGGCGCCGTCTTCGGTTGGCCGGCCGTCGATTCCTGTGCGCGGATTGCGCTCGCCGTGGTCGCTCGTCGCCATCGCCGTGCTCTGCAACGCTGCGGCCGCCGCCGACAGCACGCTCGATCCGGTCGTCGTCAGCGGCACGCGCGAGCCCGAGACGCTCGGTCGCAGCGCTTCCGACATCGTCGTCATCGACAACGCGACGATCCGCACGACGACCGCCGACTCGGTCGAGGACCTCGTCCGTCGCGTCGCGGGCATGCAGGTCGTGCGCAACGGCGGTCCGGGGCAGAACTCGGGCTTCTTCATCCGCGGCGCGAGCACGAACAGCACGGTCGTTCTCGTCGACGGCGTGCGCGTCGGCTCGGCGACGCTCGGCCAGGCCGAGTTCGAGGCGCTGAGCCTCGCGCAGATCGACCGCATCGAGGTCTTGCGCGGCCCGGCGTCGAGCCTGTACGGCGCCGACGCCGTCGGCGGCGTCGTCCAGATCTTCACGCGTCGCGGCAACAGCGCGCCGCGCTTCGGCGGCGGCGCCGAACTCGGCGGCTACGACTCGGCACGCGGCGACGCTGCGGCGAGCGGTGCGATCGGCCCATGGGACTACGCGCTCTCGCTCGGCATCGAGAAGAGCGCCGGCGTCTCGGCGATCGCACCCAACGACCGGTTCGGCAACTTCAATCCCGACCGCGACGGCTTTCGCCGCAAGTCGGGCGACGTCAACGTCGGCTTCGCGCCCGCGACCGGGCACCGGATCGGCGTCCACGTCCTCGAGACGCGGCTGAATGCGCAGTACGACTCGAGTGAATTCCCGCCGCCGACGTTCGCGCAGGACGCGACGCCCGACTTTCGCAACCACCTGACGACGCGAGTCGCCTCGGTCGATTACCGCGGCACGCCGCTCAGCGCATGGACGACGACAGTGCAGCTGTCGCGCGCAGTCGACGACCTGACGAGCGGCGGCACCGTGCAGAACCGGTTCGTGACGACGCGCGAGCAGGCGATGTGGCAGAACGCGTTCGCGCTCGCGCCCGACCAGCAGCTGCTGTTCGCGATCGAGCACCAGGTCGAGCGCGCGACCGCCGACGTGTTTGCTTCCGAGCTCTCGCGTCGCAACAACGCCCTCGTCGCCGGCTATTCGGGAACGGTCGGCAGCGCGTCGCTGCAGGCCGACGTCCGCCACGACGACAACTCGGCGTACGGGGCGAACACGACCGGTCGAGCGGGAATCTCGTTCGAGGTCGCGCGCGGCGTCAAGCTGCGCGCGCTCGCCGGCACGACGTTTCGCGCACCGACGTTCAACGACCTCGCGTTTCCGAACTTCGGCGTGCCGACGATCCGTCCCGAGCGCGGCACGAGCGTCGAAGCGGGCGCCGCATGGCAGGGCCAGGATGCGAGCGTGAGCGCGACCGTCTACCGCAACAACGTGCGCGACCTGATCGGCTTCGAGCCCGATCCGGCGAAGTGCCCGGATCCCTCGTTCACGTTCGGCTGTGCGGCCAACACTAGCCGGGCGCGCCTGCAGGGCGCGACGATCGCCGCGAACGCACGCTGGCTCGACGTCGACCTGCGCGCCAACGTCGACTTCCTCGACGCGACCGACGCCGACACCGGGGTTCGGCTGCCGCGCCGCGCCGCGCACCAGGAAAGCGTCGGCGCCGACATGGCGCGCGGGGCGTGGCGCTTCGGCGCCGCGATGCTCTTCGTCGGCTCGCGCCCCGACAGCGGTGTCGTCCTTGGCGGCTACGCGATCGTCGACCTGCGCGTCGCGTGGCAGCCGCAGAAGACGTGGCGGATCGAAGCCAAGCTCAACAACGCGCTCGATCGCCGCGTCGAGCCGTTGCGCGACTACCAGGGCCTCGGCCGCCAGGCGTGGCTCGGCGTCCGGGTCGACAGCGCGGGGCTGTAGCGAACGATGCGCGCGACGCACGTGCTCGCCGTCGTCGCTGCAGCGGCGGCGCTCGCGTGCGCGATCGGCGTGCTCGCGGGCTCGGCAGGATTCGGCATCGCATCGAGCGAGATCGTGTGGTCGATCCGCGTGCCGCGCGTGCTCGCCGGGTTCGGCGCCGGCGCTGCGCTCGCGCTCGCCGGTGCGCTGATGCAGCTGCTGACACGCAACGCCCTGGCCGATCCCTACGTGCTCGGCGTCGCCGGCGGCGCTTCGGTCGGCGCGCTCGGTGCGATGCTCGCCGCCGGCGCTGCCGCGGCGACGCTCACGGAGTGGGGCGTCGCCGCCGGTGCGGCGGTCGGCGCGATGGCCGCGTCGGCGCTCCTCTTCGGCCTGCTCTGGCGACGGCTCGCGAGCACCGCGATCGTTCCTTCCGGCGAAGGAGCGACCGCGCTGCTGCTGGTCGGCGTGATGATCGGCGCCGGCTGCTCGGCGATCGTCTCGTTGATCCTGACGCTCGCCGACGAAGGCCAGCTGCGCGGCATGGTGTTCTGGCTGCTCGGCGATCTCAACGGTGCATCGCACTGGGAGATCGTCTGGAGCGCGGTCGCGGTCGCGCTCGCGATCGTCTGGCCGCGCGCCCGCGAGCTCGACTGGCTTGCGCGCGGCGACGCGTGGGCGGCGACGCTCGGGGTCGCTGTCGGGCCGCGGCGACGCGCCGTCCTGCTCGCCGCCGCGCTCGCGACCGGCGCCGCGGTCGCGACTGCGGGCGCGATCGGCTTCGTCGGCCTCGTCGTTCCGCACGCGCTGCGCCGGCTCGGCGTGCGCGCCGCGCCGCTCCTGCTGCCGGCGAGCGCGATCGCGGGCGGCGCGTTCGTCGTCGCCGTCGACGCCGCGGCGCGGACGATCGTCGCGCCGCTGCAGCTTCCGGTCGGCGTTCTCGCCGCGGCGATCGGCGTGCCGACGTTCATCGCGATGCTGCTGCAACGACCGGCGGGAACGCGATGAGCGAAGCGCTGCTCAGCGCCGAAGCGCTCGCGCTGCGCGCCGGCGGCAGCGCGCGTGGCCGCGTCCTCGTCGATCGCCTCGACATCCGCGTCGCGGCCGGCGAGCGCTGGGTCGTCGTCGGCCCGAACGGCGCCGGCAAGTCGTCGCTGCTGGCCGCCCTCGCGGGCGTCTTTCCGCTCGCTGCGGGGCACGTCCGCGTCGACGGCGTCGAGCTCGCGGCTTGGCGGCCTTCGCTGCTCGCCGAGCGGCGCGCGTGGAGCCCGCAGTTCTGGTCCGACCCGTTCCCGGCGAGCGTGCGCGAGACGGCAGCGCTCGCGCGCCGGCGCGACTTCGGCGTGCGTTCACTGCTCGACGACGGCGCGGCAGGCGACGGCGAGGTCGAGCGCGTCCTCGACCGTCTGCTGCTCGCGCCGTTCGCCGCCAGCGACGTGCAGACGCTCTCGGGCGGCGAGCGCCAGCGCGTCGCGATCGCAACGGCACTGCTGCAGGGCGCACCGCTGCTGCTGCTCGACGAGCCGGCGTCGCACCTCGATCTCGCGCACGAGCGGCTGCTCGTCGACGTGCTGCGCGCGCACGCCGCCAGCGGCGGCGCCGTCGTCGCGAGCCTGCACGACCTCGACCTCGCGTGGGACCTCGCCAGCCACGTCGTCCTGCTCGACGGCGCCGGCGGCGCGGTCGCCGGGGCGCGCGACGACGTCCTCGTCGCCGACCGGCTCGGCCCGGTGTTCGGCGTCGCGATCCGCGCGCTCGTCGTCGACGGCGCGACGCGCTTCGTCGTCGCCGCCGGCGGGCCGTCGACCGGAGCGCAGCGATGACGCGCGGGACGCGACCGCCGCGTCGTCGGCCGACCGTGCTCGCCGCGCTCGCTGCCTGCGCGATGGCGATGGCGATGGCGAGCGACGCAGTCGCGGTCACGGTCGTCGACGATGCCGGCCGCAGCGTCGTCGTCGAGCAGCCGCCCACGCGCGTCGTCACCCTCGCGCCGAGCCTCGCCGAGCTCGTCTTCGCCGCCGGCGCCGGCCGATCGTTGGTCGGCGTCTCGGCGCTCAGCGACTACCCCGACGCGGCGCGAGCCGTCCCGCGCATCGGCGACGCCGGCCGAATCGACGTCGAGCGCGTGCTCGCGTTGAAGCCCGACCTCGTGCTCGTCTGGCAGCGCGGCAACGTCGGGCGCGAAATCGAGCAGCTCGAGCGCGCCGGCGTGCGGCTGTTCCAGCTCGCGCCGCAGCGCCTCGACGACGTCGCTCGCGCGATCGAGCGCCTCGGCATCCTGCTCGGCCACGAAGGCGAAGCGAAGCAACGCGCCGGCGCGCTTCGTGCAGCGCTCGCGCGGTTGCGCAGCGCGCACGCGAACGCGCCGCCGGTGCGCGTCTTCTATCAGGTGTGGCAGCAGCCGCTGATGACGGTCAATCGCCGCCAGATCATCGACGAGGTCCTCGGCGTCTGCGCAGGACGAAACGTCTTCGCCGAGCTCGCGCCGCTGGTGCCGACGGTCTCGACCGAGGCCGTCGTCGCCGCCGACCCCGAGGTGATCCTGACCGCGAGCGAGCAGGGCGGCGTCGCCGCGTGGACGCGCGATCCTGGCAACGCCGCGTTCGCGCTCTGGCGTCGCCAGCCGCGGATGGTCGCGGTGCGCCGCGACTGGCTGTACACGCTCGACGGCGATCTCATCAGCCGCCAGGGCCCGCGCATCGTCGACGGCGCGGCGGCGGTGTGCGCGGTGCTCGACGAAGTGCGGCGCGAGCGCGCTGCGCGCTGACCGCTCAGGCCGCTGCCGGCTTCTTGAACTGCGGCGGCGCCGAATCGCACCAGCGCGCGACGCGGCACACCTCGCACAGCGGGCGCCGCGCCAGGCAGACGTAGCGGCCGTGCAGGATGAGCCAGTGGTGCGCGTTCTGCAGGAACTCCTCGGGAACGCGCGCAAGGAGGCCGAGCTCGACCTCGAGCGGCGTCTCGCCGGGCGCGAGCCCGGTGCGGTTGGCGACGCGAAAAACGTGGGTGTCGACCGCGAGCGTCGGATCGCCGAAGGCGTTGTTGAGGACGACGTTCGCGGTCTTGCGGCCGACGCCCGGAAGCGCCTCGAGCGCTTCGCGCGTGCGCGGCACCTCGCCGCCGTGCTCCTCGACGAGGATGCGGCACGTCGCGAGCACGCTCTTGGTCTTCATGCGAAAAAAGCCCACCGGCTTGATCATCGCCTCGATGGTCTCGGCGCCGAGCGCGAGCATCTTCGCCGGCGTCGGGCCCGCGGCGAAGAGCGCCTTGGTGACCTGGTTGACGCGCTTGTCGGTGGTCTGCGCCGACAACAACACCGAGATCAGGAGCTCGAAGACGCTCGTGTAATCGAGCTCGGTCGCCGGCTCGGGGTTGGCGTCGCGCAGCGTCGCGAAGAACGGGACGACGTCGGCGTCGTTCATCGTCGTCGTCGTCTTGCGATTGTGCTTTCAGCGCGCCGCGCGCTCGGCGCGCGCACGCGCGACCGCGGCGGCGACCGTGTCGCTGCGCGCCGGGCGCTGCGAAGCGTCGGCGGCAGGTCGAGGAGCGCCGAGCCGCGTCGCATGGCGTGCGTAGCGCTGTCGGGCCGTCGCCGCGCTCGCCGCGCCCCACGCGTCCCAGCCGGTGCGCTCGCCGCTCGCGCCGACGAGCGCGATGCAGTCGACCGGACACACCGGCAGGCAGAGCTCGCAGCCGGTGCAGTGCTCGACGATCACGACATGCATCCGCTTGGCGGCGCCGACGATCGCGTCGACCGGACATGCCTGCAGGCAGAGGGCGCAGCCGATGCACGCCTGCTCGTCGATCACCGCGAGCGAGCGCGGCGTCTCGCGGCCGCACTGGGCATCGAGCGGCAATTCGGCGCGGCCGGTGACGAGCGCGATCCGGGCGATGCCGGCAGCGCCGCCCGGCGGGCAGCGGTTGATCGCCGCGCCCTCGCCGGCGATCGCCTCGGCATAGCCGCGGCAGTCGGGATAGCCGCAGCGGCGGCACTGCGTCTGCGGCAGCGCGTCGAGCACCGCCTCGGCGAGCGCCTGCGCGCCCATGGCTAGGCGCGTACGGAGCGGCGTTTCGCGCGCGGTGCGCGGCGTGGCGCCGGCTCCTGGTGCGCGGCGATGAACTCGCGCACCTTCGGATAGACGTTCTCGCGCCAGCGGCGCCCCGAGAAGATGCCGTAGTGGCCGGCGCCGAGCGCGTCGTAGTGGAAGCGCCGATCGGCCGGGATGCCGGTGCACAGGTCGTGCGCCGCGCGCGTCTGGCCGGCGCCCGAGATGTCGTCGAGCTCGCCTTCGATCGTGAGGAGCGCGGCGGTCTTGATGTCCTGCGGCCGCACCGGCTGGCCATCGATCACCCAGCTGCCGTTGACGAGCGCGAAGTCCTGGAACACGGTCTTGATCGTGTCGAGGTAGTACTCGGCGGGCATGTCGAGGACGGCGTTGTACTCGTCGTAGAAGTCGCGGTGGAACTCGGCGCTGTCGCCGTCGCCGCGGACGAGGTCGAGGAAGTAGTCGTAGTGCGACTTCAGGTGCCGGTCCGGGTTCATCGCGATGAAGCCGGCGTGCTGCAGGAAGCCGGGATAGACGCGCCTGCCTGCCCCCGGATAGTTGACCGGGACGCGGTGGATGACGTTGTTCTCGAACCAGGACATGCTCTTGTTGGTCGCGAGGTTGTTGACCGCGGTCGGGCTCTTTCTGGCGTCGATCGGGCCGCCCATCATCGTCAGCGTGCGCGGCGACTGCTCGCCTGCGCTCGCCATCAGCGAGACCGCGGCGAGGACGGGAACCGTCGGCTGGCAGACCGAGATCACGTTCACCTCGGGGCCGATGAAGCGGATGAACTCCTGCACATAGGCGACGTAGTCGTGCAGGTGGAACGGGCCTTGGTCTTCCGGGACCATGCGCGCGTCGGCCCAGTCGGTGATGAAGACCTTGTGGCCCTTCAGCAGCTCGCGAACGGTGTCGCGCAGGAGCGTCGAGTGGTGGCCCGAGAGCGGCGCGACGACGAGCACGGTCGGCTGGCCCTTGAGCTTTCGCAGCGTCGCCAGGTCGTCGGTGAAGCGCTTGAAGCGGAGCAGCCGGCAGAAGGGCTTCTCGACCGCGACCCGCTCGTGCACCGCGACCTGGACGCCGTCGACGTCGACATCACGGATGTCGAACTGCGGCTTCTCGTAGTCCTTGGCGAGCCGGTGCATGAGGTCGAGGCCGGCGGAGACGCGGTGCGCGTTCGGGACGTGCGCGAAGAGCGAGAGCGGATGCCGGTACAGCTTCGACGACGCGCTCGCGAACTCCGAGAACGGGCTCATCAGCGCGCGCTGCGCCTCGTAGAACTCGTAGAGCATCATGCCGGGACCTTCTCCGTGACGTGGGCGATTGCGGCGACGACGGCGTCGAGGTTGCGCTCGTTGAGCGCCGCGACGCAGATGCGGCCCGAGTCGACGCCGTAGACGCCGAACTCGTTGCGCAGCCGATGCATCTGCTCTTTCGTCAGGCCGGAGTAGCTGAACATCCCGCGCTGGCGGGTGATGAAGTCGGTGTCGATCGCGGCCCGCGCGGCGACGAGCCGACGCTGCAGCTCAAAGCGCATCCGCTTGATGCGCTCGCGCATGCCGGCGAGCTCTTCTTCCCATTGCGCGCGCAGCGCCGGCGTCGTCAGCACGGTCGTGATCGCGGCGGCGCCGTGGGTCGGCGGGTTCGAGTAGTTGGTGCGGATGACACGCTTGAGCTGGCTGAGGACGCGTGCCGCGGCGTCGCGCGTCTGGCAGACGACGGACAGCGCCCCGGCGCGCTCGCCGTAGAGCGAAAAGCTCTTCGAGTAGCTGGTCGCGACGAGGAAGTCGATGCCCGCGGCGACGCAGAGCTCGACTGCGCGGCCGTCCTCGGCGAGGCCGTCGCCGAAGCCCTGGTAGGCCATGTCGAGGAACGGGACGAGGCCGCGCGCGGCGAGCACGTCGACGACCTCCTGCCACTGCGCCGGCGTGAGGTCGCACCCGGTCGGGTTGTGGCAGCAGGCGTGGAGGACGACGATCGTTCCAGCCGGCGCGGCGTTCAGCGCCGCGACCATCGCGGCGAAGTCGACGCCCTGCCTGGCGGGGTCGTAGTACGCGTACGTCTCGACCTCGAAGCCGGCGCCTTCGAAGAGGGCGCGGTGGTTCTCCCAGCTCGGGTCGCTGATCAGGACGCGCGCTTCCGGGCGCATCCGTTGCAGCAGGTCGGCGCCGACCTTCAGCGCTCCGGTGCCGCCGACAGCCTGCACCGTCGCGACGCGGCCTTCGTGGCGCGCCGCGGAGTCGACGCCGAAGACGAGCGCCTGCGTCGCGGTGTCGTACGCGGCGATGCCGTCGATCGGCAGATAGCCGCGCGCCTGCTGCGCCTTGGTCATCGCTTCCTCGGCGGCGCGGATGCAGCCGAGCAGCGGGAGCTTGCCGTTCTCGTCGTAGTAGACGCCGACGCCGAGGTTGACCTTGTTCGGGTTGGGATCGGCGGCGAATTGCTCGTTGAGACCCAGGATCGGGTCGCGAGGCGCCATCTCGACGGCGTCGAAGAGCGAAAGCATGCGGGGGACCTCTGGAATCAGTTGGAAAACGCGTCGGCACCGCCATCTGCCGACTTCCACCGACGCCGAGGCTCGCTCCCCGTTGCCCGTTGCGGTACGCTGATGGGTTCGCTTCGACGCGGACCAACTTTCGAATTTTAGCCGCCATGACCCTGACGACCGAGGCCGCGAGCCAACAAGCAACGACTGCTGCGCCCGACGGTGAATTCGTCACGTACCCGGGGTCGCCCTTCCAGCTATTTCGCCCGTATCCGCCGGCGGGCGATCAGCCCGAGGCGATCGCCGGGCTCGTCGAGGGGATCAACGACGGGCTCGCGTTCCAGACGCTGCTCGGCGTCACCGGCTCGGGCAAGACCTTCACGATGGCCAACGTGATCGCCCAGATCGGCCGGCCGGCCATCGTCTTCGCGCCCAACAAGACGCTCGCGGCGCAGCTCTACGCCGAGTTCCGCGAGTTCTTTCCGAAGAACGCGGTCGAGTACTTCGTCAGCTACTACGACTACTACCAGCCCGAGGCGTACGTTCCGCAGCGCGACCTCTTCATCGAGAAGGACTCGGCGATCAACGAGCACATCGAGCAGATGCGCCTGTCGGCGACCAAGAGCGTGCTCGAACGGCGCGACGTGATCGTCGTCGCCTCGGTGAGCGCGATCTACGGCATCGGC
>Ga0207689_10003632_pt1 | contig 14091 bp, 11 predicted proteins | sample KBSMisM52_FD_184312 | JGI IMG/M metagenome (GOLD analysis project Ga0207689, IMG submission 184312) | Miscanthus rhizosphere microbial communities from Kellogg Biological Station, Michigan, USA - KBS Miscanthus M5-2 (SPAdes) (version 2) | ecosystem: Host-associated > Plants > Roots >... | reverse complement strand
GGAGATTTCGAATCAGTGAGCGAGATAGCAAGGGTCATTAAGAATGCAACAGTTTGCGGTTTGAGCCGCGCCGTTGAGAAAGATATAATAACGGCAGCGCAGGCTCTCAAATATGCAGTTAAGCCAAGAATACACACAGGTATTGGCACATCGGATCACCATATCAAAACGAAATTCAACTCAACGAGAGAGGAAATATTACAACGCGCCATTCAATCTGTGAAATGGGCGAGGAATTTTACTGATAATGTTGAATTTTATGCCGAAGACGCCGGTCGAACGGACAACGATTATCTTGCTACCGTGATTGAAGCGGTTATTGCAGCCGGAGCAACGACAGTTAATATTCCTGATACAACGGGTTATTGCCTGCCATACCAATACGGTGAAAAGATCGCATGGCTCGTTAATCACGTTCCGAATATTGACAAGGCAGTGATCTCCTGTCATTGTCACAATGATCTCGGCCTTGCAACTGCCAATTCAATCGCTGGTGTGATCAGCGGTGCACGGCAGATCGAATGTACGATCAACGGCCTGGGTGAAAGGGCTGGCAACACTTCGCTCGAAGAAGTGGTGATGATCATTAAGCAACATCACAACCTGGGGTACTATACAGATATCAAAACGCAAAAACTCAACCCGATCAGCAGGCTTGTTTCCGAAACGATGCGCATGCCGGTACAGCCAAACAAAGCGATCGTTGGCAGCAATGCGTTTGCCCATTCATCGGGAATTCACCAGGACGGATTTTTGAAAAATGCGATCAATTACGAGATCATCAACCCCGAAGAAGTGGGGGCCGACGGTTCGAAGATCGTGCTTACAGCGCGTAGTGGCCGCAGTGCATTAGCTCATCGGTTTTTAAAACTGGGATATAGCTATAATCGCAATGACATCGACGCATTGTATACCGAATTTTTGAAAGTTGCCGACAGGAAAAAAGAAGTTGAAGATGCGGATCTCCATGAGTTAGCTGAAAAGCATGCAGTGGAAGTGGTGTAAGATTTTTGTCACGAGCAACGGGATTTCAACTCAACTTCCGTTGCGTCGCTCCGAAAAGAAGTCCCTTCGGGGCACACTTGTGCTTTAGTTCTTTGTTCAACGAAAAATATCAAGCAAACCTGCCTGCAGCAGGGTCGCAAAGATTGAATGTAAAAGACACAATGACTGCGTCTTTGCGAAACTTGGCGCCTTTGCGAGAAATAAAAACTTTTGACAATAAATGGCTAAAACATTGTTCGATAAGATCTGGGAGAAGCACGTGATCAAGCAAATTGAGGGCGGCCCATCTGTTTTATACATTGATAAACATTTTATCCATGAAGTAACCAGTCCCCAGGCGTTTACAGGATTGAACAATCGCGGCATCAGAGTTTTTCGTCCAAATCAAACTGTTGCAACAGCTGATCATAACGTACCAACGTTGAATCAGCATTTACCGATCAAGGAGGAATTGAGCCGCAGGCAGGTCGAGGCATTGAAACAAAATTGTGCCGAACATAATATTGAGTTATATGGCCTGGGTCATCCCTTCCAGGGCATTGTTCATGTGATAGGCCCCGAATTGGGAATTACCCAGCCGGGTATCACGATCGTTTGCGGCGATAGTCATACGTCTACCCATGGTGCTTTTGGTGCGATTGCATTTGGTATTGGCACCAGTGAGGTTGAAATGGTGCTGGCGACACAGTGTTTATTGCAAACAAAGCCAAAACTGATGCGCATCAATGTAGAGGGCGAATTGCAAAAAGGAGTGGTGAGTAAAGACATTATTCTTTATATCATTTCACAAATTTCTGCAAGTGGAGCTACCGGTTATTTTGTTGAATATGCCGGTTCTGCTATTCGTTCGCTTTCCATGGAAGCAAGGATGACCATTTGCAACATGAGTATTGAAATGGGGGCAAGAGGAGGAATGATCGCTCCTGATGAAACAACTTTTAATTATTTGAAGGGAAGAAAGTTTGCACCACAAGGTGTGGAGTGGGATGAAAAACTTTCTGCATGGAGAGAATTGTATTCGGACGGCGATGCCCAATTTGACAAAGAAATATTTATTAACGCTACCGACATCGAACCCATGATAACGTATGGGACAAATCCGGGAATGGGAGTGGGCGTTACAGGCCATGTTCCGGCACTGAGTGAAATTGATGACAAGGAAAAAGCATCATTTGAAAAGTCGATCAGTTATATGGGTCTTCTGCCGGGTGTAAATATGAAGGGAAGAAAAGTAGATTATGTTTTCATCGGTAGCTGTACGAATTCAAGAATTGAAGACCTTAGAATGGTAGCGGGATTTGTAAAAGGAAAGAAGAAAGCCAATGATGTACAGGTTTGGATCGTTCCGGGAAGCAAGCAAGTCGAAAAACAAGCTATAGAAGAAGGCATTGATAAGATTTTCGAAGAAGCGGGATTTCAATTGCGTCAACCGGGCTGCTCCGCATGCCTCGGAATGAATGAAGACAAAATTCCGGCTGGGAAGTATTGCATAAGCACAAGCAACAGAAATTTTGAAGGAAGGCAGGGACCTAATGCAAGAACATTTTTAGCTAGCCCCCTGACGGCAGCTGCGGCTGCCATAACAGGTGAGGTAACCGACGTGAGAGAGTTACTGGAAAATTAAACTCTTATGCCTGAACTGAAATGGAATACTGAATTGTATAACCTGCAACACAACTTTGTTTACAAGTTCGGTGAAAATGTAATTGAATGGTTGGATCCGCAGGTAGGTGAGCGAATTTTGGATGTTGGTTGCGGAACAGGACAGTTGGCTGATATAATCCACCACGCGGGAGCGGTTGTCACGGGGATCGATTCCTCGCCGGAGATGATAAAAAAGGCCCGTGAAAATTACGATGATATAAAGTTCTTTGTTAAGGATGCCTGTGATTTTTCATTTGAAGAAAAGTTTGATGCTGCCTTTTCCAATGCAGCCCTTCATTGGATATCTGAACAAAAAGAAGCGTTGCAATGTGTTTGCGATGCACTGAAACAGCACGGAAGATTCGTTTTCGAGATGGGTGGCAAGCACAATATTGAAAACATTCATGGTGCTATAAAATGGGCAATGATGGAAGAAGGCCTGGAAGATGAGATACCGGACGATTCCAATTATTTTCCGTCAGTGGCTGAACAATGCGAGTTGCTTGAGAAAGTTGGTTTTACGGTTTCTGATGTAATGTATTTTAAAAGACCGACCAAACTCGAAGGTGAAGATGGAATGAAATTATGGATCGCGCAGTTTTGTGATTTTTTCTTTAAAAATATTTCGAATGAACTGAGAGAGGGAATTACAAGGAAAGCTGTTCAGAGGTTGAGAAATACAAATTACCGGGACGGCGAGTGGAGTGCAGATTATGTGCGATTGAGAATTAAAGCGATAAAAGAATAACGAATAGTGAGTAGCCAATAATGAATAATTAATAAATGGGAAAAGAAATCAATCATATAAGGTCAAGAGGAGTTCCATTGAATATTGAGAATGTAGATACGGACCAGATCATTCCAGCCCGTTTTTTAAAAGCAACGAGCCGGGAGGGATTTGGAAAAAATCTTTTTCGTGACTGGAGGTATAACAACGATGATGAGAACCAGCCAAAAAAGGATTTTGTTTTGAATGATCCAACTTATTCCGGTAAGATTTTAGTGGCCGCGAAAAACTTTGGTTGCGGCTCATCAAGAGAACACGCGGCATGGGCAATTAAAGATGCCGGCTTTGATGTGGTGGTCAGTAGTTTTTTTGCCGATATTTTTAAGAGTAATGCATTGAATAATTTTTTACTGCCCGTGCAGGTAAGTGAAGATTTCCTGAAAAAAATATTTGATGCCGTGACAAAAGATCCCGGTGCGGAAATAGAAGTGAATCTTGAGCAGGAAATAATCAGGATCGTTTCAACAGGTGAGCAGGAAAAGTTTGAGATCAATACATACAAGAAAACCTGTTTGTTGAACGGGTATGATGATATTGATTATTTGTTAAGCATAAAAAACGGTATAGAAGAATACGAATTGCAACGGAATTGAACATGGCGCAAACTTCGGTCATAGCAAAAAATATTAGTGTTACGCGACAAGCCTGTCTGCTGAATGATGTTTCATTTGAGCTGAGAGAAGGTGAACATTTGTTGATCACAGGAAGTTCAGGTAGCGGTAAGACAACATTGGCAAGGGCGATCGCCGGCAAGATCTTTTACAAGGGCTCAGTGAGTTTCAAAGAAGATCAGCCGAAAATAATTTTCGTTGAACAGCATTATTTCTTCAAAAGCCTTTCCAATACCACTGATTTTTACTACCAGCAGCGGTATAACAGTTTCGACAGTGACGACGCATTGACCGTTGCACAGGAGTTATTAAAGATCACGGCTGATGAACAAACAACCGATGAATTATTGGTAAAATTAGACCTGGTCCATAGAAAAAGTGACTCCTTGTTACACCTTTCAAGCGGAGAGCACAAGCGGTTTCAGTTGGTAAAGGCCTTTCTGGAGGATGCTGACGTTCTCATCTTTGATTCGCCTTTTACCGGCCTGGACGCGAGCAGCAGAAAAGTGGTAATGCAACTTATTGAAGAAAGATCATCGACATCAACAATAATAGTGATTGCAGACATTGAAGATATATCCTCAACGCTTACGCATGTGGTTGAACTTGACAGCGCCCGCCTAAAAAGTTTTAATGCCATAAGCGAATTTGAAAGGCGCCCGGACAACCTTCAGCCAATAAGATTTAACGGCGCCATTCCTTTACAAACTGGCCCTGTTGCATTTGACGTGGCTGTTAAGTTTGAAAATGTTTCTGTGGCTTATGATGGGAAGAAGGTTTTTTCCAATATCAACTGGCAGGTTAATCGCGGTGAGAGATGGCAGCTGAAAGGCGCAAACGGATCGGGTAAATCCACTTTGATAAGTTTGATCACAGGCGATCATCCACAAGCTTACGCAAATGATATCTTTTTATTTGACCGGAAACGTGGAAGTGGGGAAAGTATCTGGGATATTAAAAACAAGATAGGTTTTGTTTCTCCTGAATTGCATTGGTATTATGATAAAATGATCTCAGTTTACCAAACCATTGCCTCAGGTTTTTTTGATACGGTAGGGGTTTACAAGGCGCTCGATAAAGATCAGCACATCATTGTTGAGCAATGGCTGTATTTTTTGAAACTACAATCGAAAGCACAGGAACCACTGTATGCGCTTTCTACAAGCGAACAGCGTTTGACCCTGCTGGCAAGGGGACTCGTAAAAAATCCGCCGCTACTGATTCTTGATGAGCCCTGCCAGGGGTTGGATGAACAACAGGTCAATGAGTTTGTCGGATTGATCGATGAGCTGTGTCATCAGTCAGGTAAAACATTGATATATGTCAGCCATTACGAGAACGAGATCCCCGGGTGTGTCGATAAGGTAATGTTGCTCGAAAACGGCCATGAAAAAAAATATTCAATCAATATTAATACATCAACTGCCATAGCAGTATAATTATGATCAAGAACATAGTCATTATAGAAGGCGATGGTATCGGCCCTGAAGTCACGAGGCAATCGGTAAAGATACTCAATGCAATTGCTGAAAAATTTCATCATCGCTTTGAATATACGTATTGCCTGATGGGAGCCGACGCCATTGATAAAACCGGGAATCCATTACCTGATGAAACCATTGAAGCCTGTTTAAACAGTGACGCGATCCTCTTTGGCGCAATCGGCCATCCCAGGTACGATAATGATCCAACCGCTAAAGTAAGACCGGAGCAAGGATTGCTCAAGCTGAGGAAGTCTCTGCAATTGTTTGCCAACATTCGTCCCGTGAGCACGTACGCTTCTTTACATCATTTATCACCACTGAAGAACAAAAACCTCGAAGATGTTGATTTCGTCATTTTCCGGGAGTTGACCGGTGGGATCTATTTTGGTAAAAAAGAATTAAGTGAAGACGGGGCGAATGCTATTGACGAATGTGTCTACACCAAGGCTGAAATTGAAAGAGTAGCCAAGCTCGCTTTTCATTTTGCGCAAAAACCCGGACGAAGAAAAAAATTGACATTGGTTGACAAGGCTAATGTGCTGGAAACATCAAGACTTTGGAGAAAAACCGTGCAGGAGATAGCAAAGCGTTACCCGGATGTGAAGGTGGACTACATGTTTGTTGACAATGCAGCTATGCAGATCATATTGAATCCAAAACAATTTGATATCATTCTTACGGAGAACATGTTTGGTGATATTATCAGCGATGAGGCAAGTGTGCTTAGTGGTTCTTTAGGATTGTTGCCCTCGGCCTCTGTGGGAACAGGAACGGTGTTGTTTGAGCCTATTCATGGTTCATACCCACAAGCCGCAGGAAAGGATATTGCCAACCCGATAGGATCCATTTTATCAGCAGCCATGATGCTTGAATATTTAGGAATGACCAAAGAAGCAGCGCTTGTTCGTGAGGCTGCGAACTGGACATTGTCAAACAGTTTTGTGACAAAAGACCTTGACCCGGTGAATTTTTACTTCACTTCTACCATTGGTGAGCTGATCACTGATTATGTGAATGGTAAAATTCCGGAGTTGGTTAAAAAGGAAAATATTGAATTGAGGAAGTCGACGATCATATAAACCACGGGATGGAGGGATTGAATAGGATTTCGCGGAAGAAAATCCGTGCAATCCGTGATAAAAAACCTGGTTCTTAGTTCTTTTTTTAACGTTGCGGGTGTATATTTACAACATACATCCCTTCATGAGCAGAAGAATACATAATATCATTTCCATAATAAACACAATTATTATTGTGGTGGTCATTATTATATCTTCTATAAATGGAGGTGGTGTTTAAGGTTAATTAAAAAACGAAAAATATAAAAACCCGCCTCGAAAAAGGCGGGTTTTTTTTTGGAACCAGGATTTATAGGATGTGAATGGATTAAAAGGAAAATAAAGACAAGGATATGACGGTTCGCGATTCACACAGGCAGAATAGAATTACAGAAAGCACAAGAGTGCGACGCAACAGGAGTTGATAAGGAACTAAAGTCGGTCACATAAAAAAACAACTGGATAAATGAGTGGACAGAAAAAAAATAAAGAGCATCAAAACACTCCTTTAGGGCCCGCCCGTGCCGGTACGGACGGGCCCGCCCGTGCCGGTACGGACGGGGATGGGGGCATGGGGCTTAATAAATATTCAAAGACCTTAACACAGGATCCTACACAACCTGCGGCCCAGGCTATGTATTATGCCATCGGATTTAAGGAAGAAGATTTTGCAAAAGCGCAGGTAGGTATTGCAAGCATGGGTTGGGATGGTAATCCCTGTAACATGCATTTGAATGACCTGGCAACAACGGTAAGGGAAAGTGTGAATGCCACAAAAGGTTTGATCGGATTGCGCTTTCATACCATTGGTGTAAGTGACGGGATCAGCATGGGAACGGATGGCATGAGGTATAGTTTAGTTAGCCGTGATGTGATCGCAGATAGTATTGAAACAAATGCAGGTGCACAATACTATGATGCGCTGGTTTGCATCCCGGGATGTGATAAAAATATGCCAGGTACTATCATGGCGATGGGAAGATTGAATCGTCCTTCGATCATGCTGTATGGAGGTACCATAGCACCGGGTCATTATAAAGGTGAAGATCTGAATATCGTGAGTGCGTTTGAAGCGCTTGGAAAAAAGATAGCAGGGAATTTAAGTGAAGCGGATTTTAAAGGTATCGTGCAGCACGCATGTCCGGGAGCCGGTGCATGTGGTGGCATGTACACAGCCAATACCATGGCTTCGGCAATTGAAGCATTGGGCATGAGTTTACCGAATTCTTCATCTAATCCTGCGTTGAGTGAAGACAAACAAAAGGAATGTGCTGCCATTGGTGAAGCGATAAAATTGTTGCTTGAAAAAGATATTAAGCCAGGAGACATTATGACGCGCCGGGCATTTGAAAATGCAATTACAGTGATCATGGTATTGGGTGGCAGTACAAATGCTGTATTGCATTTGATCGCTATGGCAAAAAGTGTTGGAGTGCCTTTAACACAGGATGATTTCCAAATGATAAGCAACAAAGTTCCTGTACTTGCAGATTTCAAACCAAGCGGTAAATATTTGATGGAAGATCTTTATCAGCATGGTGGCGTACCAGCTGTAATGAAATACTTATTAAGCAAAGGCTTGTTGCATGGTGATTGTTTAACTGTAACAGGAAAAACAGTAGCTGAAAATCTGAGGGACGTACCGGCGCTTGATTTCGACAAACAAAAGGTCATCATGCCCCTGGAAACACCGATAAAAGCTACGGGGCATTTACAAATATTATACGGCAATCTTGCAGAGGGAGGAAGTGTAGCAAAGATCAGCGGGAAAGAAGGAGAACGTTTTGAAGGTACTGCACGTGTGTTTGATGGCGAGCATGATCTAATAAAAGGTCTTCAATCAGGTCGTGTGCGTGCAGGCGATGTGGTAGTGATAAAAAACATTGGGCCTAAAGGTGCTCCCGGAATGCCCGAAATGTTGAAACCAACAGGAGCAATTATCGGGGCAGGTTTGGGGAAATCGGTTGCTCTTATTACAGATGGCAGATTTAGCGGTGGCACACATGGGTTTGTCGTGGGGCACATTACTCCTGAAGCTTATGAAGGCGGATTGATCGGCCTTGTAAAAGATGATGACATCATAGAGATCGATGTAACAAAAAACACGATCACATTGAAAGTTTCTGATGGTGAAATTGCCGAAAGAAAAAAACACTGGGAACAACCGGCATTAAAAGCAAAGAATGGAATTCTATATAAATATGCAAAACAAGTGAAAACAGCAGCTGAGGGATGTGTAACTGACGAGTAAGACTGCCCGCAAGGGGGAACCTTGATCGATCAAACATTTATTAGGATGATTCAAAAAAAGCAAATGGAAACTCTACAGAAAGCAAAAGCATTATCAAAGCAGGAAAAAGTTTCGCAGTCTCCTCTCCAGGAGGCGGTAAACATTTCAGGTAGTGAAGCACTATTGAAAGGGTTGATTGCTGAAAAGGTGGATATCATTTTTGGTTATCCCGGCGGTGCTATCATGCCGATCTACGATGCTTTGTATGATTATGTTGATACATTGAAACATATTCTTGTTCGCCATGAACAGGGCGCCATTCATGCAGCGCAGGGTTATGCAAGAACTTCAGGAAAAACAGGAGTGGTGTTTGCAACAAGTGGACCTGGTGCAACCAATCTTGTTACAGGTTTGGCTGATGCGATGATCGACAGCACACCTGTTGTTTGTATCACAGGCCAGGTATATGCCCATCTATTAGGAACCGATGCTTTCCAGGAAACAGATGTCATCAATATTACAACACCTGTTACCAAATGGAACTACCAGGTAACTGATGCAACTGAAATTCCTTCTGTATTAGCGAAAGCATTTTATATCGCAAAAAGTGGAAGGCCCGGCCCGGTTGTGATCGACATCACCAAAAATGCACAACTGCAAAAGATAGACTTTAGCGGATATCAAAAGGCCGATCATATCAGGAGTTATCGCCCCAAACCAATTGTAAGAAAGGAATATATTGAAGAAGCTGCCAAATTGATCAATGCAGCAAAGAAACCATTCGTGATCTTCGGACAAGGCGTAATTCTTGGTAGGGCAGAAAAAGAATTTACGCAATTCATAGAAAAGGGTGGATTGCCCGCCGCATGGACCATTTTAGGAATGAGTGCGATTCCAACTGATCATCCGCAGGCAGTGGGAATGTTGGGCATGCATGGTAACTACGGACCGAACGTATTAACGAATGAATGCGATGTGTTGATCGCTGTAGGTATGCGATTCGATGACCGTGTTACCGGTCGTTTAGATAAATATGCAAAACAAGCCAAAGTAATTCATCTTGATATTGATCCCGCCGAAATAGATAAAAATGTGAAGTCAACTGTACCTGTTTGGGGTGATTGCAAAGAAACTCTTCCGCTGCTTACCGAATTGCTGGAACAAAAAACACATCCCGGCTGGATGCAACGCTTCAGGGACTACATGAAAGAAGAACGGGAGGTATGCATTACCCCTGAGTTAAACCCGACAAATGAAGCGCTCACCATGGGTGAAGCGATCAAACTATTGAATGAATTAACCGGCGGAGATGCTATCATTGTAACCGACGTTGGTCAGCACCAGATGGTAGCTTGCCGTTATGCAAAATTTAACCAGACAAAAAGCAATATCACGTCCGGTGGATTAGGTACGATGGGATTTGCATTACCAGCAGCGATTGGTGCAAAATTTGGTGCGCCCAACAGAACAGTAGTTGCAATTATTGGGGACGGAGGTTTTCAAATGACCATCCAGGAATTGGGAACAGTGATGCAAAGTGGGATAGATATTAACATCATTATACTGAATAACAACTTTCTTGGAATGGTTCGTCAATGGCAGCAATTGTTCCATGATAAAAGATATTCTTTTGTAGACATCACCAGCCCTGATTTTGTACAGGTGGCAAAAGGATATCATATTGAGGGCAGAAGTGTTTCAAAAAGGGACGAATTGCAGGGAGCATTGAAAGAAATGCTCGATCATAAAGGATCTTATTTATTAGAAGTGATGGTCGGAAAAGAAAATAATGTTTTCCCAATGGTGCCGCAGGGTTGCAGTGTGGCGGAAATAAGATTGAAATAGAAATTTTGAGATGATGGTAGACAGTATTTTTTCAGATATGCCGGTGCAATATGAAAATATTGCGGAAGCGACAAAGGCGATAGCGTTCAACATGGCTTCTGATATGCAAACCGGAAGCCTGCTGAAGACTTTAGCTGCTTCAAAGCTATCAGGAAGGATATTGGAGCTGGGAACAGGAACTGGCCTGGCTACGTCGTGGATCGTTGACGGCATGGATGAGAGAACAAAGCTGATAACGATTGAGAATAATACATTGCTTCTTGACATCGCCCGTAAAGCTTTGCAGGATTCGCGGGTAGAGTTTGTATGGGCGGATGGATATGCATGGATCCAAACTTATTCAGGTGAGAAATTCGACATGGTTTTTGCAGATGCCATGCCAGGAAAATATGATTTGTTTGAGGAAACAATCGGCCTTGTTAAAGTAGGAGGATTTTATATCATTGATGATATGTTACCTCAACCCAATTGGCCGGAGGGTCATGCGGATAAAGTAGAACGGTTTATTGGAGAACTGGGGGAACGAAATGACATACTACTTACAAAATTGAACTGGTCAACCGGGATCATCATTGTTACGAAGATTAAATAATGAAAAATGAATAAACAGGAATATACAATAACGGTTTATACAGAAAACCAGATCGGTTTACTGAATCGTATTGCTATTATTTTTTCAAGAAGGAAGATCAATATTGAAAGTTTGAACACCTCGCCTTCTGAGATAGACAGCGTTCATCGCTTTACCATTGTCATTAATGAAATGGAGGATGTGGTGCGGAAACTTTGCCGCCAGATCGAGAAGCAGGTCGAGGTATTGAAGGCTTATTACAATACTAATGAAGAAATTGTTTGGCAGGAACTGGCAATGTATAAAGTACCAACCGATGTGATCGCTGAGAAAGTAAAAGTTGAGAGACTATTACGTGAATATGGAGCCAGGGCTGTTGCTATCCGTACTGATTACATTGTATTTGAAACAAGTGGCCACCGCGAAGAGATAGAAGGACTGATAAAAGCACTGGAGCCTTATGGATTGATCGAATTTGTGAGAAGTGCTAGAGTAGCTATTATCAAATCAAGCCACGGCTTTCATGAGAAGCTAAAGGAATTTGAAGCGCATGAGCCAAGCGAAGAGGTGATAGAAAACGAATATTTGAGCGACAACGAGAAAATTTTCAGCATGTAATATGGAAACGTCGTTTACTGAAATATTGAGATCGAACAATTCCCGCAGCGAAAAAGCGAGATTGATAGCCGATAAGATCCGCTTGTCCGGGGGATATCCCTGGGCCGGGGTTTACGATGTAAAAGAAAACGAAATAAAAATTATTTCATGTGCGGGAAGATCGGAACCGCTTATTCCATCATTTCCGAAAGATAAGGGTTTGAACGGAAGAGCGGTGATGCAGGGGAAGACAGTTATTGTAAATGACATTGACAAGGACGAAGATTATTTGTTGACATTCACCAATACGAAGTCAGAAATAGTTGTACCGGTATTTGACAAGACTGGCAAGCAAATAGTGGGGACCATCGATGTTGAAGGTGAAAAAACAAACGCATTTGGAGATGAGGATGTAAAGTTTTTGGAGGAATGTGCAAGGGATATTTCGGAATTGTGGAATAACGAGTGATGAGTAATTCAACAATTAAAAATTAACATTCAAACAAACTAAAACAATACAACATGGCAAAGTTAAATTTCGGTGGAGTGGAAGAAAACGTAGTAACTCGTGAAGAGTTTCCGCTCGCCAAAGCACAAGAAGTTTTGAAAAACGAAACAGTGGCTGTGATAGGCTACGGTGTGCAGGGTCCTGGCCAGGCGCTGAATCAGCGTGACAATGGGATCAGCGTCATCGTGGGCCAAAGAAAAAATTCAAAGAGTTGGGACAAGGCTGTTCGGGATGGTTTTATTCCCGGAGTGAGTTTGTTTGAAATTGAAGAAGCACTGGAAAAGGGAACGATCATTTGCTACCTGCTCAGTGATGCCGCGCAGATAAAACTGTGGCCGACGGTTGAGAAATACCTGACGAAGGGCAAGGCTTTATACTTTTCTCATGGTTTTGGCATTACGTTTAATAATCAAACCGGCATTGTGCCGCCAAAGGAAGTGGATGTGTTTTTGGTAGCGCCTAAAGGGTCAGGTACTTCCCTGCGCAGAATGTTTTTACAGGGACGCGGATTAAATAGTTCATATGCTATTTTCCAGGATGCAACAGGAAGAGCGTTTGAGAGAGTAGTTGCATTGGGCATTGCGATTGGAAGCGGATACCTGTTTGAAACAGATTTTAAAAGGGAAGTTTATTCAGACCTGACTGGTGAGAGAGGAACATTGATGGGGGCAATACAGGGAATTTTTGCTGCACAATATGAAGTATTGCGTTCAAAGGGTCATACTCCGTCAGAGGCTTTTAATGAAACAGTAGAAGAGTTAACACAATCACTGATGCCACTGGTTGCAGAAAATGGAATGGATTGGATGTATGCGAATTGTTCTACGACGGCGCAGAGAGGCGCATTGGATTGGTGGAAAAGATTTCGTGATGTGACGCTGCCTGTGTTCAACGAATTGTATGAAAGCGTAGCTGCAGGAAAAGAATCTCAGCGTTCTATTGATTCTAATTCTCAATCTGATTATCGTGAGAAATTGGAGGAAGAATTAAAAGATCTGCGCGAAAGTGAATTATGGCAGGCAGGGAAAACGGTGAGAAGCTTGAGGCCGGAAAATCAACCTGAGGCAACCCAGGCAGCATCACATCCCTCTACAAAAGAATCATTCAGAAAACAGGCATTGAAGTCTGAATCAATATGATAATGCATTCATGGAAACAAATACCATAAATAAAGAACAAATGCACGAGTTAAATGACCTGCAGGAGAAACTGGGAACGGCATTCCATTTCCAGCAAGCTGCTTTGCGATTAAAAGACATTGTGAACAGGACGCCATTGCAGTTCAATCACAATCTTTCGCGCAAATACAAATGCAATATTTTTTTGAAGAGAGAAGATCTCCAGGTTGTTCGTTCATATAAATTACGTGGGGCTTATAATATGATGAGCAGCCTCCCGAAAGAACAATTGCAAAATGGCGTGGTATGTGCGAGCGCAGGCAATCATGCGCAGGGGTTTGCTTATAGTTGTAAGAAGTTGAATGCAAAAGGCGTGGTGTTCATGCCTATTATTACACCCAAGCAAAAAGTGAATCAAACAAAAATGTTCGGTGAAGAATATGTAGAAATAAAATTGGTTGGGGATACATTTGATGATTGTGCCGTAGCAGCGAAAATTTTTACAGAAAAAAAGGGGATGACATTTATCCCACCATTTGATGATCGCAGGATCATCGAAGGGCAGGGAACTGTCGCTGTTGAAATTTTAGAAGATAAAACTGATATTGACTATTTGTTTGTTCCTGTTGGGGG
>Ga0207689_10003629_pt1 | contig 14109 bp, 12 predicted proteins | sample KBSMisM52_FD_184312 | JGI IMG/M metagenome (GOLD analysis project Ga0207689, IMG submission 184312) | Miscanthus rhizosphere microbial communities from Kellogg Biological Station, Michigan, USA - KBS Miscanthus M5-2 (SPAdes) (version 2) | ecosystem: Host-associated > Plants > Roots >... | reverse complement strand
GTGGAACGAGTGATCGCTGCGACTGAAAGAGTGTTGAGAGAGATGCAAGCGCCGCAGAGCGGGGGCAAGCCCGCCTTCCCGACCTCGAGCTGATCAGACTGGAGTGATTAATCTTTGATTGAAAGCCTTTCAGACTCGAATAATGAAGCAACGCGTGAAGCTCTCAGGTCGGGAAGGCAGGCTTGCCCCCGTTCTTAATCATCATGCCTCAATTGAGTAAACAACGTGCCGCGGAACTACTCAACGCAATGTGCGATCGGAAAATCGTTGTGCTCGGCGACGTGATGCTGGATGAGTTTGTTTGGGGCGACGTTACCAGAATTTCTCCTGAGGCGCCTGTGCCGGTCGTCGATATTCGTCGCGAGTCAGTTCACCTCGGCGGCGCCGCCAATGTGCTCGCCAACGTAATAGCGCTGGGCGCCAAAGGCTGCGTGGTTGGTGTTATAGGAAACGACCCGGCCGGTGAACGATTGCGCTCCAGTCTGAAGGAAGCAAGTCCGTCACAGCCTGATGATTACCTGGTAGTTGACGCCGACCGCCCTTCCACAACGAAGACCCGCATTATTGCCCATAATCAACTGGTGGTGCGCGCGGATCGCGAGCAGCGCCGTCCGGTTAACGGTGCTATTGAGAAAGGCATTGTCAGCGCGTTAACCCAGGCGCTAGAGGATGCGGACGCATTTGTCGTTTCTGATTACGACAAGGGCGTGGTGACGGCGCAGATTCTCGGCGAAGTTTTGCCCTCGGCTTATGCGCGCTTGCCGGTCCTGATAGATCCCAAGATTCGAAACTTTTCACACTATAGTCCGGCGTCTCTAATCACACCGAACCATCACGAGGCGCTCAGAATGACCAATCTCGAGGCCGACTCGGATGAAGGCCTGCACCAGGCCGCCAGAGTCATACGCAAAAAACTCGGTTGCGATGCGGTGCTGATTACGCGCGGGGATCGCGGGATAATGTTGTTGGAAGGAGAAAACGATCCGGTGTTCGTGGCCACGGCTGCACGAGAAGTCTATGATGTGACCGGCGCGGGAGACACTGTAATTGCCACCCTGGCGGCGGCACTCGCGGCGGGCGCGACGATGCTGGAGGCCGCTAACCTCGCAAATCATGCAGCGGGTATAGTGGTTGGCAAAGTGGGAACAGCCACCGCCAGCGCTGATGAACTGTTGGCAACGTTTCCCTGACGTACGGCGCTGCAGTTAGTTCTATATGGAGTGCGGTGACCTGTCACCGCTTTTGTCTGCGGCGGCTTGAGGCCGCTCCTTTCGCGTAAACTCCACGCACACTATGGTCGCGACAGGTCGCGACCGAACAAAGCGGTGACAGGTCACCGCACTCCAAAAACGCATGATTGGAAAGTCGCTCCGCAATTACAAGATTCTCGAAAAACTCGGCGTCGGCGGGCAAGGAACTGTTTACAAGGCTACCGACGGAAAGCTGGGCCGCACCGTTGTAGTAAAAGTTTTGCCCGCCGAGCTGACGGCAAGAGAAGCAAATCTTCATCGTTTTGAACGCGAGGCACGCCTGGCTTCGTCTCTCGATCATCCCAACATCTGCACCATCTTCGATCTTGATGAGGCTGAAGGTCACCACTTCATCGCGATGCAATATGTTGAAGGCCGCAACGTGCGCCAACTGGTTAATGGACACCCGCTGGAGTTGAAGAGCACCCTGCTGATAGGCATTCAAGTCGCCGACGCGCTGGCAGCGGCACATTCGCGCGACATAATTCATCGAGACATTAAGTCGGGCAACGTAATGGTCACGCCTTCCGGTCAGGTGAAAATACTGGATTTCGGTCTGGCAAAGTTGCTTGACGACTCAGACGACAGTTCGAAGTCAACCATTCATCGCACGGACTTGACGGAAGTTGGTGTGCCTTATGGCACGGCCACTTACGCGGCTCCAGAACAAGCGCGCGGCGACCGGGTTGATAAGCGTGCCGACATCTTTTCCACCGGTGTGTTGCTTTACGAAATGTTAACCGGCACCTGGCCTTTTCGCGGCAAGACCACCATCGATGTACGACATGCGGTGCTTCACGACGCGCCGGTGCCGGTTCCCGAACTCCGCAAGGAACCCATCCCCGCAAGTCTGCAGCAGATTCTCGATCGCTGTTTGGCGAAGGAGCCGCGGGATCGTTATCAAAAGATGGAAACACTGCGCGACGATTTGCGCGGGGTGCTGCAGGAGATTTCATCTGCCGAGAGTAAGGGTGAGGCCTTTACGAGCGTCAGGCCGGAACCGGCGCGACACCTCTCCAGTGGCGGTACCGTTTCTCGAGCTATGAGATGGCTCAAGGGCAAGTCTAAATCGGAGTCGACTTCCGCCCCGGGCGCCGTTACGCCCACCAAGCCGACCATTCACGAGACCCCATTTACGACGATTGCCGATCCTGATAAGAAGAGTTTGGCCATCCTCTGTTTCCGGAATCTAAGCAACGATCCGGCTTCAAGCTTTTATGAGTTTTCACTTGCGGATGCCGTGATAACGGAATTGGCGCGCGTGCGCTCGCTGGTGGTGCGGCCCTCTTCCGTAATTGCGAAATACCAGGGCGGGCAGATGGATCCTCGTGAGATTGGCGAAGAGTTGCGCGTCAATGCCGTGCTGACCGCGGGCTTTATCCATGCCGGCGGCCGCTTCCGTGTTACCGCGCAACTGCTGGACGTGGGCTCAGGCGACATACTTTGGAGCGAACGTATTGACACGTCGACCGAAGACATCATCGCAGTGCAGGACGAGATCGCGCAGCGCATAGTCGAGGGCCTCAGACTTGAACTGAGCCCGGCGGAACAAGACGGCATCGCCAAGCCTTCTACCCAAAACCCGGCAGCCTATGAACAATACCTGCGCGGGCGCGATCTTTTCGCGCGCTTTATTTTCCGCACTATCGCCCAGGAAGACTGTGACGCAGCCATCGAACATTTTCAAAGAGCCATCGAGCTCGATCCTAATTTCGCCCTGGCCCTTGACGGCCTGGGCGCTTCCTACGTGAATCGAGTTTTCAAAGGCTTCGGCGGCGCTGAAGATTACGAACGGGCCGAGGTGGCGTTTGCCCGGGCACTCGCGATTGATCCCAAACTGGTGGAAGCGCGCATGCTGATGGTTTTTGTTTATCTCTGGCGCGGGCAGAAGCAGAAAGCCCGCGAGGAAGTTGCACGGGCGCGCAGCGAAGCCCCTGACGAACCGGTGGTTCACTTTGTTAAAGCAACGCTGCACCGGCTCGATGGCGAGTATGGACGCGCGCTGCGTAGTTATGACCGCTTGATGCGTCTCGATCCGGCGGCGCACGTCGTAGCCAGCTACAACCGCGCGCTGGTCTACATGTACATGGGAAACTTCGAGGAGACTAATAAGCAGTTAGATCAGGCAGGCGATCCGGAAAACCCACTGGTGAAAACCTTTCGAGCGCTGGCGCTGTACTACACGGGTCAAACGGACGCCGCTGCGGCGCTGATGCAGAAGAATGTGGACGACCATCCTAACCTGCACGGCATTCGCCCGTTCCTGGCAATGTTTTTGAGTGCGCAGGGGAAACATGAGGAGGCCCGCGCGCAATTGAACAACTCGGTCATTAGAAACGCGGAAGTCGATCCGGACATCGCTTACTCCGTGGCATCAGTTTACGCGCTCGAAGGGATGCGACTTCAGGCTTTGGAGTGGCTGGCGCGCGCGATTGCGCTCGGGAACGAAAACCTGTTGTGCTTTGAGAGCGATCCAAACTGGTCGGGAATGCGCAATGATGAGCAGTTTCAAAAGCTGATGGCGCAGATACGCGCGGCTCATGTTGGACAGGCTGCTAAGCCGGCACTACCTGGTTAGGTGACCGCGGAAGCGCAGCTCCAACCTGCGAAGCAGGCGACAGATGGTAGTTGCTTCTCGCGCTGTCATCGGGTTCGCGAGTGGAAAACTCAAGCTCTTCCCTGGGACCGCGGGCGTCCCGCCCGCCCGCGTACGATATGCTCAAGCATCAGGAGTTGAATCTATGCTACGGGGGCGGGCGGGACGCCCGCGGTCCCAGGAAGAGCTTGAGTTTCACTTCTCAGATCTATGCAAGCATTGGACTCAAAATTAATGGCTAAAAAGTTTCACTCACAGATTTATCTAAGCTTTCTTCTGCTCTGCTTGCTGATCCTCTCGGTCACACCGATCCTCGCGCAGCAACAACCACAACGCGAACGACGCGTAACCCCAGCTGCTGAGGCAACCCCGACCCCCACTCCGGCTGCAAAGATTGTTCCGGGTGAAACCCCTCAGGCTTCGCCTACTCCCACGCCCGATGTTGTACAAACCAGAACTAGCGCAACTACTCGCACGCTCGCGGAGTTGCAAGCACGGATATCTCAAGTGTTGAGCAAGCAGGAGTTTGCGCCGGCGACGATAGGAGTCAAAGTTACTTCCCTGCAAACCGGCCGAGTGCTTTTCGAGGAGAACGCGAACAAGCTTTTACGTCCGGCCTCGAATATGAAGCTCTATACGGTAGCCGCAGGGCTTGACCGTCTTTCGCCCGACTTCCGTTTTGTTACCTCTGTTTATGCCCCGGCGAGGCCGGACGGAAACGGAGTAATCAGAGGTGACCTCACGATCTACGGGCGCGGCGATCCTTCAATCGCGGCGCGATTCAATAGCGGTAATTACCTTAAAGGTATCGACGATCTCGCGGCACGCATCGCCGCGGCCGGCGTGAAGCGCGTTGAAGGCGATCTGGTGGGCGATGAAAGTTATTTCACCGGGCCCCAATATGGCAGCGGCTGGGAGTGGGAAGATCTGCAGTGGTATTACGGCGCTGAAGTGAGCGCTCTGACAGTTAACGATAATGCGCTCGACCTCTTTGTTAAGCCGGGAGCTCAGGTTGGGGCGCCGGCCCTGATAACAACCGGCCCACCTGATCCGCTACTGCGGATTGTTAATAAGGTGGTGACAGGCGCGCGAGGCTCTAAGAGGGAACTCAACGCTTACCGGGCGCTCGGTGGCGACCAGCTGGAAATTACCGGGTCGATTGCGCTTGACGACAAAGGTTACACCGGGGGCATTGGCATTTCTCGTCCGGCGCTTTTGTTTGGGTATTTGTTGCGTGCATCGCTCAGCCAGCACGGCGTGACTGTTAGAGGCGCAACGCGCACGATCGATGCTCGTCCGGCCGCTGGCTTCGTTGTGCAACCTGTGAATACCCCGTTGGGCAATGCCGGGTCGGCGCGGATTGAAATTGCGAGCATGCAGTCAGTCCCGTTTAGCGTAGTCGCGGCGCAGACGTTGAAACCGAGCCAGAACCTCTACACTGAGATAATCCTGCGCACGCTCGGGACAGTAGTTCCACCTGCCGTAAATACGCCGAATATCGATCGCACCAGTGAATCAGACGGTCTCGAGGTTGTGAAAACATTCTTACGTGAAGCGGGTATCAATCCGTCGTCGCTGGTTCTGAGTGACGGCTCGGGCCTTTCCCGCAACGACATGATCACAGCGGAGGCGACGATTCAGTTGCTCACCTACATGCACCGGCATCGTTACGCTTCCGTCTTTCGCGATGCTTTGCCAATCGCCGGAGTTGACGGCACACTAAGAAACCGTTTCAAGGGCACTCCAGCTGAAAATAATCTTCGCGCCAAAACCGGCACATTAAGCTCGGCGAATAGTCTCTCGGGTTATGTCCGCGATGCCGCGGGTGAAGAATTGGCTTTCTCGATAATGGTGAACAACTATCCGCAGGACGCTGATGTAAGGGCTACTTGCATCGAGCCGATTGCTGTTCTGTTGGCGTCGTTCGCCGGCAAATCGCAGTAACTTAAGGAGGCACCAAATGTCTGTAGATCGACTTGTCCAGAGTTGGAGCGAAGTGAGGACCGGATTGATCAACGAAGCTTCGCAGATTCCTGAAGCGCAGTTTTCCTTTCGCGCAACGCCGGAAACGCGCAGTGTCACTGAATTGCTACAACACATTGTGCAGACGCAGAAGTTGCTGGTTGGTGAAGCCTGCCGCGACAACACCGATCTGATGCGACAGTCTTTTGCCGATCACATACAGGAATACGCTCCTGAGGTTGCTTCGATCACCGAAAAGAATGCGCTGCTCGAGCTTCTCCGCAGCAGCCTGGAACCCGCAGAAGCTGCCATTCGTGACTGCGGCGAAGGATTGCAACAGAAAATGAAACGTTTCGACGGCAAGGAAATAACCAAGTTTGACTTTCTGAACTTCGGCATCGCTCATGAGATGTACCACCGCGGGCAACTCACTGTGTACGAGCGGTTGCTGGGAGTTGAACCCGCACTGACGCAGTATTTCAACAAACGTTTCATGACGGCCTCAACCCCCGCTGAATAACATGCCTCCCCGGTTTATCAAGTTTCATGGCTTTGGCAACGACTACATTGTGATTGAGTCGAAAGATCTCGCGCTGGCCGGAATCGCGACTACGGCTGAGCTCGGCGAATTCGCGCGCCGCATTTGCAATCATCACTACGGTGCAGGCGGCGACGGCATTGCGGTGGTCAGTCCATCAGAAGCAGAGGGCGCCAACTTTCAGGTGCGCATTTTCAACCCTGACAGCAGTGAAGCCTCCCTCTCAGGAAACGGCACGCGCTGTGCGGCTGCTTATCTCTACTACAAAGAACTATGGTCAGCGCCTGAACTTCGCCTGAGCACTCGGGCTGGAATCAAGCTTTACAGCATTCGCGAGCAAACGGACGCCGGCCACTACCTCTTCGATTCCGAACTCGGTCAGCCAAAGTTCGACTCGAATTCAATTCCCATGACAACCCCAGGGGCGTTTGAAAAAGTCATCGACTATGAACTCGAGGTTGAGGGCGAGTCGTTTCCGGTCACAGCATTGCAGATGGGAAATCCTAACTGCTGCATTTTCGTTGACGACTTCGATGCGCTCGAATGGCGCCGAATCGGCAAGACGATCGAAAACCACAAGCAGTTTCCGCAGCGTACGAATGTCATCTTCGTGCGCGTCCTTGATCGGAAAACGATAGAGCTGCGCATCTGGGAACGTGGTGTGGGTGAAACGGAAGCTTCGGGTACTTGTTCCTGCGCCGCCGCGGTGGCCGCGATGGTTAAGGGAAAGACCGAAAGGCTGGTTGACGTGCTGATGCCGGGCGGGCGCGCCAAAATTAATTGGCGGGAAGACGATGGCGAGGTTGTTATTACCGGCACTGCTGAAGTAATTTATGAGGGCGATTGGCTGGCTTTTGGCCGGTGACCTGTCACCGCTTTGATCCTGGGCGGACGGGACCCACCAGACTTCCAGTAGTTTCAAGCCAATGCTGGCTGCGACAGGTCTCAGCCAGACGAAAGCGGTGACAGGTCACCGCCCTTCAAATAAGAGTACTCCCCCCATGAGTGATCCCGACTATTGCTCGCAGTATCCTCGACGTCGTGCGTGTCGTCGGTTAAGCCTGCTTGTCCTGGCGCTGGCCCTGTTGCCGGCGGCCTGCGGCGGCACCGTGGTCTCAAAAACCGAAGTCGCGCCAGGCAGAAAAGACCTCATCAAGCCAGTTTCTCCCAATCTTCATTTCTGGCTGGGTAATTCCCAGCGCAACTTTTATGGCAGTGGCCCCTGGTCCGATGGCCCGCTTGAGATTGTCTGGGAAGCAGAAACCGGTTTCATTAGCGGCAAGCTACATCCGGATCCGTGGGGTGGCACATCGTGGCCAGGTCAACCCGCTGTTGATGGCAATCGGGTTTACTTCCCTTCGGCGGATGGCAATGTCTACTGCATCGACGCTCGAAATGGCAGTGTCATTTGGAAGTTCAAAGCGAAAGATAGTTTCAAAGCAACCCCCACGATCGCCGGGGATCGAATCATCGCCAGCGGCTTGGATCACCATGTCTATTGTCTCAGTGCACGAGATGGCACCGTGATTTGGGATTTTGAAACCGGATTTGAAGTTGATGGTTCCGCGGCAGTGCTTGATGGACGAATTTACTTCGGCAGCGAGGATGGTTTTTTCTATTGCCTCAATCTCGCCGACGGTTCTTTGGTTTACAAAACTGAACGGCTCGGTTCAATGGAGGGCAGTTGCACAGCCGTTGACGGACGAATCTACATCGGCACTGAACAAGGTGAACTTTACTGCCTCAACCAGACTGACGGAACTACGGTCTGGAAGGCTCGGATCGGCGCCGATTCTGATTCGACTCCGGCCGTAGCGGGTGGTTTTGTTTACACGGCAGCCGAGGACGGTTACGTCTATTGCTTCCGTCAGTCAAATGGCGAGCCGGTTTGGAAGTTCAAGGCTGAAGGCGGACTGAGCAAAAACTACCTTGAGCGAAGCGGTATCTGGGCCAGCCCCATTGTCGTCAAGGATCGACTTTATGTCGGCTCCAACAACGGCTACTTGTATTGCTTGACGGCGGATAAAGGCACAGTAGTCTGGCAGCAATTGATGCCGGCGCCGATTTGGGGCACGTCTCCGGTGGTTGATGGCCGGCTGGTTTTTGGGGATAAGCTAGGCACGATTCATATGCTCTCGGCCCAGGACGGCAAGACCCTCGGTGAACTAAAGATCGGAGAAAACATTAACTCTACCCCTGCTATCGTGGGCGGCCGGATTTACATTGGCGCGTTCAATGGCAAGCTCCACTGCCTGCGCACAAAACCAGGCGGATGGGAGAATCTGGAGGGCCTGGGTGGGTGACTAGCGCATCGCTGATCTATCTCATCGATAATACGCTTGAGGGTCAGGGTGCCAGCCCTCGCGAACTCCGCGCCGTGCTCAGCCGGATACAGGAAGGGGTGGAGATACTCACCGAGCCCTATCACGCAGTTTCTCTCAAACGCGTAAAGTCGCTTCGTCCTTCACACATAGTTTTGAGTGGCCAGAGTCATCCCTGGGACAGGTATGCTCCGGAATCGCTGGCCGGTGTGATCGAGGTCATCAAGAAAGCATCGCAGCCTGTGCTCGGCGTGTGTGGAGGGCACCAGCAAATCGCCCTGGCTTATGGCGCGCCCGTGGATCTGATGGGCCGACTAGAGCCCGGGGAAGGATATGCTGGAGCCAAGCGCGAGCGAGGATATTTCCCAGTGGCCAACAACGGCACTGGCCTCTTCCAAAACCTGTCGGCAGAAGTGACAGTCTGGCATTCACACTTTGACGAGGTAAAGACTTTACCCAAAGGCTTCCGCCGCACGGCCTGGAACGAGACCTGTCCCATCCAGGCGATGGAGCACAACGACCGTCCCTTGTTTGGTGTGCAATTTCACCCGGAGCTCTTCGACGATGAGCATCCGGACGGCCGCAAAATCATAGAAAACTTCCTCGAAACCTAAGTTTAACGTGTTTTCCTGCCCTACCGAACACACCTCAAAGCAATGAAACGTACCGAAATCTTTCGGTCACATTTCCCACCCTTTTCTAACTCCAGACATTTCAGTAGTTACCCTAAATATCGGGGTTTTTGAGGCTTTTTCGAGCCTCTGGCCGGTGGACACCCCCTACCTCGTGTGCTAGTTTCCCTGCCGACAAGCGGGGGAGTAATGCCCGGCTTGTTTTTCTTTAGGACGCTCAACTTAGGTCTTTTCAGCGCGCATGCATCAAGGATGCAAGCCCCCAACTCTGGCTGACGCAGTTTCTCAACTCCTTGGGCCGGAGGTCGAGTCATAGGAAAGAACGGACTCGCGCAGAGCGCTGAGAATTTTATTACATCGGACAGGAGACCCGACCTATGAAATCATTCTTTGGTAGAAGCGCGATAATCGCGTCTTCGCTGCTCGCAGGTTTAATAGTTTTTTCCGCCACGCCTTCTATAGCAGACAGTCCTCTTTCAAAATCACAGGCACAAAAAGAAACCAAACAGAACCCGGCTGAGGCATTGGGTAAGTTTGATCCAACGACTCCTACGACGACCGACGGGACCGCAGGCAAGACCGCAGAGGAACCCGGTTTAGCAGCGGCATCGCCTTACGTTGCGACGGCCTACAGCCTTCGGGGCAGAACCGCAAGTGGCAGGATGGTAACCAGAGGCCTGATTGCAGCCGACCCTTCGATATTGCCGCTCGGCTCTCGTGTGCGATTGGAGCATCCAGGTTATAGCGGGGAATATCTCGTGGCCGATACCGGAGGCGCAATTCGCGGCCGCCGCATCGACATCTGGACGCCAAGCACGAGCGAGGCCATGCGCTTTGGCAGGCGCACGGTAAAACTGACGGTGCTGAGCTACGGAGCCCGCAGGTCAAGACGAACCGCTAGAGGCTAGCAACGGACAGCAGAAAACAGACGGCAGACGGCAGACTCAATAGGGCACTACGAAGTTCATATTCGTAGTGCCTATTTTCTGCCTAATGCTTTCTGCCTTCTCCCTGCACCCGCCTCCTGCCGCTGCCTCCTGTCCCCGCCTGCCGTGTTACCATAATCAAGCAATTCATTTTTATTCTGACGAGTTCATCCGACTACTATGCAGACTTCCAGGCAGCCGTCTGAGAACAACTTGGAGGTACCGGCAGCTGAACCGATGGTTAAGGTGACGCGAGGCGGCATCACAGAATCGCGGCATCGCGGCCACGTGGTAGCAGTTGAACCGGATGGCACTCTTGCCGCTCACCTTGGCGCAGCCGAAACCGTCACATATCTGCGTTCCTCTGCCAAACCACATCAGGCAATTCCGTTGCTGGTTTCCGGTGCGGCTGACCGTTTTGGCTTCACTGACAAGGAGATAGCGCTGGCCTGTGCTTCGCATAGCGGCGAACCAATTCACACCGAGGTTGTCGCTTCAATGCTCAGGAAAATTGGGCTCAAACCTGAAGCGCTCAAGTGTGGCGTGCATGAGCCCTACAGTCTTGAAGAAACGCGACGCCTGCGTGAAAAAGGCGAGCAGCCGAATGTTTTGCAGAACAACTGCTCAGGCAAACACGCAGGCATGTTAGCTCTGGCCTTACATCTCGGTGCGCCTGCTGAAACTTATGACGAGCCTACGCATCCGGTACAACTGGCAATCGGCAAAGCAGTTTCCGAGTTCTCAGGAATTGCACTTGAAGACATTGCAGTCGGGACGGATGGCTGCGGCGTCCCTGTGTTTGGAATCACAGTCAAAGCGATGGCAATGATGTATGCCCGACTGGTTGCTACGCCGGCAGCGTTTGATGAAGAGACCAGAAAGGCATGCAAACGAATCGTTGCGGCCATGACTTCTTATCCGGAGTTGATCGGCGGAAGTTCCGACCGTCTGGACACCGAGATTATGCGCGCCGCACCCGGCCGGCTGGTATCGAAGGTGGGCGCGGAAGGCGTCTACACCGTCGGGATCTTGCCGTGCGAAGAGTGGCCGCGCGGCCTTGGCCTCGCGCTCAAAATTGAAGACGGCGACGATCATCGCGCTCGGCCCACCGTGGTGATTGAGTCTCTCAGGCAGCTTGGCATACTCGCGAATGAGTCACTAGAGGCCGTCAGCCGTTACGCCTTTTTCCCGGTTCGCAACCGGCGTGGCGAGGTGGTCGGAGAAGTGACGCCCGAGTTTCAGTTGAATCAGGCACAGAATGCGCGAGCGTAATCATCAGGATAATTATGGGAAGCCCTGAATCGCATTCAACTTCGGGAAATGGTGATGGCGTCGAAAGTCACAGCGCGGAAGGTGCGCTTAATCCACCTCTCCTGCGTGACGCCGCAGGGAAGATCGACCTTGATTCCGTACCCGATGTTATCCAGTGGTTTCTTGATTTTGACCAACGGGTCGCCATCGTCAAGCACCCAAACGTTGAAGAAGTCTTTCATTGGAAACAGGAAAACAGCCGGAGCCAGGGTGAAGTAGTTTTTGATTTCAAACAGGCGCAGGACCGTCTCGCAATCGGCATCATTCAGGCGCTGGCGGAGAACAACACCGAACGCTCGCTCCATTCCTGGATCAGCCAACTTCTGAATGCGCTCGACTCCGCCTCTAAGGCCAACGAGGCGGCCGCGGAAACCTACCGGCTCGATTTGGCCGGCGGCGGCTCAGTGGTAAAGGAAGCAGAAAAAATCCCCTCCGCGCGCGGGCGTCGAGACTTTCTAATCAACTGCTGGGTTGAAACACTCTGCACCGCTGAAGCCCGCGTGCTGGGGTGGCTCTACAAGGAATTCTACGGGAAGGCTTTTGCTCCCTGAACGCATCGCTTACAAAGTCACTAATCTGCTATGAACGATTCCATTCGCGCGCTCTTTCCAGTAACAGAGCGCGCTATCTATTTGAACCACGCGGCCGTTTCGGCGCCACCGACCCCCACTATCGATGCGATCAAGTCACAGCTGGCGGATGTTTCTGAAAACGGCTCGCTAAACTTTCGCAAGTGGCTCGCAGTCAGAGAAAGTGCTCGACAACTAATTGCCGGAATGATGGGTGCGCTTCCGAACCAGGTCGCGTTTATGCGAAACACTTCTGATGCGCTCTCCACGGTGGCCAATGGGCTAGACTGGCAGGCGGGCGACAACCTCGTCAGCTTCCGTCATGAGTTTCCCTCAAATCTTTATCCCTGGTTGCGCCTTCGAGATACGTTGGGAGTGGAAGTTCGTTTAAGTGCGGAGCGCGCGGGGCGCGTGGATGTTGAGGAACTTATTCGGCTGATCGACAGTAGAACCAGAATAGTAGCCATCAGCCAGGTCCAGTACGCGTCAGGCTTTCGCGCCGACCTTGAGCGGATCGGGCGCGCCGCTCGCGGGCATGACGCCCTGCTGGTAGTCGACGTGATTCAGGCCCTGGGAGTGATTCCCCTCAACGTCGAAGCCGAGCTGGTGGACGTTGCAGCCGGAGCTTGTCATAAGTGGCTGCTAACACCCGAAGGCGTAGGATTGCTTTATCTTTCCGCGCGAGCTCGCGAACGTATTCAGCCGACGTTGGTTGGCTGGACCAGCGTCCCTAATCCAGACGATTATGGCAACTATGAGCAAGGTTGGAATGAGGGAACACTTGCCTGGGAAACCGGGACCGCGCCGGCGTCGCTTATCCATGGATTGGAAGCGAGTCTGAAGATTTTGAATGAGATCGGGATCAGCACGATCCAGGCGCATCTGGAGAAACTCACTGACCATCTTTGCGAACAACTGCAAAACACCGCCTATGAAGTTGTGAGCTCACGCCGCCGTGAGGAAAAATCCCAGATTGTTTGCATTCGAAACACTGCCGGTATGAGTTCAATGGATTTGTACACCCATCTGCGAAAAAGAAATATCGTCACCGCCCCACGCGGCGATCGGCTGCGTATTTCGCCTCATTTTTACAACACGTTCGAAGAAATTGATGATCTGCTAAAGGCCCTGCCTTAGCATTTCCTTCGTCCTTCAGCGATCAGGTATCGAGGGATACGGGCAGGCGAATGCTTGTTTTAACTAAAAAGCGAGCGAATACCGTTCGCCCAATTAGCCGAGACGTATTGAACTTGTACGCGGCTCTGGTCATGCTTGAATGGCAAGATTTCAATTTCGAGAAAATTGCTTTAGAAAACGGCATTCAACTTTTTAAGTTGTCTGTCCACACAAGTGGCACGCTCGTTGCCAAAGAACAATCCGAACAAGAAGGGTATAAAGAGTAAATCGGGTCAAGCTCAAGATTGCAGTGAGTGGAGGCTTTGGGGGAGGCGTCCTCTCACGAAATAAAGGCGGGTGTTAGCTCTCTCGGGGGAACAGAGTTAACGTGCGCACGTAATCGAAGAGCGGTTAATTGCGGTGCTGCTGATCGTCGTCCTGAAGGGGCTTGGGGGAGCTTCCCAGGAAAGATCAGCAGCCCGCATTTGTTTTATGTCCGATAAACTTTAGCTTGTCGTTGAGTTGTTTAGCTCTCAAAGCCAGCAACGACGAGCTAAAGCTTATCGGACATTTTTAGTTTCCACGGCCGAGAAGTCTGGCAGGATCGTTTTCCGAAGTGAGTTCATCGATATTGAGACGCAGCATCGCGTCAGAATCTGCGTAGGCCTCGCGAGACCGCTGTTGTGCCCGCCGCGAACGAAACAACAGCGTCCCAAAGAGTCCGCCAACCGCCAAACAACCAACCAGCGCTAAACCCGAAGTTTGCACAACAGAAACGAGAACACCGAGCGTCGTCTCGGTGAACTCCCGCGTTGCTTGTTCGTAAGAAAACGGATTCTGGCCCAGCCACTGCACTACCTGCTGATACTTCACCTGATCAATCAGCTG
>Ga0207689_10003626_pt1 | contig 14111 bp, 11 predicted proteins | sample KBSMisM52_FD_184312 | JGI IMG/M metagenome (GOLD analysis project Ga0207689, IMG submission 184312) | Miscanthus rhizosphere microbial communities from Kellogg Biological Station, Michigan, USA - KBS Miscanthus M5-2 (SPAdes) (version 2) | ecosystem: Host-associated > Plants > Roots >... | reverse complement strand
GACCGAAATTCATACGCACGCCACTTAAATCGATATTGTTTATACCAGTCCTTTTGCAGGTATCGGCAGGCGGGTGGATGAATGGTAAGCTTGAACAGATCGGCTGGTTCTTTTTTAAAGCCGGCGCTTTTGTTTTTGGCAGTGGCCTTGCTATTGTTCCATTTTTATATGGAGGCGTGGTTAAAGACTACCAATGGCTCAATGAGCAACAGTTTCTCGATGCTGTCGCTGTTGCTATGATAACGCCCGGCCCGGTTGTCATCACGGTTGGTTTTATCGGCTATCTCGTGGCGGGTGTTCCCGGGGCCTGCGTTGCAGCCATGGCAACTTTCCTGCCCTGTTATTTATTTACGATCCTTCCTGCTCCCTATTTTAAACGATTCGGAAAACATCCTGCTATTAAAGCGTTCGTAGATGGCGTAACGGCTGCAGCTATCGGCGCGATAATAGGTGCGGTTTTTGTACTCGGAAAAAGACAACTGACCGATATTCCTTCCATAGGATTCGCCCTTCTAACCATATTGCTGCTGGTAAGATTTAAAAAGATACAGGAACCGCTGATCATTGTATGCGCAGCGGTACTCGGCCTTTTATTTAAAATGTGGATACATGTTTAAAGATGTGTATCAATTAAAGTTGGAAAAGAAATTGGCAACATACTAAAACAACAAATTATGAAACGCAAAATAATTTCAATGAACCGGATCTGTATTTTTTTAATGATTTTATTGGTCATGCAAATCCAATATGTCAATAGCCAGGAAAAAAAACAGCCTCTTGACATCTCGACGATTGAGAAAGTAAGTGGTTTGAAGGGCAAAGAAAATAAGGGTGAATACAAGATCACTGTGCCGCAAAATGATTTGAAGGTTGTGGTTGATGATTTCAAAATTATCCCGGCAATGGGATTGGGTTCATGGGCGGCTTTTACTCCGTCGTCAAACGGAGTGATGGTAATGGGTGATATCATTGTAACGGAAACAGATTTAAAACCTGTACAGCAGGAAGTAATTAAACAAGGTCTTACCATTACTGCAATTCACAATCATTTTGTGCGCAATCATCCGAATGTGATGTATATGCATATTGGCGGATCGGGCAGTACAGAACAAATGGCACAAAAAGTAAGAGCGGTCTTTGATGCGGTAAAGACATCAAGAGGGCATGATCCTGCAGCAGCTGCACCGGATAGTGTTGTAACAACTATCGATGCAAAAGTCTTAGATGGGATTATCGGATCAAAAGGTGAGTGGAGTAAAGGAGTTTATAAATATACGATTGGCCGGCCCGACGTGCCGCTTAAAGAACATGATGTTGCTGTCAGTACGTTTCTCGGGTTCAATACATGGGCCGCCTGGCAGGGAACGCCTGATCATGCCGCCGTTGCCGGTGATTTCACGATGCTTGAAGACGAAGTAGCACCGGTGATTAAAGCATTGGTGGAAAATGGAATTGAAGTTGTTGCAGTACATAATCATATGGTACATGAACAACCACGTATTTTCTTTTTGCATTATTGGGGTGTGGGTAATGCAGAGCAATTGGGAAAAGGGTTAAAGGCTGCATTGAATGAAACGGGCAAAAAGCAAATGACCCACGATCACCAATAAATGTGTTAACTTTTTCGGAGATTTTCTGTTAAACTGAAAAAGAACCGATAATTAATTATGGACGAATCCGAAAAATTAAATCGTGTTGTTGATGCAAGAATGAAACTAAAAGCACGGTTTGAAGACAAAATAAAACGAACTCCTTCTGTTGCCGATAACAAACCGATGGGTACGGGTAAACTGAACCGGCATGGAATGCCGGTGTTGCCAATTGGCCAGATCGCCACAAAAAAATGGCCGGTACTTGATTTGGGATTGCAACCTGATATTCCTTTGAATGAATGGAAGCTGATCATTGATGGCGAGGTGGAACATCCCGTTACCTTGAACTGGCAGGAGTTTATGGCATTGCCGCAAACGGAAGATGTTTCCGATTTTCATTGTGTTACTACCTGGTCAAAAATGGATATGAGCTGGAAGGGTGTCCGACTGATTGACCTGGCTGCATTAGGCCAACCGAAAGAAAGCGCGACGCATATTCTTTGTTATGGTTATGATGATTATACAACAAACGTTTCACTGGAAGAAGCCCTGAAACCGGATGTATTATTGGTGCATACTTACGATGGCAAGCCATTGCCTAAAGAACATGGAGGTCCTGTACGGATGATTACCCCACAACTCTATGCATGGAAGGGATCCAAGTGGATCAACCGCATTGAATTTCTCAAAAAAAATAAATTGGGATTCTGGGAAGAAAGAGGATATTCAAATACGGCGTATCCGTGGAGGAATGACCGGTATAGTTGACCAATGAATTAACAGTAGTGTTCACCGCCGGGATACGCGGAGTTGGTCCGCTGAGAATAAAAAAGTACTTAACATTTACTTTCTCAGCGATGTTTTCACTCTATTCTACTCTGCGATTCAGCGGAAAAGCAACGGTGTAAACTCAATCAAATTTCTGCGCCATACCATCCAGCTATGCGCACCGGGTGGTTCTTTCGATTGAAAATTAATTTTCCTTGCTGATAGCCACTTCATGAAATCATGATTATTTCCCAATAAGAAATCGGACTTACCGCAAGAGATAAAAAGCAATTTGATTTGCTCGTTGATTCCGGAATCTGCTGCAGGAAATGTTTTATTGTAAATAGAATCCAATGATGGCATTTTAGATCCGCTTCCCATTTCAGCAATGCCATACATCATAAAAGCACTGCTGAAAGCGCCGATCCATTTAAACAACTCAGGATGATTTAACCCGGCCATCATTGCCTGTGCACCGCCCATAGATAATCCGGCTATCGCCCGCTGCGTTGACGCATTGTATTTTTTCTCTACAAAAGGAATGATTTCATCTGTAAGTGATTTTGTAAACTGGTCAAAACTTTTAGGACCGGCGACAGCATCGGCTACGCCATACCCAAGCGTGGTAACAAAGATCATCGGTACGGCTTTACCACCTGCTACCAGGTTATCCATAATTATATCAGCGGCGCCTGTCTGTATCCAGCCGCGTGCATCATCGCCCATTCCATGAAGAAGGAACAGAACCGGGTATTTCTTGTTGTCCTTTGGGTCGTATCCCGGTGGTGTATACACGTAAAATTCACGGGTGTCGCCGATAATTGCTGATTTATATACTTCGCGGGTAACTGATCCATGCGGCACATCCTGCTGTTCCCATTTCTCTGCCGGTTTTCCGGGAACCAACACAAGGCTCTGCCCTGTACCACCATACGAGCTTCTCGTCAACGGATTCGATGGATCAACAATCGAAAGGCTATCTACAATGTATGAATACTGGTAGATATCGGGTTCCATCTTTTTAGATGTGCCTGACCACACACCATTCTTATTTTTCTGTAGGGGTATAGATGTTCCTTCTATCTTTACAAACACCTGCCTTGCTGCCGGGGCACGAAGCCGGAACAGGATTGAGCCGTCTTTTTGTACTGCCGGCGCGAAGGATGGCATTGAAAAACCGGTAACGCCGTTTTGTCCATAGCAATAACATGCGAATAAAATCAGCAAACAGGTAAAAGAGGAATATTTCATAATGAATGGAAATCGTATGCGGGTTGAAAAATTATTAACCATACAAGGCATAAAAGACATACAAGAAATAACTGAATAAAGTTCTTTTGTTATTATCGGAAACAACTTATATGCATAGTATTTCTTGTATGGTTCAAAAATGATCTTTTCTTTTTGTTACAATTTAAACCATCAGTTCCATTTAAAATCCAACGGCACATTTACTTTCACTCCAAAATTTCTCCCGATATTAAAAACACCCACTCGTCCGGTCGCATTATTTACATCGGTATATTTTAAACGGCTCAGGTGATTTTGATAAGCCACATCACCAAGGTTCATACCTGTGAAATGAATGCTGAAAATAGTTTTTCCTTTATTTGCGATATCGGTCCCAACAGTAGCATTCACTATCCAGTAGTCGCCAGTGGCTGTTTCTGTGTTGTAACCTGTGAATGGTTTGTTTTGCTTCAATGTATAATCACTTTCAACGCTTACATAAAAATTCTTTACCGATTTTCCTTTCGGAAGGAAATTTCCTCTCAGTTCGGATATATACCGTGCAGCAGGTATAAACGGAACATTTTTCGTACCATCAATAGCAGTAGTAAATTCAGCTCTTGTATAGGAAACAGTATTTTCAAAATGTAACCAATCCAACGGATGCGGATGAATATCCATGTTGAATTCAAAACCGTAAAGGTTGGCATTTTGTCCCCCGAACCTGAATACATTTAATTGTTGCCCGTTATCAGGATCAATAAGAATAGAATCTCCGCCACTGCTATTCCTGACTTTTTCATAAAAAATAAAATTACTGATGTGATTAAAGTAAACGCTTGTGCCCAGCGTGATATGTTCCGTATTTATTTCAAAGCCACCATCAGCCTGCAGGCTCGTCTCCGATTTTAAATTGTGATCCCCGATTTCAAATCGGTTCGTTCCTTCATGTGCGCCATTGCTCGCTAATTCTGCAAGGCTCGGTGCACGGAAACCACGGGCAAGATTAAACTTCAGCGTAAGTTCTTTTGTAGCGAGATAACTTATACCTGCACTGCCGGATACATTCGAAAAGTTTTTTGTAAATCCCTGGAACTTTACATCCGTTCCATCCAGCATTTGTTTGCCATCCACATGGCGGTTATCAAAACGGATACCACCGCTCACCGTTAATTTCTCTTTTTGATATTGCGTAAACACAAAAGCGCCGGCATCAAATAAATTATAATCCGGTATCAATACCTCGCCTGCTTTATTTTTATTCGTTTGCGACATACCTGTCACGCCTATACTTGTTCGCCAGTTATTTTTATAAGGCAGATTGAATTTGGCAGAATAGTTTATTGTTTTCAGATCAAAGAATGCATCAGGTGTACCCGGCTCATCCGGGTTACCAAATTCCTGTCGCTGGTTATGCTGGAAACCCAGGGTAAGGTCCAGTTTACTTCTGCCAATATTAAAACTGTTATCACTGGCTACTTTAAAATGCCGGATATGTTGAAATGGAATTTCCGGGTTTACTTTCTTAAAGTCAGCGTCAGTTGCTGTTGTTTCGCCGCCGCCGGGTAATGCCTTTACAAATTCACCGGTTGCGCTATCCCTTTCTCCTTCTACCATGCCGATATGCTGGTTGAAGTTGGTAACGGTTAAATAACTATGCCCCCAGTTTCCGCCATAACCAAGCATGCCCCCAAAATTCTCGTTATAGAATTTTGAATTGAAAACATAACCGTCATATTTATTTTTATAATCCTGAGCTCCTTTATACGATCCATAGGCATTGAAGCTAAATCCGTTTTTTGTGCCTGCCACGTCACCATAAAATCCACGCAGGTTATTATTGCTTTGATACTCTCCCAATACATTGGCTTTAATAAGTCCTTCGGGTGCCGGTACCTGTGATTGAATATTAATAACACCGGCGAGGGCATCTGATCCATACATCAACGACGCCGGACCCTTTAATACTTCAACACGTTGTGCGCTGTAATCATCTATTTCGATGCCATGCTCATCGCCCCATTGCTGACCTTCCTGGCGAACCCCATCATTAATGGTAACGACACGGTTATAGCCCAACCCGCGTATAAAAGGTTTTGAAATAGCCGGGCCCGTTGTCAATGTATTTACGCCGGGTATGTGTACAAGGCTATTGATGATATTGGTTGAGCTTATTCGTACGAGTTCATCCCTTTTCATCACGGCTACGGGTTGCGGCGATTGGCGGAGACGGGTGGGTGTGGATACGCCGGTAACCGTTACACCTTCCTGTTCGCGGGCGGCCGGCTGCATAGAGAAATTCATTTCTGTAGCCCCGCTGATTTTAACGGATTCAATTATCGTTTCATAACCCACCGAAGAAATCTCAACAAGAAAAGTGCCTGCAGCAATGGACGAAGTTTTGAAGAAACCATTATTGTCTGCTACAGCGCCTGCCCTGCTATCATGTATAAATATGCTGGCACCCGGCAAGGGAGCACCGGTTTTTACATCCGTTACTTTGCCCGATAAAATATTTCTTTCAATTTTTTGCTGCGAATAGATGACATTGTTAGAGAAAGAGAAGAGGAGAAGTAATATTACACCTTGTTTCATACTGCATCATTTTTTCAAAGGGAATACCTCTGAACTTGTTGTTAATAAAATCATTCCTGCGCTTGTATTTTTAAGCATAACAGGAAATTTCGATTAAATCACGAGAAAAATGAAACAGGCGGTGCCCGCAGGGAGTGAAAATGTTTTGTAACAACAGGTAATGCAAGCTCCTGAACCGCGAAAAAATCGATCTGGGCCAACAAAGGCGATTCGGCAGATAAAATTACCGGTTCGGTAAACGGAGCATAAAAATCGTCAATACAGCTACAATTAGCCTGGCTGACATTGTTGGTATTGTGAGAAAGAAATGATAACTGCTTTGATTCATGCAGCCAGTTATGAAGATATAAGCCACCCGCGATTTTTTGGGTAAGCACAATCATCATAACAATACTTAAAACCTTTGCTATGGATTGTTTATATCTCATCTCAGACTATAAAAGTAGGCAGTTTTGAATAAATCATTTGCTTTATTTGGTTAACATCTCTTTGCATTGTAATTGACTTTGTGGATGATCTCAATTTCGGTTTTTGTTGATTGTTATAAGATTAATTCAATAGGAAAAATGAATAGGATTGAATTTTTTATCTCAAAAGATCGATTGTTAGCACAATTAGTTAAAAAAGTTTAAAAAAATTTTTAATCTGATAGTCAGCGCTTTACTATCGCTACACACCGCTCATGACATTTAAATTTGAGTATTTACCCTTAGGCCTAATCTATTGCTTAAGTTGGTGAGTAATATTGCTTTGGAATATCTTTTACATTTGTGCTAACTTACTGTTAAGTATAAACCCTGTTTGATGTATATGTCCACTTCACGTACCGAAAAAATATCAATATTGCTTGTCGATGATCATAAGTTGATCCGCGATTCATGGTCTTATATTCTTAACAAAGATCCTCGTTTCCAGGTCATTGGAACAGCCGGCACAGCAGACGAAGCGATTGCAATAGCAAAAGGAAAGAACCCGAAGATTGTATTGATGGACCTGAACATGTCGCCCGTGAGTGGATTCGACATCACGAAAATGATACGCAGGCATTCACCTGAATCAAATATTATAGGCGTGTCAATGCACACCATGCCGGTATATGCGCGAAAGATGATGCAGCTTGGCGCAATGGGTTATGTCACCAAAAATTCTTCCAAGGAAGAAATGATCTCCGCGATCATGGAAGTATCCAATGGAAGAAAATATGTTTGCGATGAGGTAAAAAATATACTTGCCGAACAGGAATTGGGAAACAAGCCGACTCACCCGGACATGAATGCCCTTACACAAAGAGAGATGGATATAGTGGAACTGATACGGGATGGATTTTCATCAAGAGAGATCGGGGAAAAATTGGATATCTCGTTAAAAACGGTTGAAGTCCATCGTTATAACATTCTTAAGAAACTGAATTTAAAGAATACTGCCGCACTGGTTAATTTTGTGAATACACACGGAGCCTGATCATCCAGGGCTGTTCACATCATATATCCTTTCAATAGCATCCTTGTATTTTTCCATAATCACTTTTCGCTTCAGCGAAAGCTTTGGGGTCATTTCACCGGTTTCTATACTCCACTCACGGGGAAGTAACTCAAACCGTTTTATCTGTTCTACGTGATTAAAGTTCTGGTTGTATTCTTCAATAATTTGTTTATACAAATTCAATACAGCTTCGTTTTTGATCAGGTCTTCGGTGGTCGTATAACTCAACCCTTTTTGCTTCATCCATTCTTTGAGCGCATTTACAGAAGGTACTATCAATGCACCAACAAATTTCCGTTCGGGTCCCACGACAAGTATTTGTGAGATGTAGCGGCTCTCTTTCATTTTATTTTCAATGGGCTGTGGTGCTACATATTTGCCGCCGCTTGTTTTAAACAATTCCTTTTTGCGATCCGTAATTTTTAAAAATCGTTTATTCACCCATACGCCGATATCGCCGGTGTACAGCCAACCGTTAATAATAGTTTCAGCAGTGAGGTCAGGTCGCTTGTAATAACCCTGCATTACGGTCGGTCCCTGTACCAATATCTCTCCATCTTCGGCAAGCTTTACTTCGATGCCCGACAATACAGGTCCAACAGTACCATACATCGAGTCACCTTTCGATTTCCGGTTGATACATACAACGGGACTGTTTTCTGTAGGGCCATAGCCTTCATAGATCGGGATACCGGCGCCATTGAAAATGCGTAATAGTTTTTCAGATGCGGCAGCGCCACCGGTAACAATGAATTGAATATTTCCACCCAATGCTTCGCGCCATTTGGAAAAAACCAATTTGCGGGCGATCATCAACTTCATATTATATAAAGCGCCGCCACTTTTGTTGTTATCATATCGTGTAGCAAGTGCGACACTCCATAAAAACAAGGATCGTTTAAATCCTTTTAATTCCGCTCCCTTTGCCATGATTCCTTCGTACACTCTTTCCAATAGTCGTGGCACAGTAGTAAAGCCACCGGGTTTTACTTCTTTTAAATTATTGACGATCTTATCTAAACTTTCCGCATAATAAATATCAATACCGCTGTATAAATAGATGTAAGTAACACATTTCTCGAAAATATGATTGAGCGGTAAAAAGCTCAATACTTTGTTTTGCGGTGCGTCTTCAAACGGAAAACTGGCTTTTGAAAAAAATATGCAGCTCATCAGGTTACTGTGACTCAGCATTACACCTTTCGGTGTACCTGTCGTGCCTGACGTATAAATAATCGTGGCAAGATGTGAGTTGGGAATTTCACTTTTAATACGTTCGATCCGCTGCAGATTTTCTTCATCTGCTGTCTCGATCACTTTTGAATAGTGCGTTGCTCCTTCTATCTTATCAAATGTAAAAATGCCCTGCAGGGAAGCCACTTTGGATTTGATGCTGTTTACTTTTTCAAAAAGAGCGGCGTCACTCACAAAAATGTACTTTACCAGTGCATCATTTAAAATGAATTCAAGTTCCAACGGATTTGTGGTTGGATAAATGGGAACAAGGATGGCACCGGTTTGCTGCACTGCCATATCGGTAAAAATCCATTCGGGCCTGTTATTGCTGATGATGGCAATTTTATGGCTGCCCTCAGGGGTAAAATTGTTTCCGTTGATCCCGAGTTTCAGCAAGCCGGCCGAAAACCGGTTGACTATGGTTTGAACTTCAGCTGTACCATATCCTTTCCATTCCCCGTTTTCCTTTGCATTCAGCATGTTCTTTTTAGGAAATTTCTCCAGCTGGTAGGACAGTACATCAAATAACCTGTATTTTGGAAAATCCATATTGACAAGACTTTACACGGTAAATTACCATTACAATATAATAACATTTGGAGAGAATATGGAGAGGCGGGGAAAAAGAAACGTGTTGTGCTGGCAATGATATTTATGATGACAGCGGGACGATCATGGCCTGGCCTCCCGGCCGGCGAATGAAAGCGCTTATCTGCTCATAGTGCACAGTCCAGGCGGTAGACGGTAATCCGTTCGACGGTATTTATTTTCCCTGGTAATACTGTCCTTGCGGTACTTTGAAAATGCGTGTTTTCTGAAACGTGGTGAAGTTGTTGAACTCCTCGGCATGTGTTTTATTCCAGTTGTCGTAGCCTGACAGGTTCTCAACGGCGCCGAACAGCCATTGGTTATAAGCATTAAACATACCTTCCTGCATCAGCTGGCGCTGATAGTCGAATAATTTAAAAGGATAAGTATCGCCGTACTTGGCAAACCAATCAAGAATAAAGCGGGTGCGGATCATTGTTAGCGTTTCTGTAGTTATACCGCGGTTAGCCAGGCTGCTTTGTTTATTCATACATTCGAGATACGCCTTGACAAAACCGTTTTTATTCTTATCTGCATCTTTTAATAAGTCCGGGTCGGCAAACAGCTTTTGTTTGTATGCATCGAGCAATAATTGTTTCATGGCCGCTGCCCGTTCAGTGAGGCTTTCCATGTTCACGAATATTTCGCCGTAAACAAGCGTCCACACTTTGTCTTTTGTATAATAATAAAAGAGTGCGGCGTTATAATAATTGCCTGCGCAGGAGGGATCTTCTTTTATACCTTTTTCCCAGAGATCAATGGCAGAAAAGTCTTTTTTGGCCCATAACAACTCACCATATTCGCTATACAGCTGCCCGCTTTTTGGAAATTTTCTTAACCCGGCTTTATAAGCTCTTTCGCCATCCTTTACCTGTTCCAACGCTTTGTACACGTTCCCGGCAAGCTGGTAACAAACCACATCCGCATCATTGCGGTCAAGTACAGATTTTACACCTTGCAACGCTTTTTCATAATCTCTTTTATAGTAATAGGAAGAAATAAGATCTTTTTGCAGGTCAAGATTGTTCCTGTCTTTTTCAAGCGCACGGGTCAGCACAATAACTGCGTTGTTGAAATCGCCTTGCTGCATGTAGGTACGTGCAGTTGCCTGCAACGTTTTTACATCATCCTGGGCAAATGCAGCGATGCCTAAACCAGCGACAGATAAAAGAATTGCGATAATTTTTTTCATGATTGCAAAGTAAAATAAACAGAAATCCGATTTATTGTCTTTCGATAATATTAACAAGTTGTATGACGGATGACGATCAAACCTTGTTAAAGCAGATGCGTGAGTAATCCATCTCTCAATTTTGGTTCAAACCATGTACTCTTTGGCGGCATTACCTCACCACTGTCTGCTATATCAAATAATTGCTGAATGCTGACCGGGTGCAAACTGAATGCCACTTTCATTTCCCCGCTGTTAACCCTCTTTTCCAGTTCTGATAAACCACGGATGCCGCCAACAAAATCTATCCGCTTATCCGTCCGCTGATCTTTAATGTCCAGTATTTTATCCAAAACAAGATCAGATAAAATGGTGACGTCAAGAACACCGATAGGATCATCGCTGTAAGTACCTTCCCTGGCAGTAAGAATGTACCATTTGCCATCGAGATACATCCCGAATTCATGCAATTGTGCAGGCTTCACCGGCTCGGGACTTTCTGTTACAGTAAAATCATCGTGCAAGGCACTGATAAAATCTTCTCTGCTCACGCCGTTCAGGTCTTTTACAACACGATTGTAATCAAGTATCGCCAGCTGGCTTGCCGGGAAAATAGTAGTAAGAAAATACTTTGCTGCTACACTGTCTTGCAGCTGAATACTCACCTTGGCGGCAGACGCGGCGCGGTGATGGCCATCCGCAATATAGGTATGCGGTACGTGAGTACTGAATAACCGCGTGATGGATTCATTGACCGGTGAACTCTCAACAATCCATATGGTATGTTTTATTCCGTCTTCAGCAGTAAAATCATACACAGGTTTGTTATCATTTTTCCATTTATGAATGATGTCATTGATTTCTTCTACATCGCGATAGGCAAGAAATACATTTCCGGTCTGCGCCTTTATCGTGCGCATGTGGTCAATCCGGTCTTTTTCTTTTTCCGGTCTCGTGAATTCGTGCTTCTTTATGATATCATTAAAATAGTCTTCCACCGATGATACACAAACCAACCCGGTTTGCGAGCGGCCGTTCATGATCAGCTGGTAAATATAATAGCAGGGCTTTTCTTCGGTAAACAATGTTCCATCGGAAATGAACTGTTGCAGGTTTTCGCTTGCTTTATTATATACCTGGTCGCTGTGTATATCAATTGACGAAGGAAGATCGATCTCTGATTTGGTAACATGTAAAAATGAAAGAGCATTTCCTTTTGCTTCTTCTTTTGCTTCTTCGCTATTCAGCACATCATAAGGTTTTGAAGCTACCTTTTGTGCCAGGTCTGGTTGGGGACGGAGTGCTTTGAACGGTTGTATATGGGCCATTAACTCAATTTGCGGCAAAATAAAAGGCTTTGGGGGAGTTTGCCAAAGCCTTTTTGAAACAGAATGAAACTGTTAAAAAAGATATTGTAAAGTTGGTGTAAGGGTAATTGCTTCGAATGTATTTGCCGTGGCCAGATAATATGCACGTACTTTAATTCCTATCTCAAATTTGGTATCGATCAATTTTGAATACTCAATGCCTCCAAAAACGCCAGCTTCTTCAAGGTAGCTGTTTTTAAAATTTCTTTCCTGTACACTTATTCGATTATCCCAATTATCGAAAACTAACTCCTGCTGGCTCATTCTTGCATACAAAATTCCCGCATGAAATTTAAGAAACGGGATTTTCTGCGAAAAATTTCGTTCATAGTAAGCTTGATAAAAACCATTTACATGCCGTAGCTGGAAATCTTCTACTAATATCTCAACTCCATTTATATTTCCCTGGAAGAATTTAGTCCCTTTGTTTATACTTCTCGAATAAGCAAGCCCTATACCGGACATTTTATTTAGTGTAAATTTTAAATCCGCACCCGTTATTGTTCCTAATAAATTCTTTTTGAGTAGATATATGCTTCCGGCAGGTCCACTCAACTCATCATAACTTCTAACAAAAAAATTGACATTTAATCCATAGTTAATTTCCACATTCAAATGTTTCCAAAATTTCTTTTTTTGTGCAAAAGAGACGTTGGCGAAAAAAGAAAAGCCACACATAAGGGCTATCATCTTTAAACTCACATGAGCTAATATTTGCGTTTTCATGAAAAAACATTTATTGGGTTGGCAATGTATATCTGACTCCTTGACTGCAATCATATATCGTCCATTGCTCAGCCGCAGGCCACGTGCCGCATCCGTTGTTAAGCCCACCTCGGTTATATAAGAAAAAACTTTCTCTATTCCAGGTCATTTGTCTTATAATAGGATCTTTTGTTGTTACTGTGAACGAATATCCAATAGAGTTTACAGTCGTTCCACCACCTTGTGTAGTAAGTGTTGTTTGTAGTGTGCCCGACATTGTCTTTGTACCGCTATTATCTTCTTCCCATATTCCAAAAATCTGGTTCAGGTTTGAAGGTTCCCAATTGGAATCCCATTGTGCATAGATTTTTTTCCATCTCCCATAACTTCTGCAATCTTTTCTAGATAAGTTCACTGGTAACGTAGCTTGTGGATTCGTTATTTGCCCATTAACTTGTTGCATATATGCGTCACCTCTCATAAATCGAAGTTCCGGTCCGCCTCCATTAAGAGAACTAAAGCTAATAAGCCGGTCATACTGTGTATTGCAAAGTATGTTTCCAAGAAACACAACATCTACTGATTGAGGTTGTAAGGGTATCGAAACTGTCGGTACTGCACCTACACCTACTATGTGAGTTGGCTTCGATTCTGCATAAGTGTCGCTAATTGTTACTTCAATAAATTTTAAACTGTCTGAGTTTATCTTTTTGGGTTCCCGACCAGGACCGGTATCCGCTTCCCTGTCGGCTGACACTATGGTAGCTAAATAAGTAATGTAAGGAGGAGTATTGACTTTGTCAAAGTAACTTACAGTAAGTGGGACCGAGAAGTTCTCGGAGTAGGGAAAATAGATACTTACGCCTTTGGAATTCGAAAAAATTTCAATCGAAGTATCGATTGGTGACGTGGCCATAGTGAAATCGCGTGAATTATCTCTGCCAATTTGCGATAGCACATTTAATGCTTTTCGCAAAAGCGGAAAATTCCCCCGATTCATTGTTTCAAAAAAAACTTTTGAAAACCTGCCTTTTTCAGCCTTAAAGGATAAGAATTTTTCCGTTTTGTAGAGTGGGCTGTAATTGGGAAATAACAGATCCTTCAACAGGACTCTTTCATCATCATAATACTCGCTATAGATTGTGGTATTGACTTCATAATATGCATACGGATCCTGATAAACAGTTTCAAGAATAGATGCCACTTCTTTTATAAGTGCGACCTGATTTTTTTCCTCTTCTGTTGTGGGAAATATTGCAGATGGATCATCATCCTGGTTTAAATTCTTACGGCATGAAAGAAAAGCTATAGAAAGAAGGAAATAGAAAACAAATGATGTGGTAAGTTGTTTCATACTAAATGATTAAAGGGTTAAGA
>Ga0207689_10003622_pt1 | contig 14120 bp, 12 predicted proteins | sample KBSMisM52_FD_184312 | JGI IMG/M metagenome (GOLD analysis project Ga0207689, IMG submission 184312) | Miscanthus rhizosphere microbial communities from Kellogg Biological Station, Michigan, USA - KBS Miscanthus M5-2 (SPAdes) (version 2) | ecosystem: Host-associated > Plants > Roots >... | reverse complement strand
CTGTCTTATTTCCTTTTTAAACACACATTCTTCCCTGAATAATATCGGGCCCGCATGCAGGCGCTGCATCGTATTTGCATTCAGATCAAATTTGTTCAGAAATTCAATCCTGCATAAGGCACCCCAATCATAATACACAGAATGACGTAAGTGAAAATTCGGATCCAGGTCGGACCAACGAAGCTGGATATCAAGAATAAACGAGTTCATGTTTGCTAAAAGAAAACGAAATTAGGCGATTAAGGGCAATAGAATTGCCCTTATAACCGTTATTTTTGCGCCTTAAATATCTTTTCTGTAATGAAAAAACTCCTATTCATATCCTGTGTAGCAATAACAGCAGTTTCCGCTTACGGACAATCTAAACCTGCTGCAAAAACAACAGTGAAATCTGCTGTTAAGTCATCCGTTCAGAAAACAGCTCTGAAAGATATGGTTGATTCTGCCAGTTATGCTATCGGTGTCAGTGAAGCAAAGTTTATGAAGCAACAGGGTATCACTAAAATAAACTCTGCTATTGTCGCAAAAGCGATTGATGACGTAATGAGTAATAAAGAAGCTGCATTAAATGATCAGCAATGCAATAACGCAGTGATGGGCTATATCAATAAAATACAACAGGGAAAATCAAAAGGAACAATAGAGGCAGGCGAAAAATTTCTGGCAGAAAATAAAAAAAGGCCCGAAGTAAAAACTACCCCTTCCGGTTTGCAATATGAAGTTATTAAAGAAGGTACCGGTGCACGTCCAACTGTTGAAGACAGCGTTACTTGTCATTATGCTGGCTCATTAACCAGTGGAACTGAGTTCGAAAGTTCTTACAAAACGGGCGAGCCTATCACATTTGCTTTGAAACGGGTAATACCTGGCTGGACAGAAGCTTTGCAGTACATGACCGTTGGCTCAAAATACAAACTATATATTCCTTATACGCTTGCATATGGCGTTCAGGATAATGGCCCCATACCCGGTGGATCAGCACTTATTTTTGAAGTAGAGTTGCTCGAAATAAAGAAGAAGAATCCTTAACCAAGGTTTCCTTTCATTTGTTCAATCTGCCAGCGGGTTCCCAGCACAATTACTTTCATGTCTTTTGAAATAACTGTATCCTCCAATGGGTTTATAATGAATTTACCTTCTGAGCTTTTTATACCGATACAGTTTACACCGGTTTTTTTCCAATTCATTATGTCGTGCAATGATTTGTCCTTGATAGCATCCGGCAATTGATCGTATCCTACAGATTCCATATTGATTGCCTCGCCTTCTTCACCGGATAAATAATCAATAAACTCAATTACATCAGGTTTTGTCACCAATGTTGCCATATGGGCACCGCCTATCCGATCGGGCATTATAACACTATCGGCCCCTGCTTTTTTTAATTTAGAAATTGAATTGCTTTCTGATGCACGGCTGATAATCTGCATACCCGGGTTTAAAGACCGGGCTGAAAGAACAATAAACAAATTATCAGCATCAGTTGGTAAGGTGGTAATCAGGGCTTTTGCCCTTTCTATTCCGGCGCTTAGCAGCAAGTCATCGTCCGTGCTGTCACCAACCAGGTAGAGCGCATTATTGGGATCAGGCAATTCCCGCTTAATCAAGTCAACATCTTTTTCTATAAAAACAACGGGTACCCCATGCAATTTCAGGTTGTGAACAGCTTGTTGCCCGTTTCTCCCATAACCACAAATGATAACATGTCCCGTTAGTTTACTGATATTATTCATAATCCTGCGGGTTTTAAAATATTTATTGATTTCTCCGGTAATAACAAATTCTGTGATACGGGTAATTACAAAGGCGAATGAAACCCAGCTCGTGATTAATAAAAACATAGTGAACAACCTGCCGGCATCACTCAAAGGCCTTACTTCCTGGAATCCTGCCGTAGTAATTGAAATAGTGGTCATATACATCGCTTCAACAAACGTGTATTTTTCTATCAGCATAAAACCAATTATTCCTACTACAATGATAGCGTGAATAACAATGAATGGCTGAAGCAGCCTTAATGTCCAGCGTTTCAGATAAGCAATTTTTGTAAAAATAAATAAATATGAATAGCCTCCCTATTAAAAGATAAAGGCAGCCTTTCGGCTGCCTTTTTATTGGTAACTCTCAAATAATCTAATTGCTGATGATAAACTTCGTCACAGTCTGTTCGCCGGATTTTTTTGCAATTACACGCAGACTATAAAACCCGCGGGTAAGATTTGTAACAGGCAGGCTGTTAGCAGTAATATCAGTCCATTGCTTAACCATCCGCCCTGAGGCATCAATCAAAGTGACATCATACTTTTGTTCTGTGTCTTTGAATAAAACAGTCACCTTTCCATTGGTACCCGGATTAGGAAAAATTTCCACTTTCCGCGCCTCATCACTTATACTCCGTATGGTTCTTACTTCACTATAATGTTCTTTGCCATCCAGGTCAATTTGCCTGATCCTGTAATTTGTAATACCAGATTGAGAAGTCAAATCGCTGTAAGCATATGAAAGGTCAGTTGTGCTGTTACCTGAGGGCGCAATTGTAGGAATAAAAGCAATTGCTTCCCATATGCCGCCGGCGGATTGCTTTTGCATCTCGAAGCCACGGTTATTCTGTTCAAAAGACGTTGTCCATTTAAGATCCACCGCAGACTTACCATGCGTAGCAGTAAAAGATTTATAATAAACGGGCAAAGGCGAGCCGGCAATTGACAACTTTGTAATGCAGGGCGTTCCCAAACAAGTTGAATTACCCGTGTAGCCTGCAATTTCGATATTAAGCTGGGCCAGGTTACAACAGATGAACTGGGCAGAAACAATATTTCTTTGTACACCTGATTGTCCGGACGCGTCGTGACATTCGGTAAGCACTGTTGTACTTCCACATACGACTTTAATTCCCATGCTTTTTGCACCATTAGTCGGATTAACAAAATCCACACTCACCTTTTTTAAACAACTATTCAAAGGATCGGTAATAATTTTGAAAGAGGTAATTACGATATCAGGACAAGAAGCCTGACTGAAGGCGGTGAATTTCTGAGTGAGAATAATAAATAGAAAGGCCAGATAAGTAAATATCTTTTTCATTGCTCAAGATTTTATTGTAAACAATAAGAATTATGGTTTAACAATAAAGACAGGATAGATAAACAGTGGTATTCAGAGCATATCTGGAAGAGACGATATTTGGATGGTCCTTCAGAAACAACTGGAAAAAGGGGAATCTTGAAAATGTACAAATTCAATCGAAGAGTAAGTATCAAGCTTCCTTAGAGCGGATATTGTGGTAATAATTCAGAAACGAACACGTAAAAATTGTAATAATTAAGGAAACATACAATAGTAATTATACTAATGTGCAAATTTTTTTTCTTTTATCCAGCCTAAAACTTTTTGAAGCTGTTCTTTTTCTGTAAGGTTCGTGTTATCGAGAGTAATAGCATCTTCCGCTTTTTTCAGAGGACTAACTTCACGATGCGAATCAATATAGTCCCGCATTTCAAGATTTGATTTTACTTCTTCAAGAGTAATGTTTGGGTTCTTTTCATATAATTCTTTAAAGCGGCGTTCCACTCTTACCGCATTATCCGCAGTCATAAATATTTTTAATTCTGCTCTAGGAAAAACAACCGTGCCTATATCCCGGCCATCCATAATAATGCCTTTGTCTTTTCCCATTTTCTGCTGTTGCGCAACTGCGAATTCACGAACCTCTTTAATGGCCGCGATATCACTTACTTTTTCGGCGATAACAAGGTCGCGGATGACATACTCAACATTTTCTTCATTGAGATGGATTTCACTTTTATTGCTTGTCTTATTATATACAAACCCGAGATTGATACTTTTTAATGCCGCCTTTACTTCTTTCTTATCCGTCCAATCAATGTGATTGCGTAAAAAATAAAGTGTAATCGCCCTATACATAGCGCCACTGTCTACATATACATAGTTGAGCTCTTTTGCCAGTTGCCGGGCCAATGTGCTTTTGCCGCAGCTTGACCACCCATCTATTGTAATAATTATTTTTTTTGTTGCCATCAATGAAAAGAAACAATGAATAATACATTGCAAAAATAAAAAAGGAGCGCCGTGTATGACGCTCCTATCAGAAATAACTTATCATTATTTATGCTTTTGATTTTTCTTCCACTTTCTTGAAAGAAAACTTCAGCTTATTTGCTTCCTTATCCAGGTCTGCCTCCAGTACGTCTCCCGCTTTTACATGCATACTCAGTATTTCTTCTGCAAGAGGATCTTCCAGGTATTTCTGGATCGCCCTGTGCAAGGGACGTGCACCAAATTGCTGGTCATACCCTTTATCAGCAATGAATGACTTAGCATCTTCTGTTAACTCAAGACTGAAACCAAGATTTGTCAATCTCTTTGTTACGCCTTTCATTAAAATATCTATGATCTCAAAGATGTTTTCTTTACTCAGGCTGTTGAAGATCACCACATCATCAATACGGTTCAGGAACTCAGGTGAGAACGTACGTTTCAGTGCTTTTTCAATCACCGCCTTATTCGCCTCATCTTCATTTTCTACCCTTGAGCTTGTTGCGAAACCTACACCCGCCCCGAAATCCTTTAACTGACGGACACCAATATTCGAAGTCATGATGATCAGTGTGTTCTTGAAATCAACTTTTCTGCCAAGACCATCTGTCAATTGACCATCATCTAATACCTGTAACAGAATATTGTAAATGTCAGGGTGAGCCTTTTCTATTTCATCCAAAAGAATTACGCTGTATGGTTTGCGGCGAACCTTTTCAGTTAACTGACCACCTTCTTCATAGCCGACATACCCGGGCGGCGCGCCAATCAACCTGCTTACCGTGAATTTTTCCATGTACTCACTCATATCAATCCGGATGAGTGAATCTTCCGAATCGAACATATACCTCGCCAACGCCCTGGCCAGCTCAGTTTTACCTACACCGGTAGGGCCCAGGAAAATAAATGTACCTATTGGTTTCTTCGGATCTTTCAACCCTACACGGTTACGCTGAATGGCTTTTACTACTTTCTGTATAGCCTCAGATTGACCAACCACCATTCCCTTCATATCCTCAGCCATCTTGCGCAATTTATCGGTCTCAGCCTGCACCATGCGCTTAACAGGTATACCTGTCATCATGCTCACTACTTCAGCTATATCTTCTTCTCCTATAGGATAACGTTTGTGTTTGCTTTCTTCCTCCCATTCCCCCTTTGCCTTTTCGAGATCTTCCTGCAAACGCTTTTCAGTATCGCGGAGTGAAGCAGCCTCTTCGAACTTCTGGCTTTTTACAACTTTGTTCTTCTCATTCTTCACGTCCTCTATCTTTTTTTCCAGGTCAACAATATTCTGGGGAACGTTAATGTTTTTCAAATGCACCCTGGCCCCTACTTCGTCCATTACATCAATCGCTTTATCCGGAAGAAGACGATCTGTGACGTAACGATCGCTGAGTTTCACACACGCATCAATCGCTTCATCGTTATAGGTTACGTTGTGATACTCTTCATATTTTGTTTTGATATTGTTCAGTATCTTAATCGTATCATCCACTGTTGGGGGATCAACCATCACTTTCTGAAACCGACGGTCCAAAGCACCATCTTTTTCGATATACATTCTGTACTCATCCAAAGTAGACGCACCTATACATTGCAGCTCGCCTCTTGCCAATGCCGGCTTAAAGATGTTGCTGGCATCCAACGAACCGCTGGCGCCGCCTGCACCGACTATTGTATGCAACTCATCAATAAAAAGGATCACATCGCGATTCTTTTCCAATTCATTCATAATTGCCTTCATTCTTTCTTCAAACTGACCGCGGTACTTTGTACCCGCTACCAATGCAGCAAGATCAAGAGATATTACCCTTTTATCAAACAATACCCTTGACACCTTCCGCTGAACGATACGGAGGGCAAGGCCTTCCACAATCGCTGTTTTACCCACGCCAGGCTCACCAATTAAAATCGGGTTATTCTTCTTACGGCGACTAAGAATCTGGGAAACTCTTTCAATCTCGGATTCACGCCCCACAATGGGATCCAAAGCACCCATTTCTGCCAGCTTTGTTATATCCCGGCCGAAATTGTCGAGTACCGGGGTTTTACTTTTTGCAGTTCCCTGCTGGCGGCTGCTGCCTTTTTGCTGGGAATATTTTTTCTCTTCATCAAAATCGTCATCGTTCTCATCGGTGTATTCTGCTCTTGGCTCATTGGATTTTACGATACCCAATTCCTGCCTGAATAAGTCGTAGTCCACGTCAAATTGATTTAGGATTTGTGTTGCAATATTTTCTTTGTTTTTCAAAATTGAAAGCATCAGGTGCTCTGTTTCCACAGTAGCGCTTTTCAAGGCTTTTGCCTCAAGCACTGTTACACGGATTACTTTCTCCGCCTGCTTTGTAAGCGGTAAACTATTTATGTTAGCAATGTTCTTTCCGGCTTTATCCTTTACTGCGAGTTCAATCTCTTTCCGCAACTCGTATAGGTCCACATTAAAGCTCTTCAGAATTTTAATTGCTGTATTATCTCCCTCCCGGATTAATCCAAGCAGAAGATGTTCGGTTCCTATAAAATCATTTCCCAACCGTAAAGCTTCCTCCCTGCTGAACGAAATGATTTCCTTAACCTGTGCTGAAAAATTATTATCCATTTTCCTTTAATTGCTTGTAATACAATAATAACGAATATTTTTGGTTCTTGTTCACCCCAGTTTATAAACGCTGTGTTGACAATATTAGTTTTATGAAGGTCAAAATAAATACCAAAGAGAAATTTCATGCCATCACGGTTGCTGAGTCCACAATTTCTGCTACTATGACAGAAGAACTATCAGCTTGTTTACTTCCTTACCTGCAAAATGACGTTAAAAACGTAGTGCTCATTTTAAAAGACACCGAAACTATTGATGATGCTGCTGCGAATGCTCTTGTAAATATCCAACAAAAATTCTACGAAAACAATGCCTCTTTTGTGATTTGTGAGTTGCAGACACCTGTTGAAAAATTTCTGGACGAAAAAGAACTATCCGATCTCATGAATATAACGCCAACGGAAAGTGAAGCATGGGATATCGTTCAAATGGAAGAAATAGAACGCGAGTTTTTCGGAGAAGACGACGGAACCGTTTAAACATGCGATTTATTCTGTGTTCCCGGCTCTTGCCCCCTGCTACTATAGTGAAAACAGCCTTTTTCATACACGAGGTTTGTGTCGCCGGCACAATACGTTGACCACATGTTAAACGTATTTTTTGCCATTCCTGGAATATCAGGTGCTATTTTCTACCGCGTCATACGTACTATATTCGCCTGGAAAATAAATGCCCGAATTTCAAGGATGTTTAAAGAAATCGAAAACTATCTTAAACAAATTTTGCCAGAAAAAGTTCACTCCACTATTTCTTCATTACAATTCTCATCAGTTGGCGGGGGTTCAATCAATGACACTTATGAAATAACAGTCAACAACACTCAAAAATTCTTTATCAAAATAAATTCATTACACAAATTTCCGTCGCTATTTGAAAAAGAAAAGAATGGTTTGAATTTTATTGCGGGGATGGAAATAATCCGCACTCCCAAAGTATTTGAATCGTCAATTGTAAACGACAGGCAAATATTGTTGCTTGAATGGATTGATCAGGGATTGAAATCGCAATCATTCTGGACATCTTTTGGTGCACAGTTGGCTAAGCTTCATAAAGTGAATAATGATCATCACGGTTTCAGGGAAGATAATTATATGGGTGCTTTGCCACAAAGTAACACGTATACGCCGGGGTGGATTGATTTCTTTATACAATATCGTCTTCAACCGCAAATAAGATTGGCTATTGATAAAAAACTTTTACCGGAAAATCATATCAGTAGTTTTGAAAAACTCTATACTCAACTCACGAATATTTTTAATGAAGAAAGCGCATCGCTGTTACACGGCGACTTATGGAGCGGCAACTTTATGTGCGATGAAAAAGGGCTGCCTGTACTTATCGATCCCGCTGTTTATTTCGGTCATCGCAGCGTAGATCTTGCTATGACCAAACTGTTCGGTGGGTTTGATAAACTATTTTACGAATCTTACAATTATCATTTCCCGTTGCCGGACAATTATCAGGAGCAATGGGACGTTTGTAACCTGTACCCATTGCTGATACATCTCAACCTGTTTGGCAGCGGATACCTTCCTGATATTGAAAGAATTTTAAAAAAGTTTTTGGGTTGATGCAGCCCGGGCATATCAAAACAAGTCATATCAGTTAATTTCGCACACACAAACTTTGAGCATGTTCGCCGTCACTATTCTTGGAAATAATTCTGCCGTACCCGCTTTCGACAGGCACCCCACCAGCCAGGTAGTGACGATGGATGGGCATAATTTTCTCGTTGATTGCGGCGAGGGTACCCAGATTCAAATGATCAACTATAAAATCCGGCGCAGTAAAATCTCACACATTTTTATTTCTCATCTCCATGGCGATCATTACTTCGGCCTGATTGGACTTATTAATAGTTTTGGATTGCTTAGCCATCAACAAGACCTGCATGTATTCGGGCCCTCACCTTTACAACAGATAATCGAATTGCAACTCTCGGTAGCGAATACAATTCTTCCATTTAAATTGATTTTTCACACAATCAACCAGGAGGGAGTATTATTAGATGAAGAAAAATTTACTGTAAGATGTTTCCGCACCAATCACCGGATAGAATGCTATGGTTTCCATTTCCAGGAAAAAAAGAAACCAAGAAAGCTCAATCCTGATAATGCAAAAAAATACGGAATACCTTCCTCTTTTTATGAACGTCTTCAAAACGGTGAAGATTATATGCAAAAAGACGGAACGATAATTAAAAATGAATGGGTAACTGATCCCGGAACGAAACCCCGGGCATATGCTTATTGTGCCGATACAAAATATGATGAAACCCTTATTCCTCATGTACAGGGTGCAGACATGATCTATCATGAAACGACTTACCTTGACAATCTCCGTGAACGGGCTGACTTTCGTTTTCATTCCACAACCAAACAGGCCGCGCTTTTTGCTCAAAAAGCAGGTGTAAAAAAATTACTGATCGGCCACTTCAGCAGCAAATATGATACACTGGAAGAATTTGAAGCCGAAGCAAGAGAAGTCTTCCCAAATACGGAATTGGCAATTGAAGGCGTAGGCTATACGATTTAACCATCATTTTCAGGACTACACAGTTTTTATCATTGATTGACGAACGTGGCTGCATAAATAACACCATAATATCATTACAACTTTCCCTCACCAAACCCGCTACAGTAAAAGGTTTTAACCGAATTCAGGGCCGCGGTAGCCGACGCCGGTAATATTCAATAAAACAGTATAATCACTTCGGCTAAACACCTTCTTAATGTCTTTATATAATTTAAACGTGCAAAAATAACCAACAAATTATCTTTAAAATTTTGCTTGTAACTGTTATTCGTTGTAATTTGAATGCCGTTCATTTAATATTAAATAATCTACCAAAATCCTTCAAGTATGGCAGCAAAGAAGAAAGCAAAAAAGAAGGCTGCGCCTAAAAAGAAAGTAGCTAAAAAGGCTGCACCTAAAAAAAAGGCCGCCAAAAAACCAGTAAAAAAAGCCGCCAAAAAGAAAGTGGCAAAAAAAGCAGCTCCTAAAAAGAAAGCTGCAAAAAAAGCGGCCCCTAAAAAGAAAGTGGTTAAAAAAGCTGCTCCTAAGAAAGCCGCTAAAAAACCAGCTCCGAAAAAGGTTGCTCCAAAGAAAGCTGCTCCAAAAAAACCAGCAGTGCCTAAACCGGTTGCAATTGTCCCCGCTCCTGTTCCGGTACCAATGCCGGAACCGACTCCTGAACCAACTCCGGCTGAGGAAGTTTCTTCCAGCAATAACGGAATGTCTTCAGACGAAAAATGAGCTAAAACTGATTTGTCTCTATAGACAAAACCATCAGCTTACCGGCTGATGGTTTTTTTATTGGGTTTATGAGTATCGCTATTTTACATTTTTAATTCTTACGTCAACGGGTGATAATGCAGGCAGATTGCTGGATGGTTTATCGAAATAAAAATAACTGACCGAACTATAGTCATCTATGCGGTAAAAATTTACCCATCCATCCGGAAACTTTTCATCTGTTACGGCGGGATAATTTTTGTCTTCAAACAAACGTACAAACGACGCAGGTAGGGCAACGCTGATAGGTTTCAGGTTTGCTCCACCTTTAATCAACTCCCTGACCTGTTTTGTATCTCCGCCGCCAATTTGCTGTATTACGACTTTAATATCAGTATTGAAGTAAATGGCATCGGGTATATGCAAACGGTAAAACACATATTGCCGCAGAGAATCACTCGCCAATGTGCACCCCTGGTAAAGATTAGTGAAGGCGCCTAATCCCCAAGCGCTACCAATATAATCTTCAGATCCCGTACCGTTAATAGTAGGATACTGCGTATCGCCATCCATGTACATCTTTACCTCTCCCTCACCCCACCAGGTCTTTCCATATGCAGAATCCGAATTCAAGCCCACACTTACACCCAGGAACCTCCCTTTACCATTTATTTTAGGAAGCATTACGAAATCATTACCGGCTTTATTGCTGTTTTGCCTTGTCCAGTACGCATGAAAATATAGAGCGTCTTTTGACAACTTTCCCATCATAAAATCCAGGTCGTAAAACAACATTACGGTTTCTTTTCCTTCATTAACTAATAAAACCTTTGCCGATTTCCTGAATGGCATCGGTATATAACAATTAAACGAACGCCCTTCGCCACTTGAAAATAATGCAGACTGGAAAGCAATCCTCTTACCAAGATTATTACAAAAGAAATCGCCCAGAGGTACGTCCACCGCGGGTTTACTTTCACCATCCCAGAACATTTGCAAACGCAAGCTGCGGAGCTTGACTGGATTCTGATCAATCGTCAGCCATATCCGTTGAATTGTTCCCTCTCCATTTACATTCAGCAATGTTTTCGTTTCACCAGGCTGTATCCACTCAAACGCATTACCTTTTGCTGTTTTGTTGGTTTTACCGCCATTTCCTTTTATACCATCCGGGTTTTCAAAACTGCTTAACCGGCTTTGTACGCCCTGCGGCATTTCGTATAGTTGTTGTGCAGTAACTGTAAATGCTGCAATTAAAAAGCAAAGAAGAAAAAAGGTTCGCATGGTTTCTATTTTATTTTGCCCAGTTTACTTTTACGGATTTTACATCTCTTGAATTACCGCCGATCATGATTTCAAAATCACCAGCCTCCCAGTCATACTTCAGATCATAATTATAGAATTTCAGGTCTTCAGGTGTAATTTTAAATGTAACTGTTTTAGTTTCACCCGCTTTCAATTCTATTTTCTGAAATCCTTTTAGCTCTTTTACCGGTCTTGTGCTGCTGCCTACTACATCGTGAATATACAATTGAACAACTTCCTTACCCTCTTTGTCGCCACTATTGGTAACCGTTACACTTGCATTTAATGTCTGATTACCTTTCAATGTATTGCTGCTGACTTTTACATCCCCGTAGGTAAATGTTGTGTAGCTTAATCCGTATCCAAATGGATAAAGCGGATCATTACTTACATCCAGGTAGTTGGAACGGAATTTCTGAAACCATTTACCATCCGGTAAAGGACGACCCGTATTCTTATGATTATAATATAGAGGAACCTGCCCTACATTCTGAGGAAATGTGGTGCTTAGTTTGCCAGATGGATTTACATCGCCAAATAAAACGTCGGCAATGGCTGATCCTGCTTCTGAACCACCAAACCATACATTTAATATCGCGGGTACATTGTCATTTTCCCATTTCAATGCAAGCGGTCTTCCTGTAAACAATACCAGCACTACGGGCTTTCCTGTTTTCAATAATGCCTTCAGCAAATCTTTTTGCGTATCCGGAATTTCAATATTGCTGCGACTGCTGCTTTCACCGCTCATTTCTGCAGACTCTCCCAATGCTGCTACAATTACATCTGATTGATTCGCGACAGCCAATGCTTCCTGTAAAATTTCAGCAGCAGGCCTCGCATCACGATGCAATGTTTTACCAAACATTGTCGCTCTTTCTTCAAATGCCGCATCCTCGCTTAGATTACTTCCTTTGGCATATAGAATCTTTGCATTGCTCCCTACCGCTTCTTTTAATCCTGCTATAACAGGAACTGATTTTGAAAAATCTGCCGCCACACTCCAGGTGCCTGTCATATTCTCTGTCGCATCAGCCAAAGGACCAATTAATGCAATTGTGCCTGATTTCTTTAACGGCAAAATATTTCCCTGGTTTTTGAAAAGCACAAAACTTTCTGCTGCAATTTTTCTGGCAACCTTCCTGTTAGCATCAGTAAAAATTTCAGTGGCAGCTCTTTTCTCATCACAGTATTTGTAAGGATCTTCAAATAAACCGAGTTTATATTTTGCCTCGAGGATTCTCCTGCAGGCATTATCTATCTGCTGAAGAGTTACTTTACCTTCCTGTAAAGATTTTTTTGTAGTGCTTAAAATTCCTTCGCCCACCATATCCATATCAATGCCTGCCATCAATGCTCTTGCCGAAACGGTTTGCAAATCCCCTATTCCATGCGCTTCCATTTCATTAATTCCCGTGTAGTCGGTAACGATAAAACCTTTAAATCCCCATTGCTTTCTTAATACATCTGTTAACAGCCATTTATTCGCCGTTGCCGGCACACCATCTATTTCATTGAATGATGCCATTACCGATCCCACACCTGCATCTACCGCGGCTTTATAGGGAGGTAAATATTCATTAAACATACTAACACGGCTCATGTCCGTAGTATTATAATCACGCCCTGCTTCCGCTGCACCATACAATGCATAGTGTTTTACGCAAGACATGATTGTATTATTCTTCGTCAGATCATTTCCCTGGTAACCTTTTACCATTGCCTTTGCGATTTGCGAACCGAGATAAGCATCTTCTCCATTTCCTTCTGAAATTCTTCCCCAGCGCGGATCACGGGAGATATCGACCATGGGTGAAAACGTCCAGCAAATACCATCAGCACTTGCTTCAGTCGCCGCAATTCTTGCACTTTGCTCAATTGCCTGCATGTCCCAGTTGCAGGAAAGCCCTAATGGAATAGGAAAAACAGTTTGGTATCCATGAATCACATCCATGCCAAATAACAAAGGAATTTTCAACCGGCTTTTTTCAATTGCAACTTTCTGCACTTCTTTGATTTTTGCAACTGACTTAATATTAAATAATCCCCCTACTTTTCCTTCTTCTATCTTTTTAGCAATGTCAGAGTTCCCGGCCTGCCCGGTTACAATATCACCGGCGCCAGGTAGATTCAGTTGTCCTAATTTCTCTTCCAATGTCATCTTTTTCATTAATGCATCAATAAATGGCTTCATCTTCGCATCGCCCGTTGTTTGAGCTATTGCATCAATTGAAACAAAAAGCAGGAAAGCAAGAGACAATCGCAGCAGGAGTTTCATATCTGTTGGTTTTATAAATGAATGATAGAAGTAAATGAATCGTTGGGTGTTATTTAATTAAAAAAGGAGCGATTTCTTTTTGCCAGATCGCATATCCTTTGCTATTCATGTGCAGCTTATCATCCAGGAAAATATCATCTATGGGTGTGCCATCTGCTTTCAGCATCTTATGGTACACATCCACAAACACGGTGTTTTTCTTTTTTTTCAAAAAAGACTGAATAGCATTATTTACAGCGACCATCTTCGGCATTAATTTCTGCCTGCTCGGACTTGGCTTAAGCGAAATATATACCAGCGGAATGTTTTTGAATTTACCCCGTATCATGGAGTATAAAATTTCAAACCGGTCAAACACAGTTTGCGCTGTTACAGAATCAGATGAAGCCAGGTCATTTTCTCCACAGTAAATAACAATTTGTTTGGGCTTATACGGATAAATTATATCATTTGCATAGCGGGAGTATATCCTCCGCAGGGCTGATCTTTTAACTCATTTAAAAAATATAACAATGGACGGAATTTTAGGGTTTACCATAATCTTTGCCGGCAACTTTGCACCCAATCACTGGGCTCTTTGCGATGGCTCACTATTACCTATCCGGTCAAACCAGGCTTTGTTTGCTGTTATCGGAAATGTATATGGCG
>Ga0207689_10003618_pt1 | contig 14126 bp, 14 predicted proteins | sample KBSMisM52_FD_184312 | JGI IMG/M metagenome (GOLD analysis project Ga0207689, IMG submission 184312) | Miscanthus rhizosphere microbial communities from Kellogg Biological Station, Michigan, USA - KBS Miscanthus M5-2 (SPAdes) (version 2) | ecosystem: Host-associated > Plants > Roots >... | reverse complement strand
AGGTGGCTTGCCCACTTGTTTTTTCTAAAGGCTCGCAAATACGACTTGAAAATTGTTGCTGGTTAGATGAATTAATCAGTGTAATCTGTCGCCCATGCCCTGGTCTCAAGTCTACGATCCCCTGGGCCACCCGTGGCTCTCCACATTGTTTGCAGCGTTGCCGGTCGTAGTGCTTCTCGGCGCGCTCGCTGTCTTCAAAATCAAAGCCCACACTGCGGCCCTACTTGGTTTGGCGACATCGATCCTGATCGCAATTCTGATCTTTGGGATGCCGACTAAGATGGCGTTTGGCAGTCTGTTCTTTGGCGCTGCGTATGGTTTGTTTCCAATTGGCTGGATCATCCTCAATGTGATCTTCCTCTACCAGCTCACAAAAGAACGAGGTCTATTCGACACTTTGCGGCACAGCATCACCGGCCTGACGCAGGACTCGCGTCTTCAACTTTTACTCGTTGCGTTTTGCTTCGGTGCATTCTTCGAAGGGGCTTCAGGTTTCGGTACTCCGGTAGCAGTCACGGGTGCACTGCTAATAGGACTTGGCTTTTCACCGCTCTCCGCATCCGGTCTCTCGCTAATCGCCAACACAGCGCCAGTAGCCTTCGGAGCACTGGGCACCCCACTCATCGGACTACAAAGTGTTACGGGCCTCGAGTTGAAAGATCTCAGCGCCATGGTCGGCCGACAACTGCCGTTCTTTTCATTGCTGGTTCCCTTCTGGTTGATCTGGGCGTTTGCCGGTTTCCGTGGAATGATCGAGATCTGGCCTGCGATTCTTGTTGCTGGAGTGTGTTTCGCGATTCCACAGTTTCTCGTTTCAAACTTTCATGGACCGTGGTTGGTAGATGTGATCGCTGCCGTTACTTCAATGGGTGCGTTGGCAGTCTTCCTGAAATTCTGGACGCCTAAAAAGATTTGGAGAATGTCTGGAGACGAGGGACCAAGCTCAAAGCACCAAGTCCAAAGTACCAAAGCCGTCCTCCAAGCCTGGCTACCCTGGATCATCCTGAGCGTCGTTGTCTTTCTTTGGGGTCTGCCACAAATCAAAGCACTACTCGACGGATTCTCTGCTCCAAAGATTCCGGTTCCGTGGTTAGACAAGATGGTGGTTCGCGTGCCGCCTGTTGTCGCGAAGAACTCTGCCGAGGCCGCCGTGTTCAACTTCAACTGGTTATCAGCAACGGGGTCCGGGATCTTCATTGCTTCACTCATTGCCGGATTAGGAATGGGTTATTCGTTCACCGGCCTCGCACGTATCTACTGGCAGACTCTGAAACTCGTCCGCTTCTCGCTGCTTACCATTTCCGCAATGCTCGCGATTGGTTTCACGACTCGTTATTCCGGTTTGGACGCGACACTTGGTCTTGCCTTCGCGAAAACGGGTTTCTTCTATCCGTTCTTTGGCGCGATGCTAGGGTGGCTGGGAGTCGCTCTCACCGGATCCGATACGTCTTCGAATGTCTTGTTCGGAAGCCTGCAAAAGATCACGGCAACGCAACTCGGTCTCAGTCCGATACTGATGGCAGCGGCGAACAGTTCCGGTGGCGTCATGGGCAAGATGATTGACGCGCAGTCAATCGTTGTAGCGAGTACGGCGACGCGCTGGTACGGACATGAAGGCGAGATCCTCCGATTTGTATTCTTCCACAGTCTCGCGCTGGCTTCGTTGGTTGGGTTACTTGTGCTGCTGCAAGCCTACGTATTTCAGTGGATGGTGGTGCAGTGAAGCAATCCAGTCATGAATGCTAGTCGTGTCGCATAGTCACAACTACCTCGAGGTAAAGCAGGGGGACCTCGGTAGATTGAACAAGCTGGGAAGGGGGCAACGGGAATTTGGACATCTCGCAACTGTGATCCTGAGCGTGCCCCCGCCAAAGATTCACTTTTGACTCCCAAGCTCTAGAATGGCAACTCAGCGGGGGCACGCTAGGGTTCGATATTGCCCCGCGCCCGATTTTCCGCTGCCCCCTTCCCAGCTTGTTCTATTCACTGAGACGCCCTGCCCTACCGCGAGGTCGTACTGACTGAGTAACACGAGGTGTCGACTGATAAGCGGACCCCCGCCCGTTAACGAAGTACATAAACTCACTTAATCCAAGCCAAAAATCTGCAAATGTCCAACAATTCACTTGACACTTTTTTTCACTGCCGCCTATAGTCGACCCTGGTCATGATTAGCACTCGCCAATTTTTCTACTTCGCTTTTACGTACCGCTACTTCTTTATTAAGGAGAGCGGACGGCGATGTTGGAAACCGATGTGCTGAAGACCTAAAGCGAAAGCACAAACTTTCAAACGAGCCAGCCGCGATCAAACAAATCGCGGCTGGTTTTCTTTTGCTTGAGCCGAGGAGAGTCAGTACCACAGCGCGGTAGCGCGTGGCTCTGATTGTTATCTAAGAAGTTAAGCCAAGCCACACGCTACCGCGTTGTGGTACTGACTTGATCGCCGGCGATCAAAGGTTGAGTTCGTTTGTCAGACATCAACAACGAGGTAACTCATGGATATCGAACATTGGCGCAGAGAGATCGACGAAATCGACAAGGAAATACTGCGACTCCTCAATCTCCGAGCGCGCCTGGCAATCAAAGTCGGCACATTGAAGAAAGCCGCCGACTTGCCTTTTTGCGATCCGGAGCGTGAACGCTATGTGCTCGGACGCTTGCAGGAGCTCAACGACGGGCCCCTCGACCACGATGCGGTTGGAAAACTCTTCCGACGCATCATCCGCGAATCTCGACGTGTGGAATCAACAACCGTCTCCAATCAAGCCTGAGTAACCGAATGAGCACGAACCACAGACCTCGAGTAGCTTTTCAAGGTGAGCGCGGAGCGTTCAGCGAGGACGCCGCGGTAAAACTACTCGGCGAAGAGATTGAGCTGGTCCCACGTGTGACCTTCCTTGATCTCTACGGAAGTCTGGACGACGGCATAGCTGATCGCATCCTCGCCCCTATTGAAAACAGCATTGCCGGGCCGGTCAAAGCATCGGTCGACTTGCTGCAAGCGAGTGATCTCAAAATCGTCGACGAGATCACTATCCCGGTCGCTCAACAACTCATCGCGTGCCCGGGTGTTAGTTTTAATGACATCGATGAGGTGCAATCTCATCAGATGGCCCTGGCCCAGTGCACTCGTTTCCTCTCAGAGCATCCGCAAATGAAACAGATTGTTGGCGACGACACCGCCGGAAGCGTAGCGGAAGTGTTGAGACACGGCTGGCGTCGTCGCGCAGCAATTGCCGGTAAGCGCGCTGCTGAAATTTACGGCGGCGTAATAGTTCGGGAAAACATCCAGGACGACAGCGATAACTTCACGCGCTTTGTCCTGCTTTCAAAGTCAAACTAAGAAGGAATCAAACAAATGATCGTCAACATGAAAAGATCCGCCAGTGCTGAAGAGATCGAACACGTGATCGACCGAATCAAGGAGTGCGGATTTCAAGCACACGTAGTTCGAGGAGAAGAGCGGACGATTATCGGCGCAGTCGGCAGCAGCGGTCGTCGTTCCGAGATCGAGGCTTTACGCGCGGCACCCGGTGTTGCCGAAGTCATCCAGATTTCACAGCCGTTCAAACTAGTCAGCCGCCAACTTCGCGAGGCCTACACTGTCGTGGATGTTGGTGGCGTAAAGATTGGCGGCGGCGACCTGGTGATTATCGCCGGGCCATGCTCCGTCGAGTCGCGTGACCAACTTCTGGAAACTGCACGTGGAGTAAAGGCCTCGGGCGCGAACATGTTGCGTGGTGGCGCGTACAAACCACGCACTTCGCCGTATGACTTTCAGGGCCTTGGCGTTGAAGCGTTGCGATTTCTAAAAGAAGCGAGCAATGAAACTGGATTGCCAATCGTTACTGAAGTGATGAGTGAGAGTGACGTGGAAGACGTTGCTGAATACGCGGATATGATGCAAGTCGGCGCACGCAACATGCAAAACTTTTCGTTGTTAAGAAAATTGGCCACTGTTCCCAAACCGATTCTTTTGAAGCGCGGTCCCTCGGCGACTGTAAAGGAATGGTTACTGGCGGCCGAGTACTTGTTGGCTGGCGGGAACAACGATGTCGTCTTGTGCGAACGCGGAATAAAGACCTTTGAAACAGCTACGCGGAACACGCTCGACCTTGCGGCAGTCGCCCTCGTGAAAGAGCTGTCGCATCTGCCGGTGCTCGCCGATCCGTCACACGGAACGGGTTTACGCAGCTTGATCACTCCGCTTTCGAAAGCGGCCGCGGCGGTCGGCGCAGACGGATTGATAATTGAAGTTCACCCGTGTCCGGAACGTGCCCTGTCTGATGGGCCACAGTCGCTGGATCTTCCAGGGTTTGACACGTTGATGAAGGAATTGGGACGCCAGCCAGTCAAAGATGTGAAGGCTGCGTAGTGAGCAGGGTTGGGTCTTGTGAACATCGACTCTTCGGATCTGGAACGAAGTTCCAAATGAACAAGTAGGAAGGTGGTAAGGACATCTCAGTGGGTCGAACAAGCTGGGAAGGGTGGCAAGCGGAAAGTTGGACGCCTTTCGCGATTAACCCCGAGCGCGCCCCCGCTGAGGTTCACTTGTATCAGCTAAGATTTTCATATGGCGACTCAGCGGGGGCGCGCTAGGAATTGTTAGGGCAACGCGTCCAACTTTCCGCTTGCCACCCTTCCCAGCTTGTTCGACCACTTGAGGCGGTTCTAACTTTGAGGTCTTACTAAAGCTTCGGATCGATCAAAGCCTTCATGACGCTTCCTGAGGCAACTTTCGCAAGCGCTTCATTTGCATCACCAAGACCAAATCTAGTCAGCTTCATTTCTTTCCACGGCGATGCCCAGCCAGGCTCCGATACGATTTGGGTGCCGCGATAAAAATGGGAAAAGTCCGAGCCCCAGCAACCGCGAACGTCCAAATGTTTTTTGTTCAGATCAATGTGTGGATTGAACTCGATCGGACCGTGATCAGTATACTGGCCAACAACAACTACTCTTCCTGCGTCACGCGTAAACTTCATTGATTGCACTACCGCCTCAGCCACACCGGCCACTTCGATCGTTACATCAGCTCCACGACCCGACGTTTGTTCCATGACCCAATCCAGACGCGCCTTGTAATCGTTCGTCTCGATGTTTAGCACCGAGGCAGCTCCTGCTTCAAGCGCAGCGTCCAGGCGCGACTGTGGAGCGCCTATGCAAAGCACTCGCAAAGCCCCGCTCATTCGCGCCATGAGAATCGTGTTTATCCCGACGGGTCCGGAACCGAGTACGAGCACAATGTCGCCAATCCTAACTTCTGCCCGTTCGACTGCGTGTAACGCTGTCGGCAAAGCGCAACCCCCGGCCATAAAAGTTTCCGGGTCAGTATCAACACTGATGCAGCGAGTGCCAGGCTTCAGATAAACGTGACTGGCCCAGCCGCCGCAAAGTCCATCATCGAGTCCATAAGTGATGCCGTAGACTTTTCGGTGAGGACATCGTGTGCTTGCCTTTGCTACCAGGCAATACCAGCAGGCATTGCACGTTCGATGAACGTCGAGAAACGTAACGCGATCGCCTTCGTTGAAACGTTGACCGTTAACATCCAATAACTCACCGCGGATCTTCTGTAGTTTGCCGATGGAGACATGACCGCAGACCAGCGGATACGGAACACCCTGAAGGAGTCCGCGCTGCAGGTGGACGTCCGTTCCGCACACTTCCGACAGTTCGACTTCGAGCAGCGCCGAATTCAGTTCGAGATCCGGCGCTGGCACCTCGCGTACTTCAACAGGTGAATTGGGTTTAGGAATTACAGCAACGACTGGCATGGGAGGAAGAATATCAAATCTCAGATCTCAGATCTCAAATGTCCGATAAACTTTAGTTTGTCGTTATCTTCTGCGGATCGCTAGTGCGAGCTTCATTCTGGGACCGAGTGAGCCGCCAGCTCAGAACGACAAACTAAAGTTTATCGGACATTTGAGATCTGAAATCTGAGATCTTCCGCCCAAGTCCAAAGCCTTCTCTTTCGGGCAACTTGAATCCTGCGATCATTCTCGGTATAAGGACTGTCCCATTTCTCAATAACTCATCGGAAGGTGGATCGAATTCAGTGCCCCAGAGCCGACACCGCAAGATTGATAAAAGGAAGAAGCAGCGTAGCGCTACGCGTGCAGCAGCCGCGAGTCGTGGCCCCTCAATAACTAAAAGCAAGAATTTTCAGATCGGGGCAATGATTTTGGGGGCGGCCGTCATTATTGGTGGACTTGGGTACTACTGGGCCACGAAGCCGAAAGCTGCCGGGCCGTTCATCACCACAGCATCAGGCTTACAGTATTATGACGAGAAAGTTGGAGACGGTCCCAGCCCGCACGCGGGTCAAAGCGTAACCGTCAATTACCGAGGTGTAACTCAAAGCACCCAAAAAGAGTTCGACAGTTCATTCAGAAGAGGTGTGCCCGCTACCTTCACGGTCGGCACTGGAACGTTGATCAAAGCCTGGGATGAAACCCTGCTGACGATGAAGGTTGGTGGCAAGAGAAAACTTATTGTCCCGGCCGACCTGGGTTACGGCAAGATCGGACGTCCGCCCGACATTCCACCAAACTCCACCCTTGAGTTCGATATTGAGTTGCTTGGGGTCAAATAACCCCGATCTATGAGAACTGCAGTCAGAAGTTGTTTCATTGGATTCTTGAGTACGATTGCAGTTCTCGTCGTTGTCCTGACTTTTGCAGGCTGCCTCGATCACCAGGCCTCCGCACCTTCTCAACCAGTTTCTTCAACTCAGCAGCGGGCTGGAGCCAGTTCCAACATTGGTTTCGCTTCACACCAGAAACTCCTCGAACACTATCAGAAGCACGGCAGCGAGTTTGGCTCGATAACTATCGATGAATACTTGAGTAAGGCGCAGGCGATGAGAGACCAGTCCGTTGGCGGCAACCTACTCGAGTTTGTCAGAGCCGATGGCGTGGTAACGCGCTACGATCGTTCGGCGGGGGCGTTCATTGCTTTCGAATCAGACGGGACTATTCGTACTTTCTTCAAGCCTAACGCCGGTGAAACTTACTTTCTCCGTCAACGAAATCGAGAATGATTCGATATGAAGAATGATTCAGCACACGAGCGATTGCGAAAATTAGGTGCGTCAGAGGCTGTCGTCGCGGGTGGTCTCGGCGGTTTGGTAAAGAAGTGGGAGGCGACTGCTCAGGCGATCGCTGATGGGTATGATTTGGATCTGGATTCCTATCTGAACGACCTGGATGCGCGTCAGTTTTTGGAGCTGTTGATTAAGGATTTACCAACCGAGTCAGGCCAATACCTCGCCCGCATTCGAGCAGCCGACAGCCTGGTTAAGCGATCGACCAAACCTTCGCCGTGCGTTTGGGGTGAAGCAAAAGAAGGTTGGACGCCGGAGGACAACTGGTGGTACTTCGTTGTTCCAAAGAAAGCCAGCAGAGAATTGCTGGATGAATTGCAACGGAGTGGCACAGACTTCAGCGTGTGATGTCCCACTCAATGAGTTCTTAATTCAGATCACTTCGCCTGCGAGATTTCCGCTGGGATTGCGGCTTGGTCTAGTTGATCGTTTGCGAGAACCGATCTATGACACGAAATCCCAATGTCGCAGTCCGTTTGATTACCATTCCGCCCCGCGTTAATCTCTGAACTCAGGACGCAACCCCAGCGCGTCGGTACCCTTCAGGAGAAGACTCATGAGTGAAAACACCTTAACAATTACTGACAACAGGACCGGGAAGCAGTATCAGGTGGGAATTGAAAACGGGACGATCAAGGCCATGGATCTGCGCCAGATCAAAGTCTCGGACGGCGATTTTGGCCTGATGACTTACGACCCGGCGTTCATGAACACCGCCTCCTGCAAGAGTCGCATTACGTTCATCGACGGCGAGAAAGGAATACTCGAATACCGCGGCTATCCCATTGATCAGCTGGCGGAGAAGAGCACGTACCTGGAAGTTGCTTATCTCCTATTGCACGGTGAACTCCCCAACGAGTCTCAACTTCAAACGTGGACCAGCAATATCACTTATCACACCTTTATTAACGAGAACATCAAAACGGTCATCGACGGTTTTCACTACAACGCTCATCCAATGGGCATGTTTGAAGCGATGCTCGGTGCGTTGTCGACGTTCTACCCGGATGCTAAAGACATCTTTAATGTCGAGTGTCGCTGGAAACAGATTCACAGGTTGATCGCAAAGGTTCCTACCATTGCGGCGTTTGCTTTTCGGCATCGCATTGGAATGCAGTACTCGTATCCGGATAACGATCTGACCTACGAAGGTAATTTTCTCAACATGATGTTTAAGACTACCGAGTTGAAGTACAAACCCAACCCGGTGCTCGAACGCGCTCTAAATGTTCTCTATATTCTGCATGCGGATCACGAACAGAATTGCAGTACCAACGCGATGCGCAGTATTGGCAGCGCTCAGACAGATCCGTTCTCGGCGCTGGCTGGAGCGGCGGCTGCGTTGTATGGCCCACTCCATGGTGGCGCAAACGAGATGGTGTTGCGCATGCTGAAAGAAATTGGCTCAGTTGATAAAGTGCCGGACTATATCAAGCGAGTTAAGGCCGGTGAATTTCGACTGATGGGATTCGGACATCGTGTTTATAAGAACTACGACCCAAGAGCTCGCATCATCAAACAAGTTGCGTATGAGGTGTTTGAAGTGACGGGTAAGGACCCGGTCCTTGATATCGCGTTGGAGTTGGAGCGAATTGCTTTGGAAGATGAGTACTTCGTAAAGCGCAAGCTCTATCCGAATGTTGATTTCTATTCCGGCATCATCTATCAAGCGATGCGTTTCCCGGTAGACATGTTCCCGGTGATGTTTGCGATTCCGCGAACGTCGGGCTGGCTGGCGCAGTGGGTTGAGTTACTCGAAGACGAGGATCAGAAGATCGCTCGCCCTCGCCAGGTCTATCTCGGCGCAAGAACTCGCGACTACGTTCCAATCGCCGACCGCTCTTAGTGAGGACGGCTCAGTGGGTCGAACAAGCTTGGAAGGGTGGCAAGCGGAAAATGGGACGCTCACGCAATTGACTCCGAGCGCGCCCCCGCTGCGATTCACTTGTTTCAACTAAGATTTCATATGTCGACTCAGCGGGGGCGCGCTAGGAACTACTAGGGTGAGACGTCCAACTTTCCGCTTGCCACCCTTCCCAGCTTGTTCGACACACTGACGCGTCCTGCCCACCCTTGCCAGCTTGTTCTAGCCGCACAGTCCTGAGACAGGTTTCAGCCCAGCATGCGGGCGGCGATTTCCTTCAACAGCTTCGCGCAGACGGTGCCAGTGATGTGCAATGGATCCATGCGCGGATTGAATTCAACGATATCGGCGCCCACGACCTTTCCTTTGAACCTTTGAATCAGATCGATTGCCTGTCTGGTAGATAACCCGCCCGGCTCGCGGTGTGACACGCCCGGAGCGAAAGCCGGATCAAGTCCATCCACATCAAACGAAATATAGACAGGCGAATCGAACTCGATCTGAAGATCGTCTTTGAAGTCGCGCATTTCAATCGACTCAACCTTGAATCGTTTGATCTGTTCACGCTGATGTTTAGTTGCGGTTCTCACCCCGACCTGCACCAATCGCTTCACCAGGTTCTCTTCCATGATTCGTGCAAAAGGACTGGCATGTGACAAACGATTGCCCTGGAAATTGTCGTAGATATCCGGATGAGCGTCGAAGTGGAGGATGCTTAGTTCGGGATACTTCCTGGCAAATGCTCTGACGATAGGATAGGTAATCGAATGATCGCCGCCCAGTGAAATTGGCGCCAGCCCATCGCCGAGCAAGGTTGATACTGAATTTTCGATCAACGAAAACATGTCGCCGCCCGGTTGCGGCTCGACGTCACCAGCATCGAAGAACACAGACTCCAACTCGGTTCCATTTTCACTCGCAAGGTTCCATGCTTCGGAGCGTAAAGCTGCTCTGATTTGCGGAGGTGCGTCAGAAGCGCCTTTCATGTAAGACGAGTTTTCGTCGTATCGAAAACCGATCAGGGCAAGTTGCGCGCGGTCTTCGATGCCTGCGGGAGCATCAGTCATGGGTGTTCCTTTGGAAGCGTTTGAAATTCAGCGGGGGCTGTATTTGACGAACAACCGCGAGCATAAACCGTCAGCAAGGTGATCACAAGCAGCGCTCAAATGTCCGATATGCGTCTGTCTTGTCGATGTCTCAACTAAGTTGAGGCCACAGCTGAACACGGATGAAAAATATCAGAAGAAGAGAGGTTCGCTTTTTAAGCCAGAGAGGGCGTCCGTCTCTGTCTTTCGCGTTGGGATGACTTCGCTGTTTGCTAAACGGCTGGCGAGGATGCCGAGAAAGTGAATCTGTAACTTGGTGCACTCGGCAGGGCTCGAACCTGCGACCTCCTGATCCGAAGTCAGGCGCTCTATCCAACTGAGCTACGAGTGCACGAGGGGGATGTTAAGGTAGCGAGGCCAAATCGTAAAGCGGCGAAAGCGGGTTTTTTGTGCTTAGATCTGAGTACTTGGTGCTTTCTCTGAACACCTTGAAGGGCGCCCGAACAATTCAAAGTTCGAAGCACCAAGCACAAAGCTCTAACTCCTTACTTCCCCTGAAAATGCTTTCGAACAAACTTCACCATCGCCGCAATCTCCTCAGGCTTGAGTTTGTCTTTGAACGCGGGCATCTGTTCTTCGCCATTCGTGATCATCTTTGTAAGTTGCTCATCGGTTCTCTTCATAGCGTGATCCGACTTAAGTGAAGGCACTTTGATCTGTTTGTCTTCGATTTTCACAGTTCCGCCTTCACCGGTTTCGGTGTGACAGCCCTCACAATTCTTCTGGTAGTTCGCACGCGAGGCGGCAAGTTCGTCTACAGGCTTCGGTGGTGACGCCGCAGAGGCTGGCGTAGAGCTGTTCGTTGGTGTCGCAGTCTCAGTGCAGGCAATAACTACCAGGCCCAGTGCGACGCAGGCTAATGCAAGTGCTACTAGTTTCATCTAATGTTTCTCCCGGTTCTATTTTTCACTATCTTTAAAAGTTCGACACGAGAAGCTAAAGCATGTCGGACATTCCAGCCTACAATTCCTTCTGATCTGCTTCATCTGTGTCCTTCTGCGGCTTCAACTTTAGCGAGACAAAGACAAGCTAAAGGATATCGGACATTGCTATTTCAACTTTACGATCCATTCCGCTATCTCCTGTTTTTGGTCTTCAGTCAACTTGTTTGCAAATGATCTCATCGGTGGCTCGAGGCCATAAGCGACGGGATCGTTTAGCAGTGCGACGATGTCTTCCACAGTCCGACGAGGTTTTGAGGAAATGCCTATCAATGGCGGAAATCTTAGACTCCCTCGAGTTATACCTTCGCCGCGCGCTCCATGGCAGACCGCACACTGGCGAACGTAAGCGTTCGGAATTGCCTCGGAGTCATCCGCAGCGCTCATTTTCAACGCAACCGGTTTGAAGGGCGCCTCACGAAACACCTTCTCTTGTTGCTCCTGCCTCACCATTTGTGCCCGAATGCGCGGGTCTCTTCGATCGCTCAAATAGGAAGTGGTGGTCATTGTGACTATCCACATCGCCGCGACAGCAAGAATCAAACTGGCGATGAGGAACTGTGGGCGTTTCGATAGTCTCTCTAACAACGCAAGATCGAGCCACGGAAGCAGCAACAAAATCAGAAGCGCAAGACTCGGAATCACAACCCCGACAATTGAGCCTAATCCACCAGGGACATACTTAAGGGTTTGATAAAGCCAGAGAAACTGCGCGCCTGGCCGTGGCAGGTAATCTGAGGTGACCTCTGCGACAGACGGACCAAGCGGCGCCGGAACCTTTAAGGCCCAGATCGCGAGTGCGAGAAAGACCACACCCCCGGCGATTACATTACGATTTATCGCGGGCCAACATATGGTCTGCTGCCCACCCAACGTCGCCAATCTCCAGCCGACAACCAGCAGAATCAGAAACGGTGTCACCAGAACATGCAGAGCGAAGAATCGTGAAAGAGTCAGCGTCGAGATATCGTTGCCTGCGAGCAACCACAATCTCGAAACTCTGCCAGCGAAAGGTAGTCCGCCAACAAGACCTTCGGCGACGCGGGTGCTAAAGAATGCCCTCGCATCCCATGGTAACGAGTAACCCGTGCCACCTGCTGCCATCGCCAACCCAAGCAGGAGGACCGCGGCAATCCAATGCGCGCGCCTGAACTTGTAAGCTTCACACGAGACAAGCTGGATAAGGTGAAGAAAGAGAAACAACGGCAGCCATTGAGATCCGTAGTGATGCAGTGAACGCAGCCAGGCTCCGGATGACAACACTTTTTCGATAAACGAAACGGTTGTGTGTGCGTGGTCGACAGAAGGGACGTAGTAAAAAGCGAGGAAGCAACCGGTGGCAAACTGAACGACGAGAAGCATCAACACAACGCCGCCGGTTGACTTGAGCCACATCGAGACTGACGAAACTGGACTTCGGTGCAGATCCGTCATGTTCGTTTGATCGTCTCCGTCGAGTTGTTTTCAAACGATTGATACTGCACCTGTAGCGTTCCGTCCTGAACTCGAGTTGGTAATTGGTCCAGGCCACGTCGAGCCGGACCGCTTAGTCGCGAGCCATCAGCCGCGAAGTAACTCTCATGACAAGGACACGAAAAACGATTCGTTTCTTTTTCCCAGGCCACTTCGCAACCTTCGTGAGGACAAACAGCGGAGACCACTTGATTCCCAGGAAGAATGTAAACGTGATGGTCCTCCTGAGTGACGGCCCAACCCGATACATGGTCTGTGGAGATCTTTTGCGGGAGCGGAATTTTACCGATCAAATCTGATACCGGCCCTATATTGATCCAGTTGTCCGAAGACTCTCGAACGATGCGTGGTCGTAGGAATCGAAGCGCGGCAACGCCAACGCTGGTAAACACGCCGGCGACCACGCCGAGTGGCAGGAGCAAAAGAAAACTCCGTCGAGTTCGTTTTTGGAGTTGCTCTTCGGCAGACATGGGCAGTCATTCTCTATGCAACTGCGGGCAGTGGCAAGTGGATTAATGTCCGATAAGCTTTAGCTTGTCGTCGACGAGCGTAACAAGCCTCCTTCGGCTCAAACGACAAGACAGACGCATATCGGACATAAGACGCATATCCCCTCTTCTTTCTTCCACGGTTGCAATCAGCCCCCAGACTCGGCAGAATAACTTTCGCTTTCGCACCATCCCTGAAAGGTCAATCGTCTTACAGTTAGAGGTAAAACAAAAATGAGCAGCGACAAGGAAGAACAGGTCAATAACACCCGTGGTTCTCTTCGTCTTGCCCCTACTTGCTCAGAGGTAGAAGAGCAGAAAGCGAAACTACCAAGACAGTTTGTTAACTTCACTTTTTATCATGCGCGTCCGGAATGGCGGCTACTTTTGAGCGATGAGAAGGAAAGATGTCGGGCCGAGTTTGTTAAAACAGTTGAGGAGTTTCGCAGTTCGTTACTGATGCATACCTACTCGACCATCGGGTTGCGCACGAATGTGGACTTTATGATCTGGCGCATCGGTTATGAACTGGAACCCATCCAGGAAATGACCGCCAGATTGAATAAGACTGAAATGGCTAAATACATTGAGCCGACACAGTCGTTCCTCTCGATGACAAAGCGTTCAATGTATATCGACAAGGATAACCCTGAGCATGATGAGGATCGTCTGCATATTGTGCCTGGGAAGTCTCAGTATCTCTTTGTGTATCCGTTCGTGAAGACTCGTGAGTGGTATTCGCGTCCGGCCGAAGTCCGGCAGGAGATGATGGAGGAACACATCCGCATCGGGACAAAGTACCGGTCAGTGAAACTACACACGACTTATTCATTCGGGCTGGACGATCAGGAGTTTGTGGTTGCGTTTGAGACGGACTATCCGTCGGATTTTCTCGATCTCGTGCAAGAACTGAGAGAGACGAAGGCAAGTTCTTACACATTGCGAGATACGCCAATGTTTACGTGCCGCCAAAAGACGTTGTCAGAGTGTCTTGAAGCGCTTGGGTAGTATAGCGGCGGGGAAGACGGGGCGAGTGGGAGACGGGGTGACGGGGAGAAACTCCGATAGCTTGTAACTATGTGTTGTCCTGCGAACTCACTAAGACTCGTAAAGATCCGGCTTTATTCATTTCAAATGAGAGGAC
>Ga0207689_10003616_pt1 | contig 14128 bp, 10 predicted proteins | sample KBSMisM52_FD_184312 | JGI IMG/M metagenome (GOLD analysis project Ga0207689, IMG submission 184312) | Miscanthus rhizosphere microbial communities from Kellogg Biological Station, Michigan, USA - KBS Miscanthus M5-2 (SPAdes) (version 2) | ecosystem: Host-associated > Plants > Roots >... | reverse complement strand
CAACTCCCAAAAAATTTGCATTACCGTTTCGACACGACGCGTTGGATGCCGCCCGCAATGGGTTGAAGCCAAAATATTCGAAGACATCATCGGTGGGCCAAGGTAATATGTCGCGGTCGACGTACCAGATCGCGTCATTTTCAAACGGCTCCGCAGTTTTGGTCGTTTAGATGTACCAGCTGAAGCCCGGTTATTACCGGTTGAGTATGCGCGTCAGACTTACCAACTCAGTCGGCGGAAACCCGGAAGGAGGCATCATGAAAGCTAACAAAGCGGTAACGACTCTTCTCGTCACCTCAGTTCTCTGGCTTGCTTCGGTTCTTGGGTGTTCCTATTTGAAAAAGGAAACGACTTCGCCTTCGTCAGGTTCAGGGGGAGCCTTAAGTGGTGCAAAAGATTACTTCCCCCTGCGGGTGGGAAATACGTGGAAGTACAGATCCACAACCGCAGATGGCAAGCAATCGGAGTTCAATATCAAAGTTCTTAGCGAAGAAAAAGAGAACAGCAACACACTCTATCTCGTCGAGACGGTCTCAACTTTCCAGCCCATTCACGATTGGTACTCGAAGCCTGCCGGGTGGGTTCTGATGCACCGTCAGGAATACGTGAAGGCGGGGACCAAGGCCGAATACAATCCCACTAAACAGTTCCTGAAGAATCCACTCATGAATGGCGATACCTGGCAGTGGAAAGGCAAGGGAATGATGGACCTGGAGATAGACGAATCAAATGCCGTGTCAGGGCCTGAAACCGTGTCAGTGTCGGCCGGTAAGTTTGAGGCGATGAAGGTAATGACAATCGTGGTCCAGGGGGGCGCCGCGGTGACGAAAACCTACTGGTACGCACCGGGCGTCGGTTTGGTCAAGTCAATGACCGACACCGGGTCAGTGAAATCAACCACGGAACTGCTGGAGTACAGTGTTCAGGGATAAACGGTATTTACCGAATCCGCACGCGTCAATCCATTTAAACTAGTTATTCGCAGCGCTCGCGAGAGTCGAGAGCGAGCGCAGAATGAAAGATTTCGGTTAGAGACTTGGGAATCAGGCATTCGACCAGGGAACACTTTGAGGGCAAAATTCACATGAACTGAAAAACTTTTGAAATACATCCGTGCAAACCTCACTCACCTCCCATTCCCCCTGTTACAACTCCGACAACTCAACCTGCCCGACGAGTGAATTCGAAAACTAGCCCTTTCTGGTGGAGGCCTGTATGAAATCACAAGATTCACAACGGTCGGGACGACTCGTTTCCCGCAAACTTCTTTTTATGGTCACACTGGCCCTGGCACTGGCATTGGGCAGCGGCAGAATTTTACTCGCCGCCACCGTGCTCCCGGGATTTACTGATTCGCTTGTGGCATCCGGCTTAACCAATCCTACCGCGATGGCATTTGCTCCGGACGGCCGTATCTTCGTCTGCGAACAGGGTGGCGCGCTACGGGTCATCAAGAATGGCGTCCTGCTCGGCGCCCCCTTCCTTACGGTTACGGTAGATTCCTCAGGCGAGCGCGGGCTGCTGGGAGTAGCATTTGATCCGAATTTTGTCTCGAATCAACTTGTATACGTCTACTACACCGCCACGACCCCGACCGTGCATAACCGCATCAGCCGCTTCACAGCTGCCGGCGATGTCGCGATGGCGGGCAGTGAAACAGTGGTCACGGATCTAAATGATCTGAGTACTGCTACGAACCACAACGGCGGTGCGATTCACTTTGGCGCTGACGGCAATCTTTACGTAGCCGTTGGCGACAATGCCAACGGCAATAACGCTCAATCGTTATCAACCCGTCTGGGGAAGATGCTTCGTATTTCATCTACTGGCAGCATTCCCGCAGACAACCCGTTTTTCAACCAGGCTACAGGGGATAACCGCGCAATCTGGGCGTTGGGCCTGCGCAATCCCTTCACCTTCTCTTTTCAGCCTGGCGTTGGTCGCATGTTTATCAACGACGTCGGACAGAATACCTGGGAAGAAATAGATGACGGCATCGCGGGTTCCAACTATGGTTGGCCTACTTGCGAAGGATTCTGTAATCCGCCTAATGCGAGTTTCCGCGATCCGATTTTTGCTTATGCGAATGATGCGCAAACCTGCGCAATCACCGGAGGTGCATTCTACAACCCGCAGGTCATACAGTTTCCCAGCAACTATGTCGGCAATTACTTCTTTGCGGATTTCTGTGGCGGGTGGATACGAAAACTCGATCCGTCCCAGGGAAATGCTGTTTCAGATTTTGCGAGCGGCATCTCTTCACCGGTGGATCTGCAGGTTTCAGCGGATGGTTTTCTTTACTACCTTGCCCGAGGCGCCAGCTCGGTTAATCGGATTGGATTCTCGACTGGCGATAACATACCTCCTACGGTTTCGATCAGTAGTCCCGCAAACGGTTCGATTGTGGCGCGGAAGTCGAATGTCACGATGGCAGCAACGGCCAACGATAACGTCGGTGTCGCGCGGGTTGAATTTTCGGTTAATGGCGTCCTGCAGTGTTCTGACGTGAGTGCGCCGTATAACTGCAACTGGCGGGTGCCGAGCCCACCAAACAAAGCGTACCAGATTCAGGCGAGAGCATTCGATGGAGCAGGCAACTCCGCGACTGCCGCGATCCAGGTTACGGCGCGGTAAAGGCTGGCGCAGAATTAACGAAACCTGGTAGGAACACTACGGCGTTCTCGAACCCGTTATTGAGTAACTCTAAACGTTGAATGCAAGGATGCAGTTGAATCATTGCCGACCCAAACGTCGAAGTTTTCCGCGTCCTGCACCCAATCCCTTGCTGCGGCGTTCCAGTAACGCAGCTCATTCGGCCCGAGGTTGAAGCGAACAGTTTTTGTTTCCCCGGCGGCGAGAGCCACACGCTCAAAACCTTTCAGCTCGCGGATCGGACGCGAAGCGCCGCCCGCCTGCTGGTGAATATAAAGCTGAACTACTTCATCACCTGCGCGAGTACCAGTATTTTGGACAGCAACCGTAATTTCAACGGTGTCTCCGATTCTAATTTCAGGCTGAGACACCTTTAGATTTGAAACCGCGAAGGTCGTGTAACTTAGACCATAGCCGAATGGGTAGAGTGGGACAGCATTCCCACTCCAGTATCTTTTATCCTGCTCGCCGGGATTCTGGGTCAGGTTGTGTGAATAGTAGAAGGGAACCTGCCCGGCGCTTCTAACCCACGTAAACGGGAGTTTTCCTCCCGGAACGGCATCGCCGAATAATAGATCCGCAATAGCATTTCCAGCTTCAGTGCCCGGGTACCAGGCTTCAAGGATGGCGGGGACATTTTGCTCCGCCCAGGTAATGTCGAGCGGTCTTCCGTTAAAGAGCACCAGCACGACTGGTTTGCCTGCTGCCATCACCGCTTGTAACAACTCCAACTGTCGTCCCGGCAAATCAATCGTTGGGCGCGATGCTTGCTCGCCGCTCATGTCCTGATTTTCGCCCAGGACCATCACCGCGAGGTCGGAGTCTTTCGCTAAATTAACCGCCTTCTTAAACTCATCGGCGGCTTGAACATCAGTCCAGGCAGGCGGATGCTTTTCTTTTAACATCATATCGAAGACAGACGGCACAACGCGGCTGATCTGAACACCCGGTGCAAATTCGACTGCAGTTCCGGTGCCAAGTTTAGTCTTCAGCCCGGCAAGCATTGTCGACGTCTCATTGATGTCCATCGCAAAACTCCAGGAGCCGAGCATGTTCTGTCGCGAATTTCCGAGCGGACCGATGACGGCGATTTTCTTGTAGGCAGTTTTGCTCAGCGGCAGCAGATTATTTTGATTTTTCAAAAGCACCGCCGCACGCGTGGCCGCCGTCTTAGCAGCTTCGCGATGCGCGGGGTTAACAAAAGTTGATTTTACTTTCGCTTCATCCGCGTAAGGATTCTCAAACAGGCCAAGTTTGATTTTGGTCTCGAGCAGAGGGCGCACCAGGTCATCGATTTCTTTTATAGAAACTTGTTTCTGCTGGACCGCGTTGGCAAGATTTTTGAAATAGACGGCATCGCTGAAAGACATTTCCAGGTTGACGCCGGCCCTCAGGGCTTTAACCGCGGCATCCTGTGGGTCACGTGCGAATCCGTGAGTTTTCAGATCGCTTACGGCATTAGCGTCGCTGACGACGAACCCGCGGAATTTCCACTCTTTTCGTAGCACGTCCCGCAACAGCCAGCGATTTCCGGTTGCCGGAACATCGTTCAAATCCATATAAGCGCTCATCACGCTGCCGGCGCCGGCGTCAACCGCCGCCTTAAACGGCGGCAGATAAACGTTCCACAACTGCGCATCCGAGATATTCGCCGCATCGTAATCGCGCCCGCCTTCGGCTGCGCCGTAGCCGGCGAAATGTTTGACGCAGGCTAAGAGATGTTCCGGACTGCCGATGTGATCACCCTGAAATCCGCGCACATGTGCTCGCGACATCGCCGCACCCAGATAGGGATCTTCACCGGCGCCTTCAACCATGCGCCCCCAGCGCGGGTCGCGCGCAATATCCACCATCGGTGCAAAGGTCCAATTGATGCCGGCAGCTCTAGCTTCACGAGCAGCAACCGTTTGCGCTCCCTCGACCATCCTCGGATCCCACGAAGCAGCCATCGCAATCGGTACCGGGAAAATCGTGTGGAAACCATGAATGACGTCGAAGCCGAAGATCAGCGGAATTTTCAGGCGCGACTGGGTGACCGCGACTTTCTGAAAGCGGTTAATCGTCGCCGGATCGGTGATGAAGAGTAATGAACCAATCTCGCCTTTGCGAATTCCCTCGTTCATTGACTCTTCCCTTTGAAAGCCGAAAAAGAAAAGCTGATTCAGCTGTCCAATCTTTTCAGCTAGCGTCATTTGGGCCAGTAGCGCGTCAGCGCGCTGCCGTGCCTGTTGGTCAGCGGCGTCCGGTCTTACTGCGGCTGGTTTCGTTGGCGCGGATCTTTCTTTTCGTTGGGCGCTAACGCAAATCAATGATGAAGGGATCAGCGCAAGGAGTATTACCGCTACGAAGGCACGTGTGCTCACGCTCACCAGAGTTGTTGCCTTGGGGAGAATTTTAGTCATCTCGTTCCTCAAGCAAAGCTTTTTGATTGTCTGCAGGACGCAGATTTACTGCGAGATCCCGTTTTGATTGGTGACCCGGCAGAGACTTGAAAAGCCGAACGGGGAGATTATGAGACGATTTAAGCGGTCCGAACAAGGATCAGGGAAGTGTGAGACAGATTATTTTATCGGTCCTCAGATCGTTTGATAAGCGACCTGGAGCGGATCGCCTATCAAGATCTGTGGGAAGAGACTGATTGCGGGTGACAAAACGGTCAGCTTCTGGAAATCGAGTGCGCTCTTCCGGTGCTCACCAAAACGAAGACTCTAAGGTTTTCCAGTCTGGGAGACCTCGCGCTTGCCGACAAAGGGAATCAGCATGGGCACCGAGCGGCGATACTCCTGGTAAGCATCTCCGTGTTCGCGAACCAGATCTCGCTCCTCAAACTGAATTGCCAGCAAGATATAGGCTGTAGTCGCAATCGAGAAAAGCAGGTGCGCCAAGGTCATCACCGGAGTCATCCAGAAAGCAAAAAGCCAGCCGACGTAGAGCGGGTGGCGCACCAGCCGGTATGGCCCGGGGGTCGCAAACCGCAACATGTCATTCGGTTGGTCCAGCAGATACCGCCAGACCTGTCGCAGTCCGAATAGATCGAAGTGGTTGATTAGGAATGTAGAAAACAGAACCAGCACCCAGCCGAAAGCAAATAATGCCCGCAGCACCAGTTGCATGACGGGGTTTTCGACCGACCAGATTACACCGCCCAAAGGGCGCCACAGTGCAAACAACAGGATGAGAGCAAGGCTTGAGAAGAGTACATAAGTGGAACGTTCGACCGGCTTCGGCACGAGCCGGGTCCACCATTCCTTAAACCACTTGCGAGCCATGACGCTGTGCTGCACCGCGAAGAGCGTCAGCAGTCCGGCGTCGATCGCGAAACTGAGACCCAGCGGACCACTCGCGGGCCCATCAAGTGTTCTGGGGACGCCGAAGTTGCCGATGAAACAGACAGCGTAAAGAAACGTTCCCAGGAAAATCAGGTAGCTGACGCTTCCATAGGCGAAGAATAGGACTCTTTTAAGCATTCCAGTGCCTCCAGCTCGGCAGATTTTTTGTGTCGCCTAGAATGGAGTTTTCCGCGCTGATAGGCCATGGGAGTTTCGTCCCGGTTTTGCGTATACTGCGGGCCTCGCCCTGGGACTTTCGTCTCGGTAGGCAAACGAGGTTCAATGAATAAGCGGGCCACCCAGCGAATTCGATATGTGCGCACTGGAGACGGAGTGCAGCTTGCCTGGGCGGAGGCTGGCACGGGTCCAGTTCTGATTAAGGCCGCGAACTGGCTGACGCATCTCGAGTACGAATGGGAGGGTCCAGTTTGGCGCCACTGGATTCGCTTCTTCAGCGACCACTTCCGCTTCGTGCGTTACGATGAACGGGGCTGTGGGATGACCGACTGGAATGTCGGTGACCTCTCCTTCGAGCGCTGGGTCGAGGATTTAGAAGCAGTTATTGAAGTGGCCGATCCTCAGGAGCCTTTCACCCTGCTAGGTATATCTCAAGGGGCTTCGACCTGCATCGCCTATGCAGTGAAGCACCCTGAGCGAGTCTCGCATCTGGTGCTGTACGGCTCTTATGCTCGCGGGACCTTTCGCCGTGGCGATCCGGACAAAGAGCGTTTGTACCGCGCCCTGATCGATCTCACCCGCCTTGGATGGGGCAAGGACAATCCAGCTTTTCGCCAGATATTCACCTCGCGGTTTATCCCCGGTGCGACCGACGAACAGGTGGGTTGGTTCAACGAACTCTGTCGGAAAACAACCTCGCCGGAGACCGCCGCCCGAATCCTTGAGACGCGCGGCACGATCGACGTTATCGATCTGCTTGGCAAGGTGCGGGCGCCGACGTTGGTGCTGCACTCGCGTGACGACGATGTCACACCTATTGCCGAAGGTCGTATCGTCGCTGCCGGGATCCCGGGCGCACAGTTCATTGAACTTGATTCGAAGAACCATATCCTCCTTGAAACCGACCCGGACTGGGAACGCTTCTGCGGCGAGGTACTGGATTTCCTGGGGCTTAAGGATTCAGCTCGCGGTGAGGATCCCGCTTTCGCTTCACTCTCTCCGCGCGAGCGGGAAGTGTTGGCGTTGATCACAAAAGGCCTTGGCAATGCGGAGATTGCTGAGCGCCTTTCGATCAGTGAAAAGACTGTTCGCAATCACGTGTCAAATCTATTCGACAAGCTCGGCGTTTGGACGCGGGCCCAGGCGATGGTCTTCGCAAACGATCGCGGCTTCCGGAACAGCTAGTTAGCCCTCCTGCAGGTATTCGAACCTCAAACCAACAAATCAGTGGCTATTGCTTGAGCAGTTTCTCGCAGGGGTTTGCGGAAGCTTGCGCAGATAGCCTGCGGTCGCCTTCGTTTTCCCGCCGATTTTGCCGAAATCGTTCGGCATATGCATTGCTCTTTCAGTAAGCACGGATCAAAAGTTGATTCGGCAAAGCAGCGGCAGGCTGCATGAACACTTAGAAGAGAATTGGAGGCTACTGTCATGGCTAATGACGATCGGGACATTCTCGAACTTCTCAAAGAGGAACTTGATTTCATCGAGAAGGGCGGATACGGTCGTTCGGTCCGCACTCCGTGGAAGCCAACGTCAGTCTTTCAAGACTCCCTGACTTGCATCAACTACGGTTATCCATACCGTGCCCATCCGTGCAATGAATGCCATTTGCTCGAATTCGTCGACCCGGAACACCGTTATGAGTCGGTGCCTTGTCATCACATTTCCCTGGATGAGACGGGTGAAACTGTAGAAAGACTGGAAAACACGGAGGATCAGGCGAAGTTAGAGCGAAAAGTTAAAGACTGGCTTCGTTTCCGGATTAGGGAAATCGAGGAGCAACGCGCGTCTCAGGCATCACGTGAGCCGGCCAGCAGAGGACAAAAAATACACCAAGGCTCGTCATTATAATGACCAATCCAAAATAGCCTCGGCCTCTCCAGCGGTAATCAAGTAGCTTGTGCGCGCGTGCTCCCGTGTTTCTGCGTAAAGATTAAGGGTCTGCAACACAGTAAGGGCTACCAATAAACGCGCCAGGTTAATGTGAATGGTTGCATCAGCGCCAACAACATTGACGAACGTAAGCGGCCAATCAGATGCCGCGCCGGATCCGAAGGATCAGATTAACCGCCGTACCTTCTGCAATCGATTGCTGGCGACTTCTTCCGGCCTGCTCGTAGGTGCGTCAGCGCTAAGTTCGATGGCGGCCAGCCATGTTTCGCAGTTGGCCTATCCGCCGATGAAGATCGAAGGCTCCGAGGCACTAATGCCTGGCTCCTCACTGTATTTCAACTATCCAAACAGAACAGATCCGGCCATTCTCGTGCGCAGCCAGACCGGCGAGTACTATGCCTTTGAGCAGAAGTGTTCCCACCGCGGTTGCTCGGTATATTTCGATCGCAGCCGGCGCTGTTTGGAATGTCCCTGTCACAAAGGCGCATTCGATGCCGAGACTGGTTTTGTTTTGAACGGACCACCGACACAACCGCTTGGCCAGATCGTTCTGCAGCTGCGTGGCGGTGGCGCGGTTTGGGCCGTCGGTCTGAAAATTAGCGACGGCGAGAAGTACGCCTGACCATTCCCTGCCGGAGTTGTGAGTTTCCCCCAAAATTCTGCGAAAAAGCCCCCACGATTCACGCACCTCCATCATGAAATACTAAAGAAAACGTCGTTTTCGATTCGGCATGATGATTGCGCTGGCAGTCTGCGAGGAAGGACTAATCAAAAAACCTTCCCGGATAGGACGATCGAAAATGATGTACATAACACGAAAGAATCTCTGCGTGGGGCTAATCACCCTGGTAGTAATAGTTACGACGCTGCTCCTGCTGGGAGCTACCGTCGCAGCCGCCCAGAGCCGGGCCGTAACCAAGGCCGCTCACATTGCCGCTCCTCAGAAGCCGCTTTACAGCGAGTATCGCGGCGTGCGCATTGGCATGACTGCCGCAGAGGTGCGAACGAAACTTGGCGCACCACAGCAGCCCGGAGACGACATGGACTTTTACGTCTTCTCTGACAAAGAAGCGGCGCAGATCGTCTATGACGCCTCGCACATCGTCAAAACAATTTCTGTTGACTATGTCGGCGGGGTCGGCGCCCCTGAGTACAAAGCGGTAGTCGGGCCAGACGTGGAAGTTGGGGCGGACGGATCGTTGTACAAGCAAATGCACTACGACAGTTTTGGTATCTGGGTCTTTTACAACCGTGGCTCTGGCGACGCTGCCACTGTCACGATCACGATCCAGAAGAGTCCTTTGAGTTAGCAGGTTTTCGACCAGCGACCGAAGGCGACTTGGTGGCTATCCGCGCGGTAATTTCATCTGGCTGAATTTCTTTCAAGAAAGGAGATCAAGAAAATGACACCCGAAACATTCATGTTTCCCAACACAAGCATTTTGCCGTTTGAGACTTTTCGCTCTTTCGCTCCAACGTTTGACAGACATTGGCCCTTCACTGCGTGGAAACCACTGTGTGACATCTATGAAACCGACAAAGAGATCGTGGTCAAGATGGAGCTCCCCGACATGCGCAAGGAAGATGTGCACGTGACCTTTGAAAACAATGTTCTAACTCTGCGTGGGGAACGCAAGTTTGAGGAGGCGGTTGATCGCGAGAACTATCACCGCATCGAGCGGAAGTATGGCGAGTTCTGGAGGGTTTTCACGATGCCGGCATTCGTCGAGGGCACCAAAATCCTCGCCGAGTTTAAGAAGGGAATCCTGACGGTTACGCTGCCCAAGAACGCGTCGGCCACACCTCGGCAGATCGAAGTGAAGGTTACCTAGCTCTTCCGACTTCGGTAATCACCGGCCTTATCCGTCCGAGCGAACGATACGGACGGCAGCACACGGAGCAGCTCATCGATGAGGCTGACTCCTCGGCCGCAGGCGGTTCTCCCGTAGCCGCCTGCGGCCATTCGTTTGCCAACCTGAATCTTCGTGAGCCAGGCGCAGATCTTTTTTCAAACATTTCAAGGTCTCAGATTTGCAATAGATGCATTAAGCATGGTGGTTGGTTCAAAGACCGCAGCGCTGACGATCAGAGTGAGGGACATTACACAACTAAGAATGAAAGTCTGGGTGAGATTACGCAGCGATGAACAAACAACAAGTAACCATTGACGGAAACGAAGCCGCCGCATACGTCGCCTACAAGACGAACGAAGTAATTGCCATCTATCCCATCACGCCCTCGTCTGCGATGGGAGAGTTTTCTGACGCCTGGTCGGCATCAGAGGAGAAGAACATCTGGGGCATGACTCCGATCGTGCGCGAGATGCAATCTGAAGGTGGTGCCGCCGGCGCTGTTCACGGCACGTTGCAAACCGGTTCGTTGACGACAACCTTCACCTCCAGCCAGGGCCTGCTCCTTATGATTCCAAACATGTTCAAGATCGCAGGTGAGCAAACCAGCACGGTGTTTCATATCGCGGCTCGTTCGGTTGCTACTCACGCCCTGTCGATCTTCGGCGACCACAGTGATGTGATGACTACCCGCACCACCGGTTGGGCCATGTTATTTGGCAACTCGGTGCAGGAGGCAATGGACTTTGCGCTAATCGCGCAGGCAGCCACCCTGCGAAGCAGGGTTCCCTTCCTCCATGTGTTCGACGGCTTTCGCACTTCTCATGAAGTAATGAAGATCCAAAAGCTCTCCGATGAACAGATTCGCGCGCTGATCGACGACCAGTTGGTGCAGGCGCACCGCGCGCGTGGGCTGACGCCTGACCACCCGGTGATGCGCGGCACGGCGCAAAACCCGGATGTCTTCTTTCAGTCGAGAGAGCGTTCGAATGCTTTCTATCTGGATACTCCGCAAATTGTTCAGGAGACTATGAACAGCTTTGCGCAACTAACCGGACGCCAATATCACCTTTTCGATTATGTAGGCGCGACTGACGCCGAGCGCGTGCTGGTGATGATGGGATCGGGCTGCGAGGCGACAGAAGAAACGGTGGCAATGCTTTGTGCCGCCGGAGAAAAAGTCGGGTTGTTGAAAGTTCGCCTTTACCGGCCGTTTTCCGTCGAGAATTTCATAGCCGCGTTGCCAAAGTCAGTCAAAGCAGTTGCTGTTCTTGACCGCACTAAAGAGCCCGGCAGCATCGGCGAGCCTCTCTATCAGGACATTGTCACCGGGCTCAGTGAAAACGCAGGTAGCGAATCGTCATTCAGCATGCCTCGCGTGGTTGGCGGCAGATATGGCCTGTCGTCGAAGGAGTTTACCCCCGCGATGTGTAAGGGTGTTTTCGACGAGTTGAAGAACGAGAGGCCCAAAAACCATTTCACGATCGGGATCAATGACGATGTGACACATACCAGCCTGCCTTATGATTCGAGTTTCAATACAGAACCTGAAAACCAGGTGCGGGCGCTGTTCTGGGGGTTGGGTGCTGATGGCACGGTCAGCGCAAACAAAAACTCAATTAAGATAATTGGTGAAGAGACTCCTAACTACGCCCAGGGCTATTTTGTTTACGACTCGAAAAAGTCCGGCGCGATGACGGTGTCGCATCTGCGCTTTGGCGATCGTCCCATTCACAGCACCTATTTGATCCAGCGTGCGAATTTCATAGCCGTCCATCAATTTCAGTTTCTCAGCTCAAACGATGTTTTGGGTGCTGCCGAGCATGGCGCCACATTATTGCTGAACAGCCCCTATTCAGCTGCAGAGGTTTGGGACCAACTGCCGCGCTCAGTCCAGGAGCAAATCATTCAAAAGGGCATCAAGGTCTACACCATCGATGCCTATCGAGTGGCTAAGGAAAAACAACTCGGCAATCGCATCAATACGATCATGCAGACCTGCTTCTTTGCCATTAGCGGTGTGCTCCCGCCCGATGAAGCGATTGCCCGGATCAAGGAATCCATACGTAAGACTTATGGGAAACGTGGGGAGCCCGTAGTTCGACAGAACTTTGCTGCGGTCGATGCCGCACTCGAGCACCTGCACGAGGTCTCGGTCCCGGCCGAAGCCAGCAACACGCGCGATCTGCCGCTGACCGTGCCCGCCGGCGCGCCTGCCTTTGTACAAAACGTAACTGCCGAAATCATTGCGGGACGGGGCGACCAGCTGCCGGTAAGCGCCTTCCCGGTCGATGGAACTTACCCGGTCGGCACGTCGCAGTGGGAGAAGCGCAATATCGCGCAGGAGGTTCCGGTATGGGAACCGGATCTTTGTATTGAGTGTGGAAAATGCATGCTCGTCTGTCCGCATGCCACGATTCGGGCCAAGGTTTGTGACGAGAGTGATCTGGCATCGGCGCCCGAAGGTTTCAAGCATATGCCAGCGAAGTGGCGCGAACTTCCGGACAAGCTCTACACAATTCAGGTCGCGGTAGAAGATTGCACCGGCTGCCGGCTGTGCGTCGAAGTTTGTCCGGCGAAGGACAAGAGTAATGTCTCGCGCAAAGCCTTGAACATGCAGCCGCAGTTGCCGTTGCGCGAACGCGAGAGAGCAAACTGGGACTTCTTTTTGCAGTTGCCGGAAGTTAACAAGAAGGGTGCGCTCACGTTTGGCTCAGTCAAGAATGTACAGCTGCTGCAACCGCTTTTTGAGTTTTCAGGCGCCTGCTCCGGCTGCGGCGAGACTCCTTACATCAAACTACTAACTCAACTGTTCGGCGACCGCGCCATCATTGCCAACGCTACCGGCTGCTCGAGTATTTACGGTGGCAACCTCCCAACCACGCCCTACACCACGAACCGGGAAGGCCGCGGCCCCGCCTGGAGCAACTCGCTTTTTGAGGACAACGCGGAGTTTGGGCTCGGCATGAGATTAGCCCTGGACCATCAAAGCGCCTACGCCAGAGACCTGGTAGGTCGGCTGCGCGAAGAGATTGGCGAGTCGCTGGCCGGCAGTCTTCTCAGCGGCGATCAGTCCACCGATAACGCTATCAACACCCAACGCGAGTTAGTCGCTGATCTCAAGGCGAAGCTTGAGGGAGCGGCAAAAACCGACGGTGCGGTGAGACCCGGTGGCACATTACCAAACGAGGCGCGCGATCTGCTGAGCATAGCTGATGCGTTGGTGAAGAAGAGCGTCTGGATCGTCGGTGGTGACGGTTGGGCTTATGACATTGGTTACGGTGGCTTGGACCACGTCATGGCCAGCGGCCAGAACGTAAATATTCTCGTGCTCGACACCGAAGTCTATTCCAACACCGGCGGGCAGGCTTCCAAGTCGACGCCTATGGGGGCAGTTGCGAAGTTTGCGGCTGGTGGCAAACCTACCGCAAAAAAGGATCTCGGCATGGGCGCAATCCGCTATGGCAATGTCTACGTCGCGCAGGTGGCCATGGGCGCGAACGACACGCACACGGTCAAGGCATTCCTGGAAGCAGAGGCTCATGACGGCCCGTCGCTGATCATTGCCTACAGCCAGTGCATCGCGCACGGCATCGACATGGCTAAAGGCATGCACCAGCAGAAACTCGCGGTCGAATCGGGACACTGGCCGCTGTATCGCTACGTGCCGAAACTGGCAGCCGAAAATAAGAATCCTTTCCAGCTTGATTCAAGCGCTCCGAAGATTCCGCTGAAAGATTACATCTACACCGAAGGGCGCTATCGAATGTTGCAGCAGAGCGATCCGGAGATCGCCTCCCTGCTCCTGGCGGAGGCGGAAAAGGGAGTTCAACGTCGCTGGCGGCAATACAAACAACTGGCGCTGGTGCCAGTCGAGAATTAAAGATTCGAAGCTCGCGTTAGCGGACTTCCGCCTGCTCCGCAGGCTCAGAGGACAATATGAGTCTAACAACCAACTATCTCGGCTTGCCCTTGAAAAATCCCATAGTGGTTTCTTCTTCGCCGCTGTCTCACAGTGTCGACAGCATACGCCGTTTGGAAGATGCCGGCGCGGCAGCGGTGGTGATGTATTCGCTGTTTGAAGAGCAGATCACGCTTAACAGTTTCTACGTCGACAACTATCTAACGACCGGCACAGACAGCTACGCGGAATCGCTCACCTACTTTCCGGAAATGGATCGCTACAACGTCTCCCCAGACGAATACATGAATCTCATCCGCCGAGCC
>Ga0207689_10003611_pt1 | contig 14135 bp, 12 predicted proteins | sample KBSMisM52_FD_184312 | JGI IMG/M metagenome (GOLD analysis project Ga0207689, IMG submission 184312) | Miscanthus rhizosphere microbial communities from Kellogg Biological Station, Michigan, USA - KBS Miscanthus M5-2 (SPAdes) (version 2) | ecosystem: Host-associated > Plants > Roots >... | reverse complement strand
GGCGTCCGTCCGTGCATCGCTGCCGGAAGCGACGATCGTGATCGTTCCATCCGGCGTCGCGTGACAAAGCCGCAGCTCGGGCTGCTGCTGCACGACGAATGTTTCCAAGGTCGGATCAGCCGATGCAAGTGCGGCGCGCACGTCGGCGCCGCCGTCCAGGACCAACAGTAGACGCGCGCGCGGCGCAGTCGCGTAACGCCCATCGCTGCCGGCATAAGTACGGCGCACGCGATAGTCGAGCACGCGCCGGTCGAAGCCATGCAGCGTCGCGCCGACGTCGCTCTCGTACTGCGGGTAACGCTCGCGCAGCACCGCCATGCCCGCGACGCCGAGCGCGGCGCGTCGCGCGTCGCCGAAGCTCGCGCTACGCTCGTGACGCACGAGCACGTTGCCGGCGATGATGTTGCGAAATCCCGCGCGGATCGCGCGCTGGCAGAAGTCGTTCTCCTCTCCATAGCCGGACGGAAACGCGTCGGCGTCCATCGCTCCGATACGCTCGATCACGGCACGCTTGACGAACATGCAGAAACCGTTGCCGGTCGGCAGTTCCGGAAAGCGCAGGCCGGCCTGCTGCAACACGGCGCGCTGGGTGGCCGGCAGGTCCCACCGCTCCGGGATCGGGCAGTACTGTTCGAGCTCCGGCACGCTGAACGCGCCGGCGTTGTCGGACACGGCCGTCACGGTGCCGACCGTGTCGTCGCCATACGCCGCGAGACGCAGCGATTCGAGCCAGCGCGGACCGACCTGCGTGTCGCTGTTGAGCAGCACGACATCGGCGCTGCCGGCGAGCGCGATGCCGGCGTTGACGGTGCGCGTGTAGCCGCGGTTTTCCGTCTGGTGCACGACCTCCACGTTGTCGCGTAAGGCGTGCTGTTCGAGCAGTGGCGCGATCGCGGCGTCGCTGCTCGCATCGTCGATCAGGATGAGGCGCACCCACGGCGCCGGCGTCCAGCGCGCCAGCGCTTCCAGACACCGGGCGACGCTTCCGGCCGCGTTGTGGATCGGCACGACGACGGCGACGTCCGGCAGCGTCGCCCACGCGCGTCGCGGCAGTTGCGGCGTATCGGCGAGCGGAGCGAGCCATTGCGGCGCCTGCGTCCACTGATCGACGCCCGCCGGCGCGGCAAGCGCAAAGCGCACGCGCCAACGCGCGCCGATGATCGCGCCGTACGAGTCGGCGCTGGCCACGTCGACACAAATCCCGAACTCGAGCTCGTCGTTGCCGGTCGGCGAGAAAGCGAACGCGCACGAGAATTCCGCGCTGCCGGAGGCAACGGCGTAGCGCGCGAAGGTCGTGCCATCGATGCATAGCGCGGTGGCGACCGCAGCGGGCGCGGAGAGTCGCCAACGCAACGTCCGTCCGTCCCAGCCGAGCCACTCGAGCTGCGCGCCTGCACTTGTAGAGGACGCGGGGCCGTGGGCGTCGTCGGGCGACGACATGGTCAGACGCCGACGGCGCCCGCCGCCACCGGCGCCGCCGCATGGTAGGCGGTCAGCACCGAATCAACCGGACCTTGCATCATGCTCCGTCCGTGTTCGATCCACACCGCGCGGTTGCAGATCTGCTGCACCTGCGCGTCGCCGTGCGACACGAACACGACGGTCTGGCCATTGTCGATGCGCGCGCGCAGCGCGTCGCTGGATTTCTGCTGGAACTCGGCGTCGCCGACCGACAGGATTTCGTCGATCAGCAATACGTCCGGCTCGACCTGGATCGCGACGGAGAAACCCAGGCGCATCTGCATGCCTGTCGAGTAGCTCGAAATCGGTTGCTCGAAGAAGTCGCCGAGCTCGGAAAAATCGAGGATTGCCGGCAGGCGCTGTTCGATCTCGCGCCGGCGCAGGCCGAGCATCAGGCCGGACAGGATCGCGTTGTCGCGGCCGGACAGGTGCGGCATGAAGCCGACGGCCAGCGATAGCAACTGGCACGACACCGACGCACGCGTCAGCCGACCGCGATCGGGCAGGATGATGCCGGCGAGCGTGCGCAGCAGCGTGCTTTTGCCGGAACCGTTGCGGCCGACGACGCCGAGTCGATCGCCGCGCTGCAGGCTGAGCGAAACGTCCTCCAGCGCCCAGAAGCGCGGGCTGCCGACGCGCAACTGCGCGTTGAATGCGACGCCGACATTCTGCAGGTCGATAATAGGTTCGATGATTGGCGCGCTCATGACGGCAGCTTGACGTAGCGCGGCGTCAGGCGCGTGATCAGGAACGAGCCGAGCGCGTACAGGGCCAGCGAGATCAGCGCGACGCGGCCGAGCGAAGCCCAGTTCGGCCACTGCGCGCGCATGAGGATGCCGCGTCCGGCGTCCACGAGTTCGACGATCGGGTTGAGTTCGAACCAGGCGCGCAGGCCTGGCGGCAGGCCATCGAGCGAGAAGACGATGCCGGACAGGAACATCAGCACCTGCAGCACCTGTTCGATGATGAAGCGCAGGTCCGGCACGAGCGGCACGATCGCCGCGACGATGTAACTTGCCGCGGCGACGAAGATCAATTCGACGAGCAACACCGGCAGCAGGGCGAAATACGTGATATTCGGCGGATAACCGCTGCACCACAACACGACCAGCAGAAGTGCCAGGATGCACAGGAATTTCACCGTGTCGGCGAGAATCTGCACGTTCGGGAACACCTGCAGCGGCAGCTTGACCTGGCGGATCAGCGGCATCTGCTGCCAGATCGAATAGCTGCCGTGGCTGATGCACGACTTGAACCATTGCCAGAGAGTCAGGCCGATCAGCAAGAACGCCAGAAAATTCGGTTCCGGTGCCTTGAAGATGACCGCGAACACGAGATAGTAGACCCCCATGTTCATTGCCGGCTCGATGACCCACCAGAGCAGCCCCAGATACGAGCGCGCGCGCTCGGCGCGCAGCTCCGCGTACGTCGAGAACAGGGTCAACTCGATCAGGTGCAGGCGCATGCGCGCTTCAGTCCGGGTTGCGTGGCGCGCGTGCGGCCGGGTGGCGGCTGCAGCGCGATGACGCCATCATCGGCGTCGCAGGCACGCCGTCAGTGATCCTTTTTATCGCCGGCCGGGTGCGTGTCGGCCGGCGATCCGTCGGCGTGACGCTTCGCCTTTGCCTTGAACACCGACGTGAACTTGGTGCGCTGGCCGGACGTGGCGACTTCCTCGACGTAGTAATAGTATTCCTTGCACGGATCGATCGTATCGTCGACGAACTCGTACTTGTGCGTCTCCGAAGTCGTGCCGTTGCCGAGCACGGGCTTCTTCGTGATGCGCACGAACTTGCCTTTCTCGCTGTCGCTGCGATAGACGTCGTACGCGAACGTGTCGGTTTCGCTCGCCGTGGTCCAGCGCGCGGTATTGGTCACCCGCTTTTCCGGCGCCACCTTGCTCTGGTCGCCGCAGCCGCCGGCGGGCGCGTCGGCCGCCTGTGCAACGCCGCCGATCAGCAGGATTCCAAGACAGGCAAGGGCAACACGACGAGGCATGATCGACTCCGGTGGCAGAAAGGGGCGCAAGGCGCTTGAGCGTCCGTCACGATAGCCGGACAGTGCACGGGGCGCAATCCTCGGGTCCGGCGGCGGCCGACGAACGCGGATGATGCGTGAACGCGAGTGAACCGGGGCCCACGGTGACTTGACGCAACGTCGCGGGACAACGCGACAATACGCGCATGGCCCTCCGTTCCCCGCTCGCCACGTTGTTCTGCCTGCTGGCGACCGCCGGATTCACGCGCGCCGAGGAGCCGGACTGGAGCGTGCGCGTGACGCCGTACGATCAGATCTATCCAGCGCTGGAATTGTCGCAGGCGCGCAGGAAGGACGGGGCGGCACATGTTGCCCGGGACGACGTGTTCGGCGAAGGCAGCGGCCTGATCGCGGTGCGTCTGCGCGCACATCGCGCCGGCGAGCGCATCACGTTGTCCGTCTCGGCCCCGGGGCTGGAAGAATCCGCGCGCGTCGAGGCCGTGCTGCCGCAGGCCGGGCACGAATACCTGTTGCGTCCGCCGCTCGCCTGGCGCGCGCAGGATCTGCTCGCGGTCGCATCGCCGCGCGCGGCGACGTTGACGTTCGAGCTGACCCGCGACGGCAACGACGCCGGCAGCCGTTCGGCAGAGATCAGCCTGCGGCCGCTGTCCGAGGCGCTCTATTTCGTCCGCGACGGCAACGACGCGGTCGACCTGAGCTGGATCTTCGCCGCGTACGTCGACGAACACGACGCCGTGGTCGACCGCGTGCTCGACATGGCGATTGAAAATGGAATTGTGGACAAATTCGACGGTTATGCCGGAGCCTCCCCGGCGGCAGTCTATCGCCAGGTATGGGCGGTCTGGCAGGCACTGTCGGCACGCGGCATCCGCTATTCGGCGGCTGACCCCGGTATCGCACGCGGCCCCCGCGTCTTCAGCCAGAACGTGCGCCTGCTCGAGCAGACGTGGAGCGACCGTTCCGCGAACTGCATCGACGGCAGCGTGCTGATCGCGTCGGTTCTGCAACGAATCGGCCTGCGCAGCTTTCTCGTGCTCGTGCCGGGGCACGCGTACGTCGGCTTCCATGTCGACGCGGAGGGCGATCGCGCGGCGTACCTGGAAACGACGCTGCTCGGTGCGCAGAATCTGCCGACTGCCGCGCTGCCGGACTTCGCCCGCGACATGCCGGTCGAAGAGGCGCTGCGCCTCGATATTTCCGGATTCTCCGCCGCGCTCGCGTCCGGTCGCCGCCGCCACGCGCGCATCGCAACGCGTTTCGACCGCGCCCATCGCCCTGATTACGTGTGGATCGATATCGGACAGGCGCGCGCGTTCGGCATTCGTCCGATCGAAACGGCGGTCGTTGCGCCGCCGGCGACGGGGAATGCGGCACCGCGAGTAAGCGGGAAACCGTGAGAGGTGAGAGGTGAGACGAGAGACGAGAGACGAGAGACGAGAGACGAGAGACGAGAGACGAGAGACGAGAGACCTTAGTGTCTGTTTTTGCGTCGCGCCTCCCAAATTCACGCTGGCGACGCTGTAATCTGCAAGCCGTGAAGTCGAAGTGGCATATTCCGTCTCCCGTCTCCCGTCTCCCGTCTCCCCAGCAATCAGCCGCCCTTGAAGCAGACGCGGAACGCGGCGCCGCCGAGCGTCGGCGAGCGCGCGACGGACAGTTCGCCGCGGTAGGCGCGGACGATGTCCTGGACGATCGCGAGCCCGATGCCGTGGCCTTTCGTGCGCTCGTCGCCACGCACGCCGCGCTGCAGCAGGTGCGGCAGCTGGTCTTCGCCGATACCGGGGCCATCGTCCTCGACGATGAGCTCCAGCCCGTCCCGGCGCGCGCCGGGCGCCGGCAACGCACGCGCGGTGAGCAGCACGGCGCGCTTGCCGAACTTGAAGCCGTTCTCGACCATGTTGCCGAGCAGTTCGAGCAGGTCACCCTGTTCTCCGTAGAACACCGCGCGCGGCGCGATCTCGAACTCGCACAGCATGTTCTTGTCTTTGTATACTTTTTCCAGGCTGCTGACGATTTCCTCGGCGTGCGGCTCGACGCGGATCGGCGCGACGAATGTCGCGTGGCCCGAAGTCGCCGCGCGCGACAGCTGGTAGGCGACGATCTGATCCATGCGGCCGATCTGCTCGAGTACGGTCCAGCGGAATTGTTCGCCGCCGACGTCCGATTCGAGCTGGCTGCGCACGACAGCGAGTGGCGTCTTCAGGCTGTGGGCGAGGTCGGCCAGCGTGTTGCGGTAGCGGGTCAGGTGGTCGCGCTCGCTTTCGATGAATTCGTTGAGGTTCGCGGTGAGGCCGGACAGCTCCGACGGATAGCGCTCGGACAGGCGATCCTGCTCGCCGCGTTCGACGCGGGCCAGATCGGTTGCGACATGGCGCAACGGCCGCAGGCTCCAGCGCAGGGTCACGAGCAGCAGCGCGAGCAGCAGCAGCCCGAGCCCGCCGAGATACACGAGCAACGTCCCGCGGAACACATCCAGCTGCGCCTGGAGGTTGGCGGCGTCCTCGCCAATATGCAGCGTCAGGTCGACCGAACCGCGATTCTGCACTTCCCAGGTCACGCCCATGCTGAAGACGTACAGCAGCCCGCCGGCGCCCGTGACCGGTCCCACGAACTGCGTCTGCCCCGGCTTCAGCTGGGCGGCGAACGGCAGTTCCTTGCCGATTGCGGATGCCGAGCGCCACTGCTCGTATCTGACGCCCTCGATGTCGACCGGGCCGACGACGCCGGCATAGAGCCCGCTGTTCGGGCGCTCGAAGCGCCGGTCGGGGCCGACCTCTGGCGCCAGCCAGCGGCGCGCACGCGAAACGTCCGACGCGGCGAGATAACCGTCGGCGTAGCTCTCCAGGCGTTCGCGCAGCGCACTGCGCAGCGCCTCGAAGATCGCGGCGTCGAGCGCGAAACCGGTCAGGCCGAGAAACGCTGCCAGTGCTATGCCGGCCGCGAACAGCGACCGGGCTTGCAGCGACAGCGGCCGGCGCGCGGCGGGTGTCATGTTCGGGCGGCGCGTCCCCCGCGCCGGTCCTATTCTTCGCCGACGGCAACAGGGGCCGGGTTCGGCGGTGTTGATTCGTTGCGCGGAATCGCGAAGCGGTAACCGCGCCCACGCACGGTCTCGATCGGCTTGAGCGAATTTTCCGGATCGAGCTTGCGCCGCAGGCGGCCGATGAAGACCTCGAGTACATTCGAGTCGCGGTCGAAATCCTGCTGGTAGATGTGCTCGGTGAGATCGGCCTTCGATACCAGTTCTCCGGCATGCAGCATCAGGTATTCCAGGACCTTGTATTCATAGCTGGTCAGGTCTGCCGGTTGGCCGTTGACGTGCACCGTTTGCGCCGTCGTGTCGAGGATGATCGGCCCGCATTCGAGTGTCGGTTTCGTCCAGCCACTGGCGCGGCGCACGAGCGCGTTGATGCGCGCGAGCAGTTCTTCGACGTGAAAGGGCTTTACGAGGTAATCATCGGCGCCGTGCTTGAGGCCCTGCACCTTGTCCTGCCAGCTCGAGCGCGCGGTCAGGATCAGGATCGGGAAACGCTGGCCCGCGTCGCGCAGCTCCTTGACCAGCTCCATGCCGGATTTTTTCGGCAGGCCCAGGTCGATGATCGCGATATCGAACGGCACTTCGCGGCCGAGATACAGACCCTCTTCGCCGTCGGCAGCCGCGTCGACGGCGAAGCCGTCGCGTTTCAGACGCGCGGCGAGCGTTTCGCGCAGCGGAGCTTCGTCTTCGACCAGTAGTACGCGCATGATGTTTTTCCTTGTCCCTGTTAGCGCAAATTGTTGGTAGGCGGTGTCATTCGCCGGCCGGCACTTCGATGACCTTCACTTGTCCGGCACGCGTCAACACCTTGATCCGGTAGACGTTTTGCTTGCCATTGCGCTTGGTTTCCGCGGACAGGACCTTGGCACCCGTGTCGTGTTCGACCTTGGCGATGGCGTCCTTCAACGTCATCACAGCGGCGCCTGCGCCTCCCGATGCCAGGAAGGCGAAAATCGCCAATCCGGCGGCAGTCAGCAGGCGTCTCAATGTCACGTCTCCACAGTCGCGGCGCCGCAACGGCATCGCTCGTTCAGTTTCGACACTATGCCTTGCGCGTTTGAATTGCGGCTGAACTGGTCGAATGCCCGTATCCCGGGCGCGAGAAACAGGCGCTAGAAGATTTCGCCGACACAGCAGCGCAGGCTGCCGCCGGCCTTTTCGATCTCGTCGAGGTCCACGCTGCGCAGCGCGAAGCCCCAGTCGACAAGTGCATCGCGCTGCTCGCGGGTGAGCGCGGCGGCCGCACGCGCGCTCATCCAGACGCTGCCGGTGTCGAGCGCGATCGCGTTGCCGGCGAAGGCCGCCTTCTGCGCCGCGTCGATGCGCAGGACGCGAGGCGCGTAGACGCTGACGATCGCCTCGGCGGCGGCCGGATCGGCGAAGCCGTCTGGTGCAACGATCAGAGCGCGCGATGCGAGCTGCGCGAGCACGACGTTCGTGTGGTACTCGCCGCGCGCGAGTTCGAAGCAGAACGTCAGCATGAGGCCGAATGCGTCATGCAGCGCCTGCGCTCCGGCGCGGTCGCAGCGCTCGGACAGTCCGCAATAGCCGATGCCGCGCGCTCGATCGATGACGATCGAGCCGGTCAGTTCGGCGACCACGGGCAACGTCGACAGGTCCACGATTTCGCACGCGAGCAGATCGCGGAAGAACGCGCGGATGTCGGCGCGCGCGGCCTCGCGCCGGCGCACCGCATGACGCATCGCGCCGACGACGAGACGGCCGCGGGCCGTCCCGAACACGTTGTTTGGAAACACCGCGTCCGGCGTCGCAGGATCGCCCGGGAATACGATCGTCGGTACGCTCTCTCGCAACGCCGCGGCGAGCGCAGCATGCTCGACCAGCGCGCGTGCCGGGTCGACGGGCGCTTGCATGGCCATGTAGCGGTTGTCGGTCGCTGATTCGGCGGCGAGGCCAAACCCGTGCGGAGCGACCAGGAATGCCGCGCGCGGCGTCGCCGGAGCGGTCGCCGGAAAGCGCTCGGCCGAGTAGGCCGACAAGAACTCCTGCGGCGTAAAGACGATCATCGATGTGCCTGCATTCGATCCGATTCTACGCGGCCTGGCGCTGCACGCGCATCGCATCCACCGCGCCGCGGATTGCGGAGTAGTCGGCGCCGCTGCGATGCATGTGTTCGCTCAGGTGGCGGCGGAACGCGCGCGCTCCCGGCAGCCCGAGGTACAGCCCGAGCAGATGCCGGCCGACGTGATTCAACGTGTCGCCGGCGCGGATGTGTGCATCGATGTACGGCTGCATGCGCGCCAGCACGTCGTCGCGATCCGGCAGCGGCGTGCCGAACAGAGCCAGCTCGAGTTTCGCGAGCAGGTACGGATCGTGGTACGCGGCGCGGCCGAGCATGATGCCGTCGGCCTCGGCCAGGTGCGCACGCGCCGCATCGACGTCGGCGATGCCGCCGTTCACGATCACGCGCAGGCGCGGGAACTCGCGCTTGAGCTGGTACACGCGCGGATAGTTCAATGGCGGGATCTCGCGGTTCTCCTTCGGGCTCAGACCGTGCAACCAGGCCTTGCGTGCGTGCACGATCAGCGTTTCGAGACCCGCCGCGACGAGCAATTCGGCGAAGCGATGCAGTCCCTCGTAGTCGTCCTGCTCGTCGACGCCGATCCGGCACTTCACCGTGACCGGAACCGCCACGGCCGCACGCATCGCCGCGACGGCGTCGGCGACGAGCGCCGGCTCGCGCATCAGGCAGGCGCCGAAGCGGCCCGACTGCACGCGATCCGAAGGGCAGCCGACGTTGAGGTTGATTTCGCGATAGCCGAACTCGACGCCGATGCGCGCGGCGGCGGCCAGGTCGCCCGGCTCATGCCCGCCCAGTTGCAGTGCGACCGGTTGTTCGTCGGCGCTGAAACCGAGCAGGCGATCGTGATCGCCGTGCAGCACCGCGCCGGTCGTCACCATCTCGGTATACAAGCGCGCATGCGGCGCGAGCAGGCGATGGAAATACCGGCAGTGCCGGTCGGTCCAGTCCATCATCGGGGCGACGCAAAGACGCCACGCATTGGAACTGGCGCTGTCGTCCGCTTCTTCCTTGTATGGTGCGATCTCTGGCATCGAAAATCGGCTCCGCGTCTTCCTGGTGTCTCCGCGGCGACTGTACCATCGGAGCAATTGAGTCGATCGCTCGTGTGGCTCCCTCTCCGGCTGGCAGGAGAGGGTTGGGGTGAGCGTGGCGCGTCGAAGTGCCGAACTATCTTCGAACGAAATAGAGTCTTCGCAAGCCGACGCACCACCCTCACCCGCGCCTGCGGCGCGACCTCTCCCGCCAGCGGGAGGCGAGGCTTATCCGGCTTCTGGCCGCGCACGCCGGAATGTCTTTCCCTATTTCCTGACGTCGCCGGATTGCCAGCGAACGGACTGAATCTGCCACGTGTCGCGGTCGCGCCTGAGCGTGAGCATCTCGCGGCTGCGCGTCACGGATTCTTTGTTGTTGACGGCAATGTCGCTCTCGCTGCCGACGAGCGCCGTCTCGCCCATTGGCTTCGAGCCGAGAAAAAGCGGCGTTACCCGCGCCGCATGGAGGAATGCGATGTCTTCGCCGAGATGATGCTCTTCATATTCGGTACGAGACTGGGTAGTGCCCGCTTCGCTGATCGTGGCGTCGGCTGAGAGCAGCGCCATGACCTTGCTGCGGTCTCCGTGTGCGAGCGCGGCATGAAATGCCCGGGCGACATCTTCCGCCTCGGGCACTGCGCCGGGCTCGAGTCCGTCCATCGTGATCGGTGTCTCGAGTGCCACGGCATTGCCGCGACCGCTCTCCGACTCTGACGTTGCGCTGTGCTCATGCTGCTCGTGCGCGTGGTCGTGCCCGACCTGATCGGGAGCCGGGGCAGAAGTCGCGTCGTGGTCCGAACTAGCGGCGCCGGCCCCGGCGTGGCCGTGATGGTGCTCCGAAGTCCCGGCGCCGTCGGCCGTAAACGTCGCGTATTGTTCCAGCGTCATTCCCGGCAATTTTTCCAGGAACGCGACGATGGCCCATATCGCCTGGTCATCGTGGGTCGCGCCCCAGGCCGGCATCGCCGACATCTTGAGTCCATGTTTGATGATCCAGAATTTCTCCGCCGGACCGATATCGGCCTGCTGGGTCAGATCCGGCGGTTGCGGATACAGGCCTTGCCGGATTTCCGTTGCGGTCACGCCTGGCGCGAGATGGCATTCCGTGCACATCTGCGCGTAATGCGCCGCGCCCGCCGCGATCAGTTTCGTATCGCCCAGCGGCGGCACGCGGATGTCGCGCGCACGCGTTGCGACGGAGCGGTCCCGCAGCATCTCCATCACGTCGAACACGAGCGGCGAATGGGGCACGTCCGCGCCAATCGGATAGATGCCGGACCAGACGAAAACCGCGCCGGCCAGCACCGCCAGTAGGAGAAGCGACAGCAGAATCCTGATCGTTTTCATGGCTCAGCTCCCGTGATGCATCGGCGAATTCGGATCCATCTTCATTTCCTTCTCCGGGGCGGACCTTGTCGCGCCGCCGACGCGCCACGCGACGGTGCCCTTCGGATTCCGGTACCAGCCCGGGTCGCGGTAGTCCGCGGCGACCTCGTCGCGAACCTTGACGACCGTGAACATGCCGCCCATTTCGAGTTTGCCGAACGGACCCTTGCCGGCCATCATCGCGAGCGTGTTTTCCGGTCCCTTCATGTGGCCCGAGTCGGTGTGCTCCTGGTGGACCGCCATGCCGTCTTCGCCCATCGCCATGTAACCGGGCAGCAGCGACCGGATCTTTTCCTCGACGTTCGCTTGATCCACGCCCAGTGTATTCGGAATGCCGTGGCCCATCGCATTCATCGTGTGATGCGACATGTGGCAGTGAAACGCCCAGTCGCCGGGCGCCGCGACGAACTCGATGTCGCGCGTCTGGCCGACGCCGACGAGTTCGGTGACTTCCGGCCGCCACAGCGCCCTGGGCCAGCGGCCGCCGTCGGAGCCGGTCACCGAGAACTGATGGCCGTGCAGATGGATCGGGTGGTTCCACATCGACAGGTTGCCCACGCGGATGCGCACGCGCTGGCCGGTCTTGACGACCATCGGTTCGATGGCCGGGAAGACCTTGCTGTTGAAGGTCCACAGATTGAAGTCGGTCATGATCGACGGGTCGGGCCGGTACGTGCCCGGATGCAGCGCCCAGTTGTGCAGCAGGATCGCGAAGTCGCGGTCGATCGGTTCGGGCTCCCCGTCCTTCGGGTGGATGATGAACATGCCCATCATGCCCACGCCCACCTGCGTCGTCTCGTCCGCATGCGGGTGATACATGTGCGTGCCGTGCTGGCGCAACGTGAACTCGTAGGCGTAGGTTTCGCCGGGCTTGATGTCCGGTTGCGACAGGCCGCCGACACCGTCCATGCCGCTCGGCAGAAGGATGCCGTGCCAGTGGATGCTCGTGTGCTCGGGCAGGTTGTTCGTGACCAGGATGCGTACGCGATCGCCTTCGACCGCCTCGAGCGTCGGTCCCGGCGTCGAACCGTTGTAGCCCCAGCACTTCGCCTTGCAGCCCGGCGCGAACTCGTGCTCGACCGGTTCGGCGATCAGGTGGAATTCCTTGACGCCGTCCTTCATGACGAACGGCAGCGTGCGATTGTTCGGCGTCGTCACCGGAACGAACGGGCGGCGCGCCGGCGCTGGTGTTTCCGCGGCGGCCTGCGCGTGCGCCGGGCGAACGAGCGCTTTCGCCATTGCGGCGACCCCGGTGGCGAGAATCATCGTGCGACGGGAAATCGTCATGGCGTGTCTCCGTGATGTTCGTGATCGTCGGTCTGCGCATCGTGTGCGCCGGACGATTTGTCGGGCGGTTTTTTCGCGGACGGCGACGGCGGAATCTTCTTGCCAGGCATGTGCGCGCCGTCGTGCTGCATGCCGCCGTGAGACATGCCGCCGTGGGACATGGTGTGCTCGTCAGGCGCCGGCGCCGGCGTCAGCAATTGCGCGGTGCCGATCGTCTCGCTCGCCGTTTGCGCATCGCTCGGCAGACGCGCACCGACCGCGCGCTCGAGCTCGGCGCGCGCGACCCAATAGTCGCGGAGCGCTTCCAGATATCCCTGGTACGCATCGAACTCGGCGCGCTTGGCCGCCAGCAGCTCGAACACGCCGACGAGCATGAAATTCTGCTCCTCCTGCGTGCGCGCGACGACGGCCTGGCGTTGCGGGATGATCTGCAAGCGGTAGTCCTGCGCGCGATCGCGCGCATTGAGCGTGCGTTGCCAGGCGAGCTGCACGGCGCCGGCCACGGCCTGGGTCAACCGCCGCTGTTCGGCGTCGCTCCAGGTCTTGAGCGACTGCGCGCGCGCGACGGGACCCTGGCCGCGATCGAAGATCGGCAGCTGGATCGACAGCGACGGTCCGAGCAGGCGCGAGCGGTCCGGCTCGCGCTCGTACGAAACTCCGACGCTGAAATCGCCGAGCCAGCGAAACTCGCGCGCGCTGCGTTCGCTGTCGGCGAGCAGCGTCACGAGGCCGCGGGCTGCGGCAAGATCCAGGCGGTTCAGATCGGCGCGTTGCAGCAGCGCATCCTCGGTATCCTCTTCGGCCACCGGAACCGACAGTCGATCAGGAACAGACCACGCGGTCTTCAAGGGCAACCCGAGCTGCAGAGTCAGCGCCGCGCTAGCCGTCGCCGCGGCGTTGTCTGCATTGCGCGCGTCGACCAGCGCCTGGCCTGCGCTGGCCTCGTACTCGGCCAGCGCGCGCGCCGACAGGTTGCCGGCGGCGCGGAATCGCTGTGCAAGTTCGGCGGATGTCTGCAGCGCGTCGCCGATCGCATGACGGACCGTTGCGATCTGCTGGGCGCCGACGAGCGCGTAGTAGTCGGCCTTCGCTTCGGCGGACAGCTGCAATACCTTGCCCGCCAGCTGTTGCTGCGCGCGCAGGAACTCGCCTTCGGCCAACCGGCTGCGCGGACCGCGCAACAGCAGGTTCGTGAAATTCTGCACGAGTCCGAGTTCGATCTGCGGCGCCGCGCCGCGCGCACTGGAGTCCAGCAGCGCGGCGCTCAGCGTCGGATTGGCGACGCGCGCGGCCTGGAACGTGTCGGCGCGCGAGATGCCCAGGCGCGCGTACTCGGCGGCGAGCTGCGTGTTGCACATCAGCATTATCTGGATGGCAGAATCGGCAGTCAGCGGCTCGGCGACGAGCGGCGCAATCGCCGCGTCGCTCCGGGAGCAGTCGAGCGGACCTTCGATCGGCGGACTCGACCCGCCACGCGCTTCGATCAGCGCATGGGTTTCGTCGAGGCCGCGGCTCGACGGAAATGTTGCGCAGCCTGCCAGCAGGGTCAGCGCGGCGAGCGTCATCGTTCGTCGCAATGGGGAAACGTTCATCGGAGAATCTCCATGCCGGTGGCGACCGCGGCACACCTCATCGGTGGCGCTGCGGTCGGGGCAAGGGTGCGTCACGGCGGATCGCGTCAAAAAAAGCGCGAACCGATTCGGGCCGCTCGAGGCGGCGGTGATTTCGAATCAAGCTGCGGGGATTGTCGTCGCCAAGATCGGCACAGCCACCGTTACGTCGGAGGAGTTGATTGCAAGATTTGCTCGGTAGCAGGGATGGATGAACGAGGGTTGTATCGAGGATGACAACACCTACCGCGTCCGTGAAAAAGAGAGGCCGCTGGTTCATC